>Ga0105105_10000715_pt1 | contig 14760 bp, 13 predicted proteins | sample PPLLaktember2015_4_FD_79108 | JGI IMG/M metagenome (GOLD analysis project Ga0105105, IMG submission 79108) | Freshwater sediment microbial communities from Prairie Pothole Lake near Jamestown, North Dakota, USA - PPLs Lake P8 Core (1) Depth... | ecosystem: Environmental > Aquatic > Freshwater >... | reverse complement strand
TTAACGGTTGCTAATGAATATTCGGCTTTTTTAGGTAGCGGATTTCGGGTAGGTTTTTTAGGGCTCTTACATGCGGAAATCGTTAAAGAAAGATTAAAGCGGGAAGAAAAAGTGGAGCCCGTTTTAACTATGCCAAGGGTTTTATATAAAGAAGAAAACGGGAAGATGTTAGAGCCATATATGATTTTAACCATCTTCGTTTTATCCGCTTATGTTGGGGCGGTAATGACAGTGGCTCAAAATAAAAAAGGAACTTTACTGGAAATAACTTATCATAAAGATAATGCGATTTTAAAATACGAAATGCCTTATTCGATGTTTATTAGAGGACTTGCATCCGAATTGAAAAGTGTTTCCCAAGGATTCGCAAGTATGGATTACGAAGTCACGGAATACAGGGAGGCAAATCTCGTAAAAATGGACATTTTAATAAACGAAAGCCCGATAGACGTTTTGTCGGAGCTCGTCTATAAAGATGAGATGGAATACGTGGCAAGAGAAAAGGTGGGGAAGTTAAGAGAACTTCTTCCAAGACAACAGTTTAAGCAAATAATTCAGGCTGTGGTGGGGGCGAAGATTTTGGCAAGAGCGGAAATAGCTCCTTACAGAAAAGACGTTTTAGCAAAGATGTCGGGCGGGGATAGAAGTAGGAAGGACAAACTTTTGGAGGCGCAGAAAAAGGGTAAGGCGAGAATGATAAACGTCTCAAAAGTGCAAATCCCCCAAAAAGCGCTTCTTTCGATGCTAAAAAGCTAGAGTGCGAAAAGAAGAATAGCTCCGATTAATACAACTATCGCTCCGATTGTACCAATCTGAATAATTTGAGTCGGTCCGGTTGGCGGAAGTGGGCTCGGCTGTTGAATAACAGCAGGCACAGGCGTTGGGGTCGCCGTGACTACTATAGCTTGTTGAGCCGGTTGTTCAACCGCGCTCTCTGTGTCGTTGACGGTGATAACTATGGAGCAGTTGGTTGTGCTACTGACAGCATTATTGGCGTCGGTTAGAATCGCGGTTGCGTTAAAACTCCCGGCTGAATTATAAACATGCGATTGGAGAACGCTGACCGAATTAGTGCCTATTCCTCCGCTACTCATTATATCCTGTGTTTCTGAGTCCCCGAAGTTAAATGTAACCTTGCTGATGGTGGAGTCGTCACTTGAACCCGTAACGGTTAAGTTAGTCGTAAGAGGAGCTGTTCCGGAAGTTACATCGGCGGTTAGGCTGGAACAAATTGGCGCCGATTGTCCGGGAGGAGTCGTTGGTTCAGGTGTAATTGTTGGCTCGCTGGTTGGAGTTATCTCTCCGCCAGCTATAATAAGAGCGGCCGGAACTGCGCTGGACAAAACATTTTCATTAAACTGATCGACGCCACCTAGAGATAAAACCTGAGTGTCGGTTCCAAAGGTAATTTGAGTAGGCGCTCCGTCGGTCGTAGCAATCGCTTTAAAACTAATAGTTCCAATATCCGTCGTTTGATTAATTACATTTTGAGGATTCCCGCCGGCGGAAAGAGTCATGGAAATTTCTCCCGCTGCATAAGTCGGCCCCTGCAGGGGAGTAAGGTGGTTGGATGCTGTGTTAAGTACAAAACCTGCTCCGTCTGTGGCGATTTTCGTATCGTCGTATTTAATTGCAAATTTGACGAAAGAAACGAGATTTACATTAGCGGGATTGACTTGAACGGTTAGGGTAACTACGTCTCCAACAGCAATCGGCGCTTGGCTTGCCGGGAGAATGCTGATTATCGTGGCGGCTTGGGCAGCGCTTTTTGTTTTCTGTTGCTGTTGGACCAGGAAAACAGTAACGGGAATTGCGACAAGTAAAACTACAATAAAACCAATAAGAAGAATTTTCTTCATCGAAGACATAATATAACTAAATCGTATATAATTTGCCGCTGGGTGTCAACTGCTACCTTGACAAAAGGATTATTCGTATAGTATATTTTAGCAATCTAATTGTTTAACTGACATTATTTTTATGGCAAAAAACCAAATTCAACCACTTTTCGATAACGTTTTAATTAAACCGCTTGAGGCGGAGGAAAAAACTGTGTCAGGCATAATTCTTCCTGATAGCGCCAAAGAAAAGCCCCAAATGGGACTTGTGATGGCTGTGGGAAAAGGAAAAGTAGACGATGGAAAACTTATTCCGATGTCTGTAAAAGTCGGGCAAAAGGTGATGTATAAAAAATGGGGCGGAAATGAAGTTAAATTAAATGGCGAAGAATTAATTTTAGTCGAAGAGAAGGATATACTAGCAATTATTTAATAATTATGGCTGCAAAACAAATTAAATATTCAAAAGACGCTCGGGCATCGCTTAAAAAAGGCGTTGATCAGTTGGCGAACGCGGTCGTGACTACACTTGGTCCAAAAGGCAGAAATGTCGCTTTGGATAAAAAATGGGGAGCGCCAAACGTTGTCCATGACGGCGTCGCGGTTGCCAAAGAAATTGAGCTTAAAGATCCCTTTGAGAATATGGGAGCACAGCTGATTAAGGAAGCTGCTTCAAAAACTTCGGACGTAGCCGGAGACGGAACTACCACAGCCACACTTTTGGCACAATCAATTATCAATAAGGGTTTTCTAAAAGTTAATACCGAAGTCAATCCGATGATAATGAGAGTCGGAATGGAAAAAGCGGCAGCGGAAGTTGTTTCCAAGATTAAAGAGATGGCTGTCCCGGTTAAAGATGCGGACGTCGCTAAAGTCGCCACGATTTCCGCCCAGGATGAGGAAATTGGCCACAAGATCGCCGAAGCGATGGAAAAGGTTGGTAAGAGTGGCGTTGTGACGGTTGAGGAAGGAAAAGGTTTAGAGCTATTTGTTGATTATAAAGAAGGAATGGAATTCGATAAAGGCTATGCCTCCGCATATCTGGTTACCAACCCGGAAAAAATGGAAGCCGAAATAGATGATCCGTATATTCTTATCACCGACAAAAAGATTTCAAATTTACAAGAACTTCTTCCATTTTTGGAAAATTTAGTCAAGGTCTCCAAAAATTTGGTGATTATCGCCGACGAAATAGAAGGCGAAGCTTTGGCAGTTTTAGTAGTCAATAAATTAAAAGGAACATTTAATGCTTTGGCAGTTAAGGCGCCCGGTTTTGGCGACAGAAGAAAAGAGATGCTTGAAGACATAGCAATTCTAACCGGCGGAACCGTTATTTCGGAAGATACCGGAAGAAAATTTGACTCGGTTACAATCGAGGATTGCGGAAGAGCGGATAAGGTTTGGGCAGATAAAGAAAATACCAGAATTATCGGCGGTAAGGGAAGTCCGGAGAAGCTCAAGGCTAGAGTTAATCAAATCAAAAGATTAATTTTAGAAACCACTTCGGATTTTGATAAGGAAAAACTTCAGGAGAGATTGGCAAAGCTTTCAGGTGGAGTGGCGGTAATAAACGTTGGCGCGGCAACCGAAATCGAAATGAAAGAGAAAAAGGAAAGGGTAATTGATGCGGTCGCGGCAACCAAAGCAGCTTTGGAAGAGGGAATCGTTCCGGGTGGCGGAGTGGCGCTGCTTCGGGCAAGAGCAACTCTGGGTAAATTAGCCAAAAGCTTGAAAGTAAAGGATGAAATCGTCGGAGTAAATATTCTCTCGGAAAGCTTGAGAGAACCTATTAAAAGAATTGTCGAAAATGCCGGAGGTAATTCAACGGCTGTTTTGGTAAAAGTGGAAGCTTCCAAAGAGGAAGATTTCGGATTCAACGTTATGACGATGGAATACGGTTCGATGATTAAGGCGGGAATCATTGATCCTGCAAAAGTTACGCGAAGCGCAGTTCAGAATGCGGTATCGGTGGCGATGATGGTTTTAACTACGGAAGCATTAATTACCGAAATTCCGGAAGAGAAACCTCAAATGCCCCAAATGCCCGGAGGGATGGATTACTAAATGGCAACTACGTTGGAGAGACAACTTCATAAAAGAATTATCGATTGTCCATTTGGGCAATTTGCGCGCGTAAACGGCGGCGTTCCCGAAAGCATTAAATGTCCATCAGAGTTGTTACCAACCTTAAGCTAACAGAGAATGGAGTTTCATGTCCTTCTTCAGGAAGGTGTAGAAACAAGTAGCAAAGATACATTAAGCGAACCGCTGGGAGGCGGTTTTTTTGTGGGAAATTTTACGCTATAATGGGAGATACTTTATGAGAAGAGTTCTCTATATTTTAGCCCCTTTAGTTTTAGTGGTTCTGATTTTTATTGCAATACTTATTTTTCTTTCGCAAAACAAAAGTAAAGGCGCTTTGCAAGTTACTTCAACGCCGGTTGCAAAAGTATATTTAGACGGACAGCTAATAGGACAAACCCCTCTTTGTAAGTGTGATCTCAAGGAGATGATTGCGGTTGGCAATTACACCCTAAGACTTGTTCCAACCGAAGGTAATCTTGAGCCCTTCGAACAAAGAATTGCGATTTCACCGAAAATTCTAACGGTTATCGATAGAAGTTTTGGACAACAGGGACTTAGCGACGGAAGCATAATCAACCTTGTTCCAATCGACGATAAAAAAGATGCTCAAATCTCAGTCACATCTTTTCCAAACACGGCTCAGGTTTATCTTGATAATAATCTTGTCGGAGAAACCCCGGTACTTCTTGAAAATATCACCGAGTCGGATCACGAGCTAAAGCTCGCAAGAGACGGCTATAAGGATAAAATTGTCAGAATAAAAACAGTTTTAGGATATAGGTTGGATGCGCTGATTTTCTTAGGGATAAATCCGGATATTGCCAGCGCCGCAGCTACTTTAATTTCATCCCCATCGGCGACTTTACCGGTTGCCAAGGTTATAATCCTAGAGACTCCAACAGGATTTCTAAGGGTTAGGGATCAGGCATCTTTGAATGGAGCAGAAATTGCCCAAGTTAGCCCCGGAGAAAGTTATCAATTATTGGATGAACAAAACAATTGGTATCAAATAAAGCTTAACGATGGAAAAACCGGTTGGATTAGTTCTCAATACGCCCAAAAACAATAAGTTTAGCTGGAGCCGATAAAGTAAATAAGCGCAATTACTAGAATCGCCCAAATAACCACAGTCGCTAAAAGCGGTCTGTCCGAAAGAAGCACCTTTTCCGGGCTTTCTCCTTCGTTTTTTTCATAAATATCCTGCAGGTACCTCATTAAGCCGTAGACGACGGGAATAATCGTAATCATTAACCATTTTCTTTGGAAAAAAGCCGGCAGGAAATCAGGCATTAAAATACCGATAGAGAGTTTAAACCCTCCGGGATTCTCCAAAAAGGTAAACAGGGAATAGGCGATAAAAGTGGAGGTTGCAAAAAGTGTCGCGTAAACATCCAGAAGCCTTTCGGAATAATGCGATAAAGAGGCTCTGGTGGTTGCCACATCGAATTTCTTATTGCCCAACAAAAGGGTAAGCTCACTCCTTCTTTTACCCACTGCCAGAAAGAGCGAAATCGAAATCGTCGTAAGGAGTAGCCAGACGGAAATGTGAAAACCACTGGCAAATTCTCCGGCATAGACCCTTAAGATATAGCCCGCGGCGATCAAAAGAATATCAATAACGGCGACGCTTTTTAAGAATGAGGAATATAAAAATTGTAGAGCAAGAAAAGCCAAGACCACAATGAGAAAGGCCGGGGTTATCAGCGTTGCGACAAAAATAGAGGCGGAGGCGAGTATTACCGCAATAATTATTGCCCAAGAAACCGAGATATCGCCGTGGGCAATTGGCCTGAATCTTTTGAAAGGGTGAAGTCTGTCCTTTTTGACATCGAAAATATCATTAACGATATAAGTTGCGGATGCAATTCCACAAAAAACGAAAAATCCCAAGACTACTTTCGAAAGGATAGGGGGATCGAAAAGTTCCCCGGTAAAGGTTATCGCGGCAAAAACCGCCAAGTTTTTTATCCATTGCCTTGGCCTAAGAAGCCTGAGTATGTTATATGCTAGTTTTGTCATCGGCGCGTTTTAATATAATTTGTAAGAATAGTATTGCACCCCCTGCCAAAATTACAAGCATTATTATCGCAAATAATTTCCCTTTACTAGATAAGACCAGTGATAATGCGCCCAATATAGCAGAAATAGTCCAATAAAACAATGCAATTCGTCTCTGGCCAAACCCCAAGCTTAATAGAAGATGGTGAAGATGTTTTTTGTCATGCCAAAATGGAGATTTTCCGGACAGAATTCTCCTGGCAATCGTAATCAATCCGTCCGTCATCGGGACTCCCATAACTAAAATTGCCGTTGCTAACTTTGCTCCGGAAAGAATAGAGGCGACAGCTAAAATTAGATAAATCGCTGTCGCACCGTAACCCGGGAAAATTTTTGCAGGGTAGAAGTTGAAAATTAAAAATCCCAAAGATGCGCCGGCAACGATAAATGAAAGCGTAGCGGCGGTTGCGCTCGTTTGGTCCAGATGGGAAAACCTAAGACTTAAAATGCCGATTATGATTGCCGAGATAGCGACAATGCCCGGCATTTGTCCGTCAACGCCTTTGCTCCAATTTAACATGTTCATCACCCAGACGATCCAAAGAATTGCAATTAAACCGGATAAAAAAGTTACGGTAAAACCGTCAAAAAATGGTAATTGTAGACTGCTAAAGCTTAAGATCCCCCCAAGCGGATTAGTGATAAATGGGACGCTTACCCCTAAGAAAACTACGAAAACTGCGCAAAGAATATTTATGCCGAATCTAAGATATGGGGAGACATCATATTTATCATCAATAACACCTATTAAAAGTGAAATAAATGCCGCAAATAAGGTTGCGACAATTACTTGTGTCATCGGCAGAAATAGAATACTTGCAATTAAAACGCCTATAAAAAGAGGAATTCCTCCACCTCTTGGTATCGGTTTTGCATGAATTATCGCCGGATGCTTATGGGTTTTTGGATCGTCCATCAGTTTATATTTTTTAAGAAAATATATGCTAAGAGGAGTGGCAACGAGAGTTGCGATAAAGGCGGTTATTAGTGGCAGGATTGTTATAGAAACAAAATTGTAATTCATGCGATAGCCGTAATAGTTCTAATTACGAAAAGAAAGTTTAAAAGAGCAATAATAATAGTAACCGCGGCAACAATTCTGGCAATTAAAGGATTTTTGGAGTAAGTGAGGGAAGTAAAAATAATATTGAAAAAAAAGATAAATGCAAAGACAATGGTCGGAATAAATATTCCCGGCGTTGATGTAATTCTGTTATTGCCCCAAGGGAGCTGGTTAAAAATCGGCACAAATGGCGGAAGATTAGAATAACTAATAAGGGTAAAAGCAAAAGTCAGAAGTATAAGCAAAAAGCTTATCGTAAAACCTCTAAAGGCAAGTTTGTCTGAAGTGATATTACTAATAAAGTTTTTCATAAATGTTAACTCCTTTGAGATTTACCCGGAAATAATAACCGGAAAGGGAGAAGGGATATTCGGGAACATTTGGCATTATAATAATAAGCTTGGGCTTATGTTTAATTAATCCTTTTTCGGTGTTGCTAATGCCATCTTTATAATTTTGGATGTGATAAGCCACAGTGTATTTTCCAGGAGGGAGCTTATTGCTCAACTGATAAACTTGAGCATTGTTCCCCCAGATAAAAATATTGTCGGTCGACTTAGTATTAAGATTGATATAATTGGCTAATTCATAATCCCTGGGGGTACTGGAGTCGAAAAAGCGTTGATACGCCGAAACTTGTGTCCCGTTAAAAGCGAAGGAAATAAAATTTTGGTAATAGTAAATAGTTTTAGAATAAAGATTAAAGCCCAGTAGTACCAGTATGAATGAAGTTAACATTAATACCCCGGTGACCTTAGAATAATTTTTATTTTGCAAAAAAAGACCTACCATTAGAGAGAAGGCGGGGAGTAAAACTAGGGCGTAGTGTGTGTATGGCCGCTGCGAGAAAAAGGCGTTAAAAAGCGAAAAAGCAAGCCATAAAGCGGTGAAAGTAAAAGCATTCCCATAGATTTTTCTTTTATAAAAAACAAATAGACAAAAGGTAGCCAAAATCCCCAACTTAAGGATTAAGAATCCCTGGGGAATAATAAATTTGTTTCCGTATCCTACATAGCCGACATTATTAAATAAAGCCGCTGTCATAAATTCGGGAAATGCTCCCCTAAGGATAAAGAAAAATCCGGTCAATAAAATCGGAACAAAAAAAGCAATCATAAAAGGCGCAAGGCTTCTTAGCTCGATCATTAAATTTTTAGTTTTAAAAATTTCTAAAAGTTTTTTTGAATAATTTACAAAGAATAAAAAGCTTACGAAGGCGGCGAAGTCAAAAATAGCGACTATTTTAAACAGGAATGAAAACCCAAGGATAAAACCGGCGCCTGTAAGTATGAGATATTTAGCGTTTTGTGTTTTGGCATCAAGTGATTTTAGAACCAGGTATCCGGCTAAGATAGTTAGAGGTAGCATGAAATTTTCCGCATTAGCAATATTTCCCTCAATTAAAGGAAGACCAAAGATAACGGCAAACAAGAAAGTAGATACATAGCTTGCCCTAATTTCGTTAAAAAGCTTTTTTGATAGATAGAAAAAAACAATTACCGATAATACCCCAAAAATTAATGAAATAAGTCTAATCGCAAATTCATCCGAGTTAACCAAGCTATAGAAAACGTAAAGCAGGGGAGGTTTATTATCAAAAATATCACGGTATAGGAGTTTGCCTGCGCGGATTCCTGTTCCTAGAACTTGATATATTCCCTCGTCTCCATACCAATTTGGTTCAAATAGGGATGGGAATCTTAGGAGGAAAAAAGTTAGAGAAGTTATAATTAGAAACCATATCTCCCGACTTTTTTCTAGACTTGCCAAGATTTTCATAAATTATAAATTATAATTTTTCGGTAACTTTATATTCCAGTCTTTTACCAAACATCAATTGCGTGTGTGATATTAGAGCGGGCAGAGCGGAGAGGAAAAGCCCGACGACAGGAAGGAGAATAAATTCCAGAGGGAAAACAAGCTGTTTTAATTTTGAACGGTGGACATTGTGTCGCGGTCTTTGTCGAAAATCGATGATAAGCATCGCAAATATGGCAATAAGACAAAGCGTTAAGATAAGCCCTGCCAAGCGGGGGAGATTGTAGCCGAGCGTTGTCCTTGAAAAAACGGGATTCACAAAAGGCATAATATTTGCCGCAATTGTTATTATAAACCAGTTAACCGGCCATAAGAAATGGTCGAGCAAAACATTTAAAAGCATCATGGTTTTTCGAACAAACGGAACACCCGGAACCGTGAACCACCACTTGATGAATAAAGCATCGTCGGACGCTCCCCAGCTCCAACGTCTTTCTTGGTGGTATTTATTTTGTAAAGACTTAACGTAGGATGAAGAGAGAGGAGCGTCCATGGATGTTTTCAAAAATATCGGTTCCATAAAGACTTGTCCTTTTTTGGCAAAGAATGCTTTAAAGAAAATTCTGTAATCTTCGGGAATAACGTCGGTATCCCAGAAGCCTATTTCGTACAGAAGCCTAAAGGATAAAGAATAAGTTGAGTTAGAAACCAATCTGTCTCTTTGGACCAAAAGGCCTGTTCGCCAAAGACTGCCAAAGAAAGAGACGATTCTGATAGCGGCCGGAACGCTCCAAAAGTTATTGTAATTTACATTAGCCGATTGCCAGAATTTGGTGTATCTTTTGCTATCTGTAAGAAAGCTAAAGGAAAGATAAGCAAAGTATTGCGGGTCGAAAATTGAATCCGCATCAACGGAAGAGATAGTCGCATAATCTAAGTCAATCTCCCCGGTTTTAACAAACTTTCAATAAGCCAATTTTCCACCGTAGGCTTCATTAGAGGATTTGCCTTTTACTTCGCCTTCGATATCGGGATGAAAGCTTGCCAAAACAGCACCAAATTTCGGGCCAAACTCATCGATTAGCTTTTTAGCTCTTTCTTTTCCTTCAATTTCTCTTTTTTCCATAGCCAAAACTACATAAATCCTTTTACTTGGGAAGGTTTGATTACTTAAGCTTTCCATGGTCTTCCTCAATTTTTCCAGAGTCTCTTTATAATTGGGGATAATAACTACATGCGAAACTTTTTCGAAATTCTCCAAAGGTTTTGCCAGTTTTAACCAGTTTTCTTTTTCTGCCTTTTTAATTTTCTGGGAAGCGATAAAAGCGGTAATCGCCAGGGAGAAAGATTTATAGAACCAATAGACATCAAAAAACAAAATAAAGTAGGCAACGGCTAGAGGTAATAGGAAAGAGCCCCAAATCGGAAATAAAATCAAAAACCATGAAACAAAGCCCGGCAGAATTTCGAGAGTTCTTCGGGTTTTGATCGGGTAACGGGTAAAAACTGTGTTAAAAAAATCTGTCATAGTCTAAAAACTCTTTTCGCATTTTCCGATGTAGTTTTTTCGACCACATCAAAAGAAGTATTTTTAATTTTTGCTATGGAATTACCCACAATTATAACATAGCCAGGTTCATTTCGGCTACCACGGTGGGGAATAGGCGTAAGATAAGGAGCATCGGTTTCGGTAATCAACCTTTCAAGCGGAGTTTTGGCAACCAAATCGGACAGAGAGGTGTCTTCTTTTGGCGCCAGGCCTTTATAGGTAATATTCCCGTCAAAACCGATATAAAAACCTAAACTCAACACCCTTTCCAAATAATCAAAATTTCCGGCAAAGCAATGGAACATTCCCGGAATTTTTAAGAGGTCGTTTTTATACTCCGAGACAATTTCCAAAATGTCCTTTCCGGCGTGTCTTCCGTGAATTTGTAGAGGGAGCTTATTTTCTATAGAAATTTCTATTTGTCTGGTAAAGACTTTGCGTTGAATTTTGGGGTCGACGATTCCGTTGGTTTTATAGCTGAAATAATCCATTCCGACCTCACCGATTCCGACGACTTTTGGCATTTTAGCTAAGCTATCAATCTCTTTATCCCAACCTTTAGTAACTTTATCACTGTGGTGAGGGTGAATTCCGACAATCGCATAAAGGTTATCGTATTTTTGGGCAAGTTCTATAGCTGATTTACTGGACTCAATTGAAGTTCCTGCATTGATGATGATTTCTACCCCTTTTTCAACCGCCCGTTTTATTACCTCGTCATAATCTTTTTCAAAGGCGTGGAAGTTTAAATGACAATGTGCATCAACCATAAGGATATTATAGAAGTTTAGTAGTTAATTTTATAGAGGACGGCGTCGCCCACACTTTTAACTTTCGTTATTTTTCCAAAGTTCTCCATATTTTTAACCGCGCTTTGAAAATTTTCGTTGCTCTCTAAGATTTGAGTCAGCCATTGATTTGGGCGAAGGTCAACTACCAAATACTCTGGTTTGCCCGCAAACCCAAGCCACCAGCATTCTTTGCAAACCTTATCGATAGTCATAATTTTAGGGTAAATAATATAGATTTCTTTTCGGTGAGACAGATGTGGAATGAGATTTTGAGAAGCCGCAAGACTTACATTCTTTGGTATCTCTTTAAATAGTCTTTCATTATCGCTCATCCAAGCCTCATATTTCCAATAATCCGCTTTGGAAAGTTTATTCAAAGGAAAATGAAAAATAAACTGCTGCGATAAAGCGCTTACTATTAATAAACAGACGATGAAACTTAAATTAAGATATTTTTTATTCCGTTCTTTTATAAAGCCCAGCATATCCAGTGTTCCTAAGAATAAAAATATCGCAAGAATTGCCCGATGGTGCATAAACGGACTCCACATTCTGGAAAACTCAGGGCCGGTAACAAAAAATTGAGCAAGATTAGAGGTGATTGCGGCGATTGAGCCTAAAGAAAAAACAGGTAAAAAAGAAAACCATCCTAAGGAATAAATCCATGTTTGTACTTTTTGCGGATCATCAAATAACTCTTTGATAATTTGAAATGGATTTTGGGAAATATGGGGGACATATTCAAATCCAGCCGGCGACAAAAGTCCAATAATTCTTATTTCAATTAAGCTTGAAAAAATACCTAAGACAATAAAAAGAATTGCAAATTTGCGATAATCTTTTTTGAAAAAGTAGATAAAGCCTAAGGCCGCAAGGGCAAATCCCATATCCTCTTGGGTTAGAAGAGCCATAATAAGGGTAATAAAAAATAATTTCTTCTTTTTTGATTCTAAAAAATAAATAAGCCAAGCAAGAAAGCCTATGCCTAAAATAATCGGGTGAAAATCGGAATAGACGGCAAATTGAATTCCGTAAAATAAGCTATACAAAAAAGCAATCGAAAAACAAACGAACGGAGAAAATTTTCTTATTCTGGCAACAAGATATACGGCTATCGCCGAAAAACATATCCATACAGACTGGAAAATTAAAAGAATCTGGACGTTATCCCAAATCCAATATAAAGGGGCAAGTAAAGGAAGAGTTAGCGTTAGGTGGTCGCCTAAGATAAATCTCTCTTTTATGGTATTGTAGGGAAAAAGAAAATGGGCGTATTGCCAGATTGCCTGGTCGTAAATCCCCAGGTCAAATCCTCCCGATTGAAAGTGGATGTGTCTTAGAATCGAAAGTAGAGAGTAAAGTACAGATAAGATAGCGAGCCAGATTAGGAACAGCCGGAAAGAAAATTTATCATTTTGCAGAAATTTTACTAATTTCCTAAGTAAGGGCATCAAGCTTTATTATATGCCAAAAAGTAGTATAATCGCATCAGAAAGACTATGAAGAACTCAAGTCATAGATCTTATCATCATTCCGGTCTACTTCGGTACCAAAATGGCTACTTTCGCAAAGGAGCTTTTGTAAAAGCGCACTGGAAAACATACCCCGATAACAAAATCTCTAACAACCGCAAATCAGTTCTTGGTTATTAAATTTAACTTAGAAGATAAGTTTTCTCAATGCTATAATTAGGCGATGAGTAAGTTTGAAAAATCCAAAGATGAGCAAGCTGCGGAATACATTATCGAGGAAAGTCAGGAAGTAAGTATTGGAGAATATCCATATCTTAATAAAATCTTCGATATTTTCCCTGCATTCAGTAGTAGAAATTATGTTTTATATTTTATCGGTCAGTTAATTTCCTTAAGCGGCTCATGGCTTCAAATTGTCGCTCAGGGGTGGCTTGTTTTTCAGTTAACCAACTCGGCATTTTTACTGGGAGTAGTCGCTGCTTTATTTTCTTTGCCAATGCTTCTTTTTTCGCTTTTTGGTGGGGTAATCGTTGATAGATTTCCTAAAAAACATTTACTGATTTTTACCCAATTAGCTTCAATGACTTTGGCTTTTATTTTAGGGTTTTTAACAATTTTTCATTTGGTAACTTTTTGGGAAATCGCGGTGCTGGCATTTCTCTTAGGAGTAATTGGTGCTATCGATTCGCCCGCCAGGCAGGCATTCGTAACCGAGATGGTGGGAAAGAAAAGGCTGGCATCAGCAATTGCCCTTAACTCTGGAATTTTTAATGGCGCACGCGCAATCGGCCCGGCTTTTGCAGGCGTTTTAATAGTTTTAATTGGAACGGGTGGAGCATTTATCCTTAATGGCATTTCTTATTTGGCGGTTGTTGTCGCGCTTCTTATGATGGATGTTCCGTCTTTGGTTCATAAACACAATCTAAATCCCCTAGCGGCAATCAAAGAAGGAGTTGCTTATGCTTATGCTAATGTCACTATCAGAATACTGCTTATCTTAACCGGAATTTTGGCAATTTTCGGTTGGTCTTTTACAACAGTTCTTCCGATTATTGCCGAGGATATATTCCATATGGGAGCAGTCGGGCTTGGTTATCTTTACGCAGGAATGGGCTTGGGAGCTTTATTAGCGACTGTTATAGTATCGGCAAGATCAGGAAAGATCTCTCCTGCCAAATTTATTTTTGCAGGTAGTGCAATTCTGATTGTTTCTCTGTTTCTCTTTTCCTTGAATCTTAATTTCTATCTTTCTCTAATTTTTATTTTTTTAGCAGGTTTTGGTCTGGTAATGCAGGTTGTAAACATTAATTCTACCATTCAACATTTAGTTTCCAATGAAATAAGAGGTAGGGTAATCAGTATTTACGTTTTAATGTTGATTGGGATGGGCCCCGTTGGTAATTTTATGGTTGGTTGGCTAGCTCAGAATTTCGGGGTTTCGTTCTCAATCCAAGCATGTGTTTTGGTATTAATGGTTTTTACTTTACCTCTTTTTTGGTGGAGAAGAAGATTTTTATCGGCAGCACACACAGCGGATTATTAAGATGAAAGAAGAATCAATTTTATACATAATTTTTAAATATATAACTATCGGAACGGGAATTATTGGAATCGGTTTTGTAATTTTACTTATTTTGTATTTCTTGACTTGCTAATTTAAAAAGATTATTCTAAGTATGTAATGAAAAAAGGATATAAAGGGAATATCGAGGAGCTGACTCTTCGGAATGAAAATTTCCGTGAAGTTTTGTATACCGCCAAAAATTGCCAGTTGGTCTTAATGTCCTTAAAGCCGGGAGAAGAGATAGGGATGGAGACTCATGAGGGAAATGATCAATTCTTCCGTTTTGAAAAGGGTATGGGGAAAGTAGTTATTGATGGTACGGAATATATTGTTGGCGATGGAGACGCAGTGATTGTCCCGCAAGGAGCAGAGCATAACGTTATAAATACTTCTCAAACGGAAATGCTAAAACTCTATACCTTATATAGCCCTCCGCATCATAAGGATAAAGTTTTAGGGAAAACAAAAGAAGAAGCGGAAAAAGATTCCCCTGAATTTGACGGAGTTACCACGGAATAATACGAGTTCTTAGTTACGAAATCTTTATCTTAAAGAGTAGGCTTCCAGAAGAGAGTATTCGTC
>Ga0105105_10000714_pt1 | contig 14761 bp, 9 predicted proteins | sample PPLLaktember2015_4_FD_79108 | JGI IMG/M metagenome (GOLD analysis project Ga0105105, IMG submission 79108) | Freshwater sediment microbial communities from Prairie Pothole Lake near Jamestown, North Dakota, USA - PPLs Lake P8 Core (1) Depth... | ecosystem: Environmental > Aquatic > Freshwater >... | reverse complement strand
GCGGAAATTGAGCAGCGTTTTCATGCCAACATTCGCCAAGCCATTAGAAAAATTGGCATGATTAAATGCGTCATCTCACATCAGGATGATGACTTGCTGTTCTTCTATCATCACATCTACCATCCTTATATTTCTGAGCGATTCGGTGTGTTGGCAGATCCGAGCAGCCTCGAAGAGTTGCGTTACTATTTCAAGCGGGGGGCGCTGTTGGTTTGTAAGGACGATCATGATCAAATCGTTGGAGGGTATCTCTATTACATAATGAACAAGATCATGTATTATCACGTTGGTGCTACTAAACCGGGACTATGCAAGAATATTTTCAGTATTACCAATGCAACTGGTATTTTTGAGATGATTCGACATGCTTGGCAACACGGTTGCTCAATTTTGGATTTAGGCCTATCCAGACCATTTCTGAACGATGGAGTTGCTCGATACAAATACTATTGGGGTGCTTGTGCTAAAATAGACCCCTCTTACACGTGGGGCCTGTGGTTTGGTTTGATACGCAAATCGGCTGTAGTACAGAGCCTCCTTTCTCGCTTTCCCTGGATCTGGTACGATGCTTCTGGCAGTTTGCATGGGTTAATCGTATCTTCCGGATCTCCGCCGGCAGATGATCAATCGTTATCCAGATTGGCGCATTCTTGGTGGGTTCCGGGTTTAAAGGATGTGATTGTTTACCCGAACAATACCTCCTCCGCATTTCCCTCGGCCGTTTACAACCCTTTTCCTGTATTGGGTCCAGCGAAAGTTTTGAAGCTCCAATCAAATAGCTAATTTTTCATGTTGTGCTGGTGCATAGCGATCGCTTCCCGCTATTACCGGTGTTCAACTGTCGATCATAATGTCTAATGGAGTTAAATATGGACTTAGAGATCACCGAAGAATCGAACTTGCAGATATGGGAGCAACATCTTAAGTTATTTTCGGCGACTCCATTTTTTGCTCCGTCCTGGCTGGAATGTTTCAGAACTAAAAACCACATACCCATTTATTTGGAGTTTACTTCAGGTGGAAAAACAATCGGCTTGGAAGCAGGGCTGATAATCGAACCATCAAATGCGCTATTCAAAAGGCTTTTTCGATTCCTGTTTTTTTTCAGCGGTCCGGCAATAGTTGATACCGACAGTGACTCGAGAAAGATGTGCCTTTCTCAATTGATACGCTACGCAGAGAAAGAACACTATGCTTATATAAAAATGCAATCTTGGGATTGCCCTTATGAAATATGCAATGAGGGTTTGCCATTTAAACCTCTTGTCCGCAAAGAATATATTATAGATATTCGGCCGAATATGGCAGAATTAGTACACAGAATCAGTAAGCGAAAATGGAGATACATAAAGGCGGCAGAAAGGAAAGGATTGACCTTTCATGAGAGCAGTTCTCCGGAAATAATTGGCGATTTATTATCTCTTCTCCAGGAAACAAAATCATTAAGACTTTCAAAGCAATATGAAGATTACCATTTCTTCTACATATCCTATTTCACAAAAGAAACATTATATGAGTTGATTAAAAATAAAATGGCAAGGATCTTTTACGTTCAAAATGATCACAACATTATCTGCGTTTATTTTGGGATAGCATACGGCAACAGGGCCTATGGCTTATTTATCGGAGCAAATCATGAAGCCTATGACAATCAGGTTCCAACATTTATCACGTTTAAAATCATCGAAAAGTTCAAGGCCGAAGGAATTGAATTCCTGAATATGGGCGGAGTCCCAAGCGATTCTAGCTCAAGCGGGCTGATTCATTTCAAAACATCTTTGGGCGCAAGCGAACATGTGTGTACCGGCGGGCGCACCCACCACTTGCAGAGCCATTTTCTAAACTATTTGACCGATGCCTATTCCAGATTCCCCGACTTGAAAATAAAAAAAATAATCAAAAAAAAGCTTGTGGGCCGCAATTACTCTTGATCCGCTGCGGCCGGACGGGCGGGCACCTCGGTTGAGAACAGCGGGCATCAAGCGCCGCCGGCGTGCCAACAGCTTAATGCGATTTTTGCGATGGAGTCGAGTTAGATGAAATCCGATTTGATTCAAGATTTGGTTTTCCAAACGGCGGAAAAATTTAAGGACCGAGTCGCCGTCAAGCACCTTGGCCGAGAGCTGTCTTACGAAAGACTAACGGCGGCCTCGGACAGAGTGGCTGGCGACCTTTTATCGCTGCATAACAAGACCGGTGCGATCGTTGGAGTCTATCTGGAGGCCGGAATCGAATATGTTGCGGCGGTTCTCGGGATACTGAGAGCCGGGGGGATTTTCTTCCCTCTCAACATAAAATTTCCGGACCACCGCTTGAACGAGGCGCTCCGATTGACCGAACCCGACCTGATCATCACCAACGAGGCCTTGGAGCCTAATCTTCGAGCGCGCTTTGCCACCCATGGCGATTTTATCAAAACGCCGTTGATTTATGTCATCCGGGACGGCGTTTTCAGCCCGGCGCAAAACGATGTTTCCGCACCGCCCGCTGGCGCCCGCAACGTCATCCCGGCTGCCGGCACCGGATTGAATGACACGGACGGCGACGCGTGCTACCTGATCGCGACATCCGGTTCGACCGGCGAACCGAAAGTCATCCTTGGGAGCCATTACGGCTTGTGCCACTTCATTCAATGGGAAATAAGGGAATTCGGCCTCAACGAAGACACCTGCGGGAGCTTTCTCTCCCATCCGACTTTCGACGTCAGTCTGAGGGACATCTTCGCCCCCTTGTGCTGCGGCGGGACGTTGGCGATTCCGGACGAGACCACCAAACAAGACCCGGTCGCACTGTATCGCTGGTTTGAGGACGGTCGCATCAGCCTCACCCACATCGTGCCGACGCTGTTCCGACTGCTGACCCAGGCCATTCAAAGCCATAAGGCCAATGCAAAAGCGCTGCCGGCGCTGGAATGGGTTCTAACCGCCGGCGAGCCGCTGTACGGCCACGACGTGTTCCAATGGAACCAGGCGGTCGGTGAGCATGCGAAATTGGTCAACATCTACGGACCCTCGGAGACCACATTGGCCAAAATTTTCAACCGCATCCAACCCTCCCAGCTGACGGCCCAGCAAATCGTGCCGCTGGGGAAGCCGATTGACGGAGCCCGGGTGATGGTCATCGACGGGAACCGGCTCTGCCATGTCGGCGAAGAAGGCCAGATTTGCATCGAAACAAAATACCGGAGCAAGGGCTACTACCGGAACCCGGACCTGACCCGGTCCGTTTTCGTTTCCAACCCGGCTGATCCGGAATCTCCTGAACCGGTTTATTTGACCGGCGACATCGGGAAATGGCTCGAAGACGGGACGCTGCAGTTTCTGGGGCGAAAAGACGCCCAGATCAAGCTGCACGGCAAACGAATCGAGTTGAACGAGATCGAAGTCGCCCTGACCCAATACCCGCGGGTTCAGATGGCCGCCGTCGCGCTGAAGTGCGACGACCAGGGGAATCAGCGTTTGGTCGCCTATATCGTCTCAAGTGAGGAAGGCAGCCTGACTGTGGAACCGATCCGCCGGTTTCTGCTCGACCGAATCGCGGATTACATGGTCCCCAGCATTTATGTCTTTTCGAGCGCTTTGCCGCTGACCTCCAGCGGGAAGATCGACCGCCGGAGCCTCCCGGATCCCGTCATGACCAGGCCGCGCCTGGAGCAGGGCTATGTCGGGGCGTCGAACGAAGTTGAAACAAGGCTGGTTGAGTTGTGGCGCCAGATGCTCGGCTTCCAGCAGATCGGGATCGATGATAATTTCTTCGATTTGGGAGGCAATTCGATCCTCGCGGCCAGATTGGCGGTTTTGATCGGAGAAAAATTCAACCGGGAGCTTCCGGTTGTAAAGGTTTTTGAATACCCCAGCATCCGGCTTTTCGCAAACTTCCTGCGCAACGAAGACAGCGGACCCACCCGGTTGGAAAACCATGATCAACGCGCTCAGCAGCGGCGCTCCAGCAGAATGATGCAGCGTAGGGCACGGCCTCTGAACCGATAGAAGCGGCGAAAAGGGAGCTTACGATTTTAATGAACGACCTCGAAACAAACGATTCCGACAACTCTTCCGACGACCCTCAGCAGACCGGCCTGGAAGGGATCGCCATCATCGGGATGGCGCTGCGATTTCCCGGCGCGGATTCGGCGGACCAGCTTTGGCATAGCCTGTGTCAGGGAGCGGAATCGCTGACGTTCTTCGGAGACGACCAGCTCGACGCCTCCGTTTCCCCGGCCACACGGCAGAACCCGAACTATGTGAAGGCGCGCGGGCGAATCACCGGGGCGGATCAGTTCGACGCATCTTTTTTCAAAATGAGCCCGCGCGAAGCCCAAATCATGGACCCGCAGCACCGGCTGTTTTTGGAGCTCGCATGGGCGGCTCTGGAAGACGCCTGCTATACCAACGACTTCAAAGGATTGATCGGCGTCTACGGAGGAGCCGGGTTCAACAGCTACTATAAACATCACGTGGCGCCGGCTCAGGACCTGATCGAAATGTTCGGTGAACACGCCACCGATCTCGCGAACGCTCCGGACTATTTTTCGACCCGGGTGTCTTACAAGTTGAACCTCAGCGGGCCCAGCCTGAGCATATTTACGGGCTGTTCCACCTCGCTCGTTGCGGTCTGCCAGGCGTGCGACAGCTTGCTCAGCTATGGCTGCGACTTGGCGTTGGCCGGGGGAAGTTTTGTTCAGTGCCCGCTCGACGCCGGCTATTTTTACCGGGAGGGTGAAATTTTCAGCCCGGACGGACACTGCCGGCCTTTCGACGAGAATGCCGGCGGCACGGTCTTCAGCGACGGGGCGGGCCTGGTCGTCCTGAAGCGGCTCGATGAGGCATTGAGGGACCGGGACAACATCTACGCCGTCATCAAGGGATTTGCCCTCAACAACGACGGGGCCGACAAGGTCAGCTTCACCGCACCCAGCGTGAACGGGCAGGCATCGGTCATTGCGCTGGCTCAGGCCAACGCCGGCATCGACGTTGAGAGCATTATCTATCACGAAGCGCACGGCACCGGCACCCGACTGGGGGACCCGATCGAAATCGAAGCCCTCACGCAGGCGTTCAATCAAAAAACACGCAAGCGCCAGTTTTGTGCGATCGGGTCGCTGAAAGCCAATTTAGGACATTTGGATGCGGCCGCCGGCGTGGCGGGCCTGATCAAGGCTTCCCTGGTGCTGTTGCACAAGCAGATCCCGCCGAGCGTCAATTTCCAGAAACCCAATCCTCAAATTGATTTCGCGAAATCTCCCTTCTTCGTGAATACCCGGCTGATGGAGTTGGGATCGCATCCGGGGCCGCTCAGAGCGAGCGTCAGCTCTTTCGGCGTCGGCGGCACCAATGCGCATATCGTTCTGGAGGAGGCCCCTCCGCCGGAACCCGGAAGCGACTCGCGGCCGTGGCACCTGATTCCGATTTCGGCGAAAAAACCGGCGGCTCTGGAGGAAGGCTGCCGTCGGCTGAAACGTTATCTTGAAAACCGCCCGGACATCAACCTTGCGGATGCGTCCTACTCGCTGCAGATCGGCCGCAAGGTTTTCAACCATCGCCGGATCATCGTCTGCCGCGACACGCAGGATGCCATCCAGAAACTGGCCGCTCCCAAACCCCCGTGGGTGGTGACGCACCAATCGGACGGCATCCCCCCCAACATCGTTTTCATGTTTTCCGGGCAGGGCAGCCAGTACGTCGACATGGGAAAGGAGCTTTACCAGAGCGAGCCCATTTTCAGGGAGACCGTCGACGCCTGCGCCGGAATACTCGAACCCCTGCTCTCCACGGACCTGCGCCGCGTGATGTACCCCGGCGCCGACGAGATCGAGACCCGGCGCGAGCAATTGAACCAAACCGCCTGGGCCCAGCCGGCCCTTTTTACGGTGGAATACGCCCTGGCCCGGCTTTGGCAGGACTGGGGGATCCGGCCGAAAGCCATGGTCGGACACAGCATCGGCGAATATGTGGCGGCGTGTCTGGCCGGGGTGCTCAGCCTCGAGGCCGCACTGGCCGTCGTCGCCGCGCGCGGGCGCTTGATGCAGGAGCTTCCTCCGGGCGCCATGCTCGCCGTGGCGGCTCCGGAGTCGGAAGCGCTGGCATACTTAAGCGACAGGCTGGCACTGGCCGCGGTCAATGCCCCGTCGATGTGCGTGATTTCAGGAGATTTCCAGGCGATCGGAGAGCTGGAAAAAAAGCTTGAACAGGGCAAGATCGGACACCGTCGCCTGGTTACCTCGCATGCCTTCCACTCGCATATGATGGCGCCGGCGGTCGATCGGTTTGCGGCGGAGATCGGGCGTCATGAGCTCCGCCCCCCCCAGATGCCGTTCCTTTCCAATGCCACCGGCACCTGGATCACCGCCGCCGAGGCCACCGACCATCGATACTGGAGCGATCATATCCGGCGGCCCGTGCGTTTTTCAGACTGCATGGCATCGCTGAAGGGTGAAGAGAACCCCATCCTTCTGGAAGTCGGCCCCGGGAACACCCTCTGTTCCCTCGCCGGACAGCAGGAGCGGAAGCCCGCCGGTTTTCCGGTCCTGTCTTCGCTGCGGCATCCCAAAGAGGACAAGTCGGACATGGCCCATATCCTGACCTCGCTCGGCAGGCTGTGGCTGGCAGGCGGCGAACCGGACTGGCAGGCTTTCTACCGGAACGAGGCGCGTCGTCGAATCTCGCTTCCCACCTATGCATTCGAGCGCAACCGACACTGGATCGAACCGGGAAAGCCTGCCCGGGTGGAATCGTCAATCGCAGCCGTTTCAAATCGATTCGATGGGAAGGATGATCGCCACCCGAAGGCCGGGGTCGATCCGGTTTCAACTGACGAGACGGAGCCCCAGGGCAGCCAACCCCAGTCGGCTGAAAATCAGATCGAACGAACTCTTTCCGCCATTTGGAAGGAGCTGCTGAATCTTCCGGCCATCGACCCTGATGACAATTACTTTGAGCTGGGCGGGAGCTCCCTTTTTGCCGTGCGCATGTTCGAACAGATCGAAAGAAAGCTGGGACGAAGGCTTCCTCTGGCGACCCTATATGAGGCGCCGACCGTCCGGCAGCTCTCCAAGAAGATTGCCGAGATAGAGCATTCACCTTCTTGGTCGTCCCTGGTCGAGATCAAAAAGGGAAACGGCTCGAAGCCGCCCATCTTTTTCATGCATTCCGAGGGCGGCAATGTTCTGGAATACTGGCCCTTGAGCAATTATTTCGCCGCCGACCAGGGCGTATATGCCCTGCAGGCCAAGGGGCTGGAGGGCTCGGCCGTCGTCAGCCAGACCGTGGAGGAAATGGCCGGAAGCTTCTTGTCGGAGATGGAACGGGTCCAGAAAAAGGGGCCATTCTATCTGGGAGGTTATTGTTTGGGCGGACTGGTTGCCTATGAGATGGCGAGACAGCTGATAGAAAAGGGCGAGACCGTAAATTTTCTCGCACTGATCAGCGCCAGGACGCCGGCATATTTGAGGATGGGCAGCTCCCGTGCGACCATGCTGAAACGTTTTGCGGAGCGGCTGTCCGAACGGGTGCGCTTGGAATGCGACAATTTATCTCATTTGAACTGGAATCAAAAATATAACTATATCCGAGAAAGGCTGATGCGTTTCAACAACCTGGTTCAGATCAACTGCGAAATTCTATTGGACCGGATTTTCTCCAAATTCAGCTCAAATGCCAATTGGCACTCGAGAGACTACGTTCTTTACCAATCCGTTCAGAACCAAGACCATGCTTTCATGAACTACGATCCGAAGCCCTGCTCCACAAACGCCGTCATGTTTCGGGTTAGATACAACCCCAGCTTTTTTATAAATGATGAGTTCCTGGGTTGGTCCCAGCTGGTTCAGGGGGACATTCGCACCTTTGAAGTGGACTGTTTCCACAAGAACATCATGAAGGAACCAAACGCCAGGGCGGTCGGCCAAAAGCTGAATGAGCTGCTGCTGGCCGCCCAATCCGGGGGCAATGGATGAAGACGGCACCAAAGCTCGCCGAGCCGGCGGCTTCTGTTTTCGATAACGGCGAACGTGCCTTCTTGAAGAGGGAGTCGCAGCATCGGCCCTCCCGTAGGCTGTTCCTGCATGGCATGGCGGCCCTGGGCCTGTCTTCATCCCTGTTCCCCGGCATGGCGGGAATTTCCTGGGCCTCCGTTGAAGAGCTGTTCAACCGGATCCGCGGGCGCCTGATCTCCAGCCCGAAACTGCCGCCGGAAGGCGAACGCCGTCTATCCGGTCTTCCGGAGGGCGGAGCGGGCATTTCGTTGGAAACCGCGCTGAACTCCCGTTGCACCAGCGACAAGGACGGCGATTCCAAGGTATTTCACTGGGGCATGTTTGATCTATTTAAGAAACTGCGCCAGGAGGACGTCCGGCATATCGTGGAGAGCGCCAGGCTGCCCAATATGACTGGCAAGGGCGCCGATATCCTGGTTTCCGGCAGCGAACTGACGTTCCGGGTCGAGGGGGCACCAAAGGGGTTCAATCGGGACAGGCTGATGGTCGAAAGCGGTATGCAGCAGCAAGCGGTATGCCTCGCATGTGCGGCTTTGGGCGCCGGGATGGTTTTTCACGGAATGGGCACTGAAGGCACTCAAACCAACGATGGGTATATCGCGACCGTCAGAATGGAAATTGACGCCATGCAGCCGTCGTACGGAGGCTCTTTTTGGACCACGGACGCTCCCGGCGAACCATGGTCGCAAGGCAATCTGCCGGACCCGGATCGCAAGGGCGGCCGCCCGCTGCTGAAAGTGCTGCCCGGAATTCACCCGATCCACTCGGGCAACGGGTCTGTGACCGATGAATCCCTCGGGCAAGTTCTCTGGGCTGCCCGCGGTCGAACACCGCATCTTTATAAATCCAGGCACTGGGGGCTGACCATTCCCACCACGCAGGGAGAGCAAAAGATCTCGGGAGTCTTCTTGCTGCGGAACCAGGGGCTCTTCGAGTACCTCAACCATGCCAAGGGCCGACCCACGCACGCGATTGAGCACCTCAGGGACCTGCCGGCGGAAGTGAACCGGAAGGTCCGGCATGGATTCAATGCGGATGCCGGTCTAGTGGTGTTTGTGCGGAACGAGGAATTCGCAAGAGCATTCTGGGAGGTGGGCTACCAGCTTCTGAATGCCACCTTGCAGGCTGCCGCCCTGGGGCTCGGCTACCGAACCATTCTGCTGGACGAAGCCCAGAGGGCGCTGGTTGAGTCCGCCGGGATAAAGGCACCCGTCGCCGCGATCGCTTTGCAGTGAACGGGAGTACCCGTCCGGTCTATGCAAATTTTGGATAACTGCGAACGGGCCAACGTTGGCATCGACATCTGGATGGTGCAGGTGGACCGTCCGGAGGTTGAAGTCCGGCAGTATGCCGCTATGCTGTCTGATGACGAAACCGCCCGTTCATCCAGATTCCATGCCGCTCGAGACCGGAATCGATACATCGTCCGGCATGGAATTCTGCGGTTGCTGCTCTCAGCATACATGTGCTGCAAACCGCCTGATGTTGAAATCCGAATTGACTCCAAGGGCAAGCCGTATGTGACGGATCAGCCGCACGAGCCGCCCATGCAGTTCAATATTTCCCACTCTGCCGGCCTGGCGGTGTTGGCGTTTGGCCGTTGTGCGGGCATTGGGGTCGACATCGAAAGGATAAACGATTTTGAGTCGATGCGCGACGTGGCGGCGCTGAGTTTCACTTCCACTGAACTCTACGAATTGGACAACGCTCCGGAAGCGGATCGAATGGGAGCTTTTTTTAAATTGTGGGCACGCAAAGAAGCGGTGTTAAAAGCATGCGGACAGGGACTGCTGCTTCCTGCGGCCTGCGTTGATGTGTCATCTCCTGTCGACGGTCAGAGGACGTGGATCACACGAATCAGGGAGGCCTCACCCGAGAGTGAATACCGGTTGGCCGATGTAGCGACAGCGCCCGGTTATGCAGCCGCAGTGGCAGTGGCTGGCAGCCATAAGGTGACGTTAACGCATCAGTCTATGAGTTAACAAAGAAAAAAACAACACCATTTCACGTGGCTAGTTCTTGGACTTCACTATTAGTTATGTGCAAAAAGCCATTAAATATGGAGTTATTTTATCCACTTTTATTTACTAAAATACATTTTTATTTGTTCTTATCATCAAATAAGACATAACAATTCAATTATATTGTATAAAAAAGAATAAAAAGAAAGATTCGCCCAAAAGGCATGCAAAATGCATAGGGTTAACAAAAAGGACAATGCTCTATAATGAAACGGCTATCATTATTTATACTCATTTTATTCCTCACTGCATATGCCTTCAGCATATCCCGTGCGGGCATGTTCGAGGTGGAAAAGGATGGAATGATCCCAGATTCATCTCTGGATTTGACGATCGACTATTACGCAGCGATCAAACCGATTCCAACTCTGGGGGCGCTTCAGTTTCAAGACTGGCAAGATCTCGATGCTCGTGATTCATTTTCATTCGATCGGAATACCGGCGGCTTGCCCTCACCGCATATTTCGGATTCATTCGGCAGGGGGGTCGGCGCACTTTTCATTACCGGGGCTATTACCAGCGGACACAGCTCGGTACTCGATTCATCAACGATGCTTATGCTGGGCATAATATTGGTCAGTCTATCGGGGTATTTTGGCAGAAGGAAATTCAAACGATAACCGATGTTGCGGGCAAACTGCCATCGGCCCAAAGAATCAACCACAGAAAATCTCAGTTTGATCTTAACCCTCAGAAAGGATCGAGGATTATATACCTGCGATCCTTTTTTTATCCCAATCGTCGTATGAAACCAGTCGAGGCCGGCCGGTCCAACGGATTGGCAGTTAACGCATCCCCCATGCCGGAAGTGCGGTCCCACATCTATTTTGCCGGGATGATTCTGCTCGGAGTGTTGGTGTTTGTTTCACCGCTCGGCGCCGTGGGGAATCTTGTTTTCAAGAACGAAACGTATTCGCATATCTTTCTGATTCCTTTGGTCAGCCTGATCCTCATCGCGATTCATCGAAAGGACATTTTGGCCGGGGCGGTCGGAAAGCCTGTTTTGGGGTTTTCCATCTGTACCATGGCGATTATCCTCTATGCTGCCGCTGAGGCACTGCGAGCCCGTTTCTATGCTCCGGCACCTCAAGGCCAAGGTGAGCCGAACGATTATTTGAGCCTTTGTATGGCCGGCGTGGTCACCTGGGTCATCGGCAGTTTTCTCTCGGTCTATGGGCCACGGGCTTTCAGAAGGGGGCAGTTTGCCCTTCTGTTTTTAATTTTCGCAATTCCGATCCCGACATTTTTATTGAATGGTGTCGTCTCGTTATTACAGCATGCATCCGCCGAGGTCTCCAACCTTGTTTTCACGTTCAGCGGGGCCGCCTACCACCGCAACGGTCTGGTTTTTGAATTTTCCAACGTGGCGGTTCAAGTGGCCGAACAGTGCAGCGGGGTGCGTTCGAGCCTGGCCCTATTCATTCTGAGCACTGTAACCGGCTATTTGTTTTTGCGGACTGTATCCCGAAGGATCATTCTGGCGCTTGCCGTTTTCCCCATCACCGTGTTCAAGAACGCTCTGCGGATCGTCACGATCACGCTCCTGGCCAACCAGGTGGACGAGCGGTTTGTGACAGATCACTGGATCCACCGCGGCGGAGGGATTCCGTTTTTTGCGGTTGCGTTGATGTTGCTCATACCTCTTGTTTGGATGCTGCGAAAAAGCGAATGTTTGTTCCGGACACCGAGCGGTCGGCAATAGAGAAGGCATTCGGGTAATTGTAAAAAAGTCTAATCTCTTAATCGTGTTAATGGCATAAAGTTTGAATTGAAAAGGCCTGATAATAAGTTGCATCAGGTGGCGGGATCCGTTGGACACGGCAAAATGCTGCTTCCGGAGGTTATTGCATAATTAATGGGCGATGTCTGTTTGGATAGCAGTCCTGTCGGGGCGAGCCTGCCGAGGACCAACCGTGATAATGCCAAGCGTTGCAGGGGGCCGCGTGTCCTTTCCTACAAGCTCGCTCTCGTCGCCATCGATCTGGCCGCTGCATTGGGCACGGCCGCAGTCGGCCTCTGGACGGAACGGCAAGGGGCATACGCCGATTTGCATGGGCTTCAAGAAATCATATTTTTAAGTTTTTATTTGATACCGCTGGCTTTCTTTCCGAACTTCCGTCTTTACAGCTACCATTTGATTTTTTCCCCCAAGTACCACTTGCCCAATCTGGCCAAGGCCGGCGCCCTGGGGCTATTTGCCATCGGGGCGATTGGGTTGACCTACCGGTGGCAGGAATTCATGTCGCCCGATCTCTTTTTGCCGGTAGCAATCGGATTTACGTTGGCAGTACTCATGGCCAACCATATTCTGAGCAAGCCATATCGCGAACAAAGCATTACCGTGCTGTTAAAAGCCCTGGGCTTGGCGTTTTTTGCAGTCGGGCTGCTCGGGATCGTCGGCCCGCTCGACCAACCGATCCTCACCCTCCATTTTGATGAGCTCATCATCGGCGTACTGATGGCTGGCGTTGTTTTGACGTTAACTCGCTGGGTCATGGTGCATCTGGTCTTCAATATTTACTTCCGCCGGAATTTCCGTCGGCAGGTGCTGCTGATCGGGATGAATGAAGACGCAGAGCGCATAACGGATCTCATCATTCGCCGCAAGGCTCCTTTCTGGATTGCCGGAACCGTAAGCCCCCAGCCTCTTGACCGGCTGATGGCCGCGGTTCCTAAAAGCAATCTGGGACGGATTCAGGACTTGGAATCGATTCTCGGGGAATATTTCTTCCAGGAAGCGATCATCACGGACGAAACCATTGAAAAGGCCGAATTGATCGACCTGCTTGATTTTTTCACCACCAAGGGCATCAACGTCTGGTTTATACCGAAGCTGATGCCGATTATCGGGATAAAGCTTTACATCGACAACCTCTGCGGCATTCCCATGATTCGACTCAGCCGCCGATGGCACCAATGGGTTTTCGAAAAAGGTAAATATGCACTGGATGCAGTGGCGGCGCTGCTGGGTATTGCCGTATTGCTGCCGGTTTTCGTAGCCTTTGCACTGGCCATCAAACTGACGTCGCCAGGGCCGGTGTTCTACCGGGCCCAGGCGGTGGGCAAGGGCGGGCGGCCTTTCAGAATGTTCAAGTTCCGCTCAATGATCACCGGCGCCAGCAAAGACATCCACAAAGATTTTGTCACCCGAATGATCAGCGGTGAGATTACCCAGGATGGCTCCGGAAAGACGCTGAAAATCACCAACGATCCCCGTGTCACCTCGGTCGGCCGGCTTCTGCGCAAGACCAGTCTCGACGAGCTGCCCCAGCTGATCAACGTGCTCAAGGGCGACATGAGCTTGGTCGGCCCCCGGCCCTGTCTGCCCTATGAGTATGAAATTTACAAGGACTGGCATAAAAAGCGAACGGCGGTGCGGCCCGGGATCACAGGGCTGTGGCAGGTGGTCGGCCGCAGCGAGGTCGGCTTCGAAGATATGATCCTGCTCGATCTGTACTACATTTACAATCGAAGCATGGAGCTGGATTTCAATATCCTTTTTGAGACGGTCTTCGTGCTGCTCAAAAGGAAAGGAGCCTATTAAAAATATTTTACATTCTGACGATGCCCTGATAATAGCTTGAGGAAATATAAAGGCGTAGAAGCGTTGAATGCTTGATAGCGCCACGATCAAATCGCCCGAACGGTTGCAAACAAACTGCAATTTAGGGAATGTCGATGCAAAAGAAGCAGCGTTCATGTTCAATTGGGTTGGTTGCCTTCTTTGCCGTAGCTTGGATGGTGTTCTTGGCAGGCTCGGTATTGGCGGCAGACGCCACGCTGGCATGGGATCCGAACAGCGAGGTCGATCTGGCCGGCTACGGCGTCTATTATCAAAAATTTCCTCCGGATGCGCAGTATGAATTGTTCGGCTATGTTGCGCTCGTCGAACTAGACGACTCCGACAACCCGGCCTTCATCGTTTCGGGGTTAGACGTGGGCAGCCAATATCAGTTTGCGGTTACGGCCTATGATTCCGCCGGCAATGAAAGTGCTTATTCGATTCCCGTTTGTGCCGAGATCGGCTCGGTGAATTCCGTCATTACCTGTCCCGCTGCAAGTCAAGGGGACAGTGGCGGCGGCGGCGGTGGCGGCGGCGGTGGGGGTGGATGTTTCATCAGCGCCCTATCCGGTGATCGTGTCGGTTTTTGGCCGCTGTGGCCCGGGTTCCTGCTGCTGGGTGTGCTTGTGTTTTTCATCGGGAGAAAACTTGGAGTGGACTAAAATCTAAGAAATGATTTGGAGGAAAATCCAAGCCGGCTGGGCGTGGTAGAGCCCATCCGGCTTATTTGTTTTTGCGCCAGCGATGGTGGGCGATGCCGAGTTTCCGGACGCGGTAGTTGAGGGCGCGGGGAGAGATGCTGAGCTGGCGGGCGGCGTCTTTCTGGATCCAAAGATTCTCCTCCAGGGCGCGCAGGATCATCTCCTTTTCCTGGATCGTCGTGAGCCTCAGCACGGCAGGCGGCGCATCCATTGGTTCGCCCGGTCGACGAATTTGCGGCAGCAGCACGCTCTCCGGCCGGATGCAGGCGCCTTCCTCCATGAGGATCGCGCGTTCGATGACGTTGGAGAGCTGGCGGATGTTGCCCGGCCAGTCATAGTCATGCAGCCGCCGCAGAACCTCGGACGAGAACCCGTCTATCCTTTTTTTGAGGGAGCGGCCCAGCTTCGCGAGCAGGTAGTTCGCCAACGGTTCGATATCCGCCGCGCGTTCGCGCAGGGGGGGCAGGTGGATCCGCAGCACGTT
>Ga0105105_10000713_pt1 | contig 14763 bp, 11 predicted proteins | sample PPLLaktember2015_4_FD_79108 | JGI IMG/M metagenome (GOLD analysis project Ga0105105, IMG submission 79108) | Freshwater sediment microbial communities from Prairie Pothole Lake near Jamestown, North Dakota, USA - PPLs Lake P8 Core (1) Depth... | ecosystem: Environmental > Aquatic > Freshwater >... | reverse complement strand
CTGATACGGCGCATAAGGCCTTACCCTCTGCGGGCACGCTGCTTCCCGAGCCGGCAAAAACCGCAGTCTCAGCCCGGCCGCTTTACGATGCGCTGACCATACTGCAGAACGGAAATGTCTACGTATCTCAGGATTCGAGGGAATTCGTCGCCAGACTGTTCCAGCGCGCCGACATTCAGGCCCTGATTCCCCAGGACAGCGAGCTGCTTCTTGCCGCCAAACCCGATCAGCTGCAGGACGGACGGAACTACTATCCGGTTTTTCTTGTCAGGAAAACCGCTGAACTGACGGGCGGCGTCATTACCGAAGCCAAAGCCTCGTTCAGCGCCGAAGGGGCCCAGCCGGAGGTGCTCATGGAGATGAATTCCGAAGGAACGGCCAAGTGGGCCCGAATAACCGGGGCCAATATCGGCAAAAGGGTCGCCATTGTGCTCGACGGGGCGGTCTACAGCGCTCCGGTGGTGCAGTCGAAAATTCCTAACGGCAATTCGGTCATCAACGGTATCGAGAGCGTCGAAGAGGCCAAGGACCTTGAAATCGTACTGAAGGCCGGAGCGCTGCCCGCGCCGGTGAGGATCATGGAAGAGCGTACCGTCGGGCCGTCGCTGGGCGCCGATTACATCAGGGCCGGCATGATCTCCCTTCTTTGGGGTTTTCTTTCCGTATCGGTATTCATGCTGCTCTACTATCGTACGGCCGGTGTTGCTGCCGATGCGGCCCTTGTCCTGAACATTCTTGTCGTGCTTTCCGTGCTTGCCGGCTTCAATGCCTCGCTTTCACTTCCGGGTATCGCCGGCATCGTGCTCACCATGGGTATGGCCGTTGACGCAAACGTGCTGATCTACGAGCGGATCCGGGAGGAGCTTGACGAAGGAAAGTCAATCGTTTCGGCGGTTACCGCCGGTTACGACAAGGCGTTCTCCTCCATTCTCGACTCTCACGTCACCACGCTCGCCTCTGCATATCTGCTCTACACGTTCGGAATTGGCCCGATCCAGGGTTTTGCCGTTACCCTCATGATCGGTACGGCGGCAAGCCTGTTCACCGCGATTGTTGTGACCAAGGAGATCTTCAATTTCATGCTTTCGAAAAACATGCTTTCAGAAAAGAGTTTCGGTTAATCATTCAATGAGACACAAGCCATGAGGATTTTTCATAAAACCAGCTTTAATTTTATCAGGCACCGTAAAATCGCCTACGGCATTTCCATCATTATTCTGCTCTCAGGGCTGGTTTCCCTTGCTTTCAGGGGGCTGAACTACGGCATCGACTTCAGGGGCGGTTCAGAGGTGGTGATCCGCTTCGATAAAAACGTGGAGGTCGGCAGCGTGCGAGCCGCCCTCAAGGAGGCCGGGGTTTCCGGAACGCTGAAGCAGTACGGCATCGACCGTTCGTTTCTGCTCAGTACGGTGTTCAGCGGCCAGACCAACGAGCTGAAATCGCTGGTATCCAATGCCTTCAACGCGCGGTTTCCGGAAAACCGCCACGAAATCGTCCGTATCGATTCCGTCGGACCGAGCATCGCTTCCGACCTCAAATGGTCGGCGCTCAAGGCTCTCGTCGGCGCACTTGCAGCCATTCTGCTCTATGTCGGCATCCGGTTCGAGATAAAATTCGCAGCAGCAGGTGTTGTCGCCATTTTTCACGACGTGCTCACGGTGCTCGGTCTGTTCAGCATTCTCGGGGGGCTTTTCGCGTTCATGCCTCTTGAAATGGATCAGAGCGTGATCGCGGCATTTCTGACCGTCGCCGGTTATTCCATTACCGATACCGTAGTGGTCTACGACCGCATCAGGGAGAGGATTCGGGGGAAGAAGCCGTCGGAATACGAAGCCATATTCAATGAGAGCATGAACCAGACGCTCAGCCGCACCATCATTACCTCAGGTACGACACTGATAACGGTGCTTATTCTCTTCATTTTCGCGGGTCCGGCAATCAGGGGATTCGCTTTTGCCGTTTTCACAGGAATTCTTATCGGAACCTACTCGTCCATTTTTGTCGCCGCCCCTATCGTATATGACTGGCTGAAGGCGACAAAGTCGACGGTAAGACTCAGAGGCGGCAGTGCCGCATAGGGCGCCGGAAGGTAACCAACAATATCAAGCAAGGAGTTACGAAGCATGAAGAGCATGAAAAAACGTATGACGGCGGTCTGTACCCTTTGTATGCTGTTTCTGACGGCCCACGTCGGGAGTGCCGGAGCGCAGACCGTAGACCGGATTGTGGCCGTGGTGGGAAACGAGGTCATTCTCCGTTCGGAGCTCGATGAGCGGGTGCTGATGACCAGATTGCAGTACCCCGAATTGAAAGCCGACAAAAATCTTCCGGAAAAGGTTCTGAACTCGCTGATCGACCAGAAGGTCATTCTTTCCAAGGCGAAGATCGACAGTACCGGCGTTGATGAGGCCTCGCTTGACGGACTTGTGGCCGAGAGGATGAAGGTGCTCGCTTCCCGTTTTTCTTCCAGAGAGGAGATGGAGTCGCGTTTCGGCAAGAGCACGCTGCTTATCCGCAAAGAGCTGCGCCAGGAGGTGAAAAACCAGCAGCTTGTCGAAACCCTTCGCAGAAAGAAGATGACCGGCATTACCGTCAGTAATGAAGAGGCCCTGGCATTCTACCAGGCAAATAAAAGCCGGCTTCCGGTTATTGCCGAGGGGGTTTCGGTATCGCAGATTCTCCGGTATCCCGGCATCACTCCCGAAAGCCGGGCAGCGGCAAAGGCAATGATCGAGAAGGTGCAGGCGGAACTCAGGGGCGGCGCCGATTTTGCCGAACTGGCAAAGAAATATTCCCAGGATCAGGGCTCAGCCCCTATCGGAGGGGATCTCGGCTATGTGCAGAAAGGTGAACTGATCCAGAGTTTTGAGGACGCGGCCTTCGCGCTCAAGGAGGGCCGGATTTCCGATATTGTTGAAACCCGCTACGGATTCCATATCATCCAACTCCTCAACAAGGAGGTCAATACCCTGCATGTGCGCCATATCCTCATCGGTTTCGACCGATCCAGGAGCGACGACGAGGGAACGGCAGCCACCCTTCGCACCATAAAAGCCGATGTCCTTGCCGGCAAGGCATCCTTTGCCGATATGGCCGTTAAATATTCCGAGGATCCGGTATCAGCAAAAAACGGCGGAGCCGTGCTTTCATCCTCCTCCTCGAAGAGCGTTTTTCCGGTTTCTTCGCTTCGTTCGCCGCTCAAGGAGATTATCGGCAGGCTTAAAAAGAGCGGAGAGATCAGCGATCCGGTTAAAATCGACGCCCCACAGGGGGGCTCGTTCTATGCGATATTCAGGCTGAACGAAAAAATACCGGCCCACCAGCTCGACCCACGCCAGGACTATGCCCTGCTGGAAGAGCTGGCCCTGGACAACAAGAGGCAGCGGGTTTACGAAGCCTGGATGCAGCAGCTTCGCAAAGAGGTGAGGGTCCGGAAATCAGACGTCTAGGCGCCGTACATACCGGGCGTTCTTTTCGATGAAATCCCTTCGGGGTTCAACCTTGTCACCCATAAGCGTGGAAAATACCAGATCGGCTTCCATGGCGTTTTCCACGCTTACCTGCAGAAGGGAGCGGTGGGCCGGATCCATGGTGGTGCTCCACAACTGTTCGGGGTTCATTTCGCCGAGACCCTTGTAGCGCTGAATGTGCACCGTGGCTTTCCCCTTCTGCATCTTCTTCATCGACTCGATAATCGTGTTTCGTTCGTCGTCGTCCCAGGCGTACTGCTGATCCTTGCCTGATTTTACCAGATAGAGCGGCGGTTGTGCGATGAAAACCTTTCCCGCCTCGATGAGGGAGCGCATGTACCGGAAGAAAAACGTCAGGAGCAGGGTTCTGATATGCGCTCCATCGACGTCGGCATCGGTCATGATGATGATTTTTCCGTAGCGGAGCTTTTCGGGCGAGAACTCCTCTTCGCCGAAGCTGGTGCCGAGTGCAAGGATTATGGTCTTGATCTCCTCGTTTTCCAGCATCTTGTGCAGCCGGGCTTTCTCGACATTGAGGATTTTGCCCTTGAGGGGAAGGATGGCCTGGAAACTGCGGTCCCGGCCCTGTTTGGCGCTGCCTCCCGCCGAATCGCCCTCAACGATATAGAGTTCGCAATGCTCAGGATCGTTGATCGAGCAGTCGGCCAGTTTGCCGGGCAGGCCTGAACTTTCAAGCACCGATTTCCTGCGGGTCAGTTCCTTTGCCTTTCTGGCCGCTTCCCTCGACATTGCCGCACCTTTTACCTTTTCGATAATCAGTTTGAGCACATTGGGGTTGCTTTCGATAAATTCGGCAAGCTGCTCGTTGACGATGCTCTCGACGATGCTCTGCGTTTCGGAGTTGCCGAGCTTCGTCTTGGTCTGGCCTTCAAATTGCGGCTCGGCGACCTTCACGGAGATCACCGCCGTGAGGCCCTCCTTGAAATCGTCGCCGGTCAGGGTGATCTTCAGGTTTTTCAGCAGGTCGTTTTTCTGCGCATAGGCATTCAGCGTGCGGGTAAGCGCCTTGCGGAAGCCGGTTACGTGCGTTCCTCCCTCATGGGTATTGATATTGTTCACGTAGCTGAAAACGTTTTCCTGATAGGAGTCGTTGTACTGCAGGGCCAGCTCGACAATGGTGGAGTCGCGTTCGCCGTAGATATAGACCGGCTCCTTGAGCAGCTTGATGCGGCTCTGGTCGGTAAACTGGACAAACTCCTTGAGTCCGCCTTCGTAATGGAATATCTCCTCGTTCCCGTCGCTGTCCTGTACGGTAATGCTGAGCGTTCTGTTCAGGAACGCCAGTTCGCGCATGCGGTCGATAATGATATCCTTGCGGAACTCGGTCGCCTTGAAAATCAGATGATCGGGTTTGAAGGTGGTTTTCGTGCCGCGCTGGTCCGACGGGCCGATCTCCCTGACATCCCCTTGGGGCACACCGCGTTCGTAACGCTGGAAATAAGCCCGGCCGTCGCGGTATACCTCGACTTCGCACCACTCCGAAAGCGCGTTAACCACCGATGCGCCGACACCGTGCAGACCGCCCGAAACCTTGTAGGCGCCCTTGTCGAATTTGCCGCCGGCTCCGATGAGGGTCATGACCAGCTCGAGAGCCGATTTCTTTTTTTCAGGATGGATGTCCACCGGAATGCCTCTTCCCCGGTCGATAACGGTGACCGAACCGTCAGGGTTCAATGCTACGAAGATATAGTCGTTGAAGCCTCCGAGGGTTTCGTCGATGGAGTTGTCAACAATCTCGTAAACGAGATGGTGCAGTCCTCGGCTGTGGACATCTCCGATATACATGGCAGGCCGCAGGCGCACATGCTCGATGCCGTCAAGGACCTGGATATTGGTTGCTGCGTAGGAAGATGGGGTCTGGGTACCTGTTTCAAGCATAATATCTCGTAAAGTGACTGAGTGAACAAAATAAACCACAAGATAACAAAATTAGCGGATTAGCGCTATCGGCGCATGCTCCGGGACTCACCGGATTTCATCCCAGAACGCATCCCTGAAATGCTCGATGGTAAAGGATGCGATACGGTCGCCGAGCATGCTGTCGGCAAGGATGGCGATCACATCGAACCGGCAGTCGGGTTCACGGTTTTCAAGGGTGAGCAGGTAGGCTTTGGCCGTCTTGATGATCTCCTTCTGCTTCTGCGGGGTGACCGATTCGACCGGGTGCCCCTTTTCTAGGGAGCCCCTGGTTTTCACCTCGATAAAGCAGAGCGTGCGGCCGTCGAGGGCGATAAGGTCGATCTCGTTGCGGTGGTACCGGAAATTCCTCATCACGATCCGGTAACCTTTTGCGGCAAGATAGTCCGCAGCGAGCTGTTCCCCCTGTCGGCCAAGCGAATGCGGGTCATGATCCATGCTTGCGATCCTCTATTTTTCTCCGAGCTGTTTGAGTCTGAAGCTTTTGCGGTGAATGGGGCATCTGCCGTGCCGGGCGATAGCCCGGATGTGCTCTCCGGTGGGGTATCCGAAATGACGTTCGAACCCGTACCGGGGATCCTGCCGGCCATACTCCCGCATGAGGTCGTCGCGGAAGGTTTTTGCGAGCACCGAGGCGGCGGCGATCGAGAATACCTTCGAGTCGCCTTTGACGACGGTTTCATAGGGTACCGGGAGCAGCGGCCTGAACCGGTTGCCGTCGACAAGCAGCAGTTCCGGGCGCACGGGCAGTGCTGCAACGGCGTCGTTCATGGCCAGCATGGTTGCCTGAAAGATGTTCAATCGGTCGATGGCGTCATGCCCGACGGCGGCAACAGCCCAGAAGAGGGCTTCGTCCTTTATGGCCGGGGCAAGTTTCTCCCGGAGTTCCGGCGAGAGCTTTTTCGAGTCATCGAGCGACGCAAGCGGTCCGTCTTCCGGACTGAACCAGCGGGGAAACACCACGGCTGCGGCCACAACCGGCCCGGCAAGCGGTCCCCTGCCGGCTTCGTCGATGCCGCAGACGAGCGAAGTTTCTTTCCAGACAGGATATTCGTAACCGGTATTCATGCGATTCGTTTCTTTCGGGGATGCGTTATTATCCCGTAATATAGCCGAATCGCCGGTAATTAAGCGGGAGGCCTCGTCCTTTCCTTCCGACCGGCCGGCATGTTGCTGTTTCCTGCTATAATTTCTTATCTTGACCGTTGGCCTGCAAGCCGGTTATCCTGCCTGTGCGGCTTCCGGTTAGCATGCCTGAAGACGCTACGTCCCGTGACCGGCCCTTCCGCCTCCGTACTCCGGATCGCATCAATCGCCTTTTGTTTCGACAGGGAACGGAAACATGATCCGGAACCATTGTCCGCACCCGGAGTGTTGTGACAGGGAGCCGGGTTCCGTCAGGCAACAAATATCGCTGCAGTCTTCAGAAATGAGGCTGCATGGAAAGGAAAAATTATAAAAAGGGGGCGACATCCCCGGTTACTACCATTATAAAAAAGTTTTCAGATGAAGAAGAGCATGAACAAACAGCTCCTCATGAACAAGATCGGCGATGAGATACAGGTCGCGCTTGTCGAAGAGGGCCGTCTTGCGGAGCTGACTATCGAGCGACCCGAAAGCCGCCGGAGTATCGGCGATATCTATCTGGGGCGGGTGCACAAGGTCGTTGAAGGCCTGAAGGCCGCATTTGTCGATATCGGCCAGAAATCCGACGGCTTTCTGCATTTTTCCGATGTAGGTACCACCAGCGAGGACTACCGCGCGCTGATTGAAGACGACGACGACGATGAAGCTGTAGCGGGAGAGGACGGCGAAGGCGACGAAATGTCCGAAAGCGCCGGCATTCCGGAGCCCACCGTGGCCGCAGCGCCGGTAAGGCCCCAGCAGCGTAACGGAGGAAGGAAAGTGCCGGCCACCGAAGAGGAAAAGGCGGAAAAACGGCAGTCCTATACCCAGATGATAGCCGGCAAGCTCAAGCCCAACGACTCGATTCTTGTTCAGGTTATCAAGGAGCCTATCAGCAGCAAGGGCTCCCGCCTCACCTCCGACATCACCATCGCCGGACGCTTTATGGTGCTTCTGCCGTTCGGCGGAAGCCAGGTCGCCGTTTCACGCAGGGTTGTCGTCCGAAAGGAAAGGGCCCGGCTGAAAAAACTTGTGCGCTCCATGCTTCCCGAAGGTTTCGGAGCCATCATCCGCACCGTAGCCGAGCATCAGGAGGAGTCGCTTCTCAAGCAGGATCTGGAGAAGCTTCTCGCCAAATGGGTGCAGATCGAGGAAAAACTCAAGGACGCCGCACCGCCGCAGATGATTTTCAAGGAGGATACCATTATCTCCAGTCTCCTGCGCCACTCGCTCACCTCCGACGTGACCGAGATCGTCGCAAACTCCCCGGTCATCTACAAGGAGACCCTCAACTATATTCAGTGGGCGGCTCCCGAAATGGAAAAGAACGTCTCCCTCTACCAGGGCAAACTGCCTCTTTTTGAGGGATACAACATAGCCAAGGATGTCGAATCCATCTTTTCACGCAAGGTGTGGCTGAAATCGGGAGGCTACATCATCATCGAGCACACCGAAGCCATGGTGGTGGTCGACGTCAACAGCGGAAGGTATGCCGCCAAGCGCGAGCAGGAGGAGAACTCCCTGAAAACCAACCTCGAAGCGGCGCGCGAGATTGTCCGCCAGCTCAGGCTGCGTGACATAGGGGGTATTATCGTAGTGGACTTCATCGACATGCTCGACCCGAAAAACTCCAAAAAGGTATACGATGCCATGAAGACGGAGCTTCGCAACGACAGGGCGAAGTCGAACATCCTGCCGATGTCCGATTTCGGCATCATGCAGATCACCCGTGAGCGCATTCGCCCGAGCCTCATGCAGCGCATGGGCGACCAGTGCCCGGCATGCGGCGGAACAGGGGTCGTGCAGGCACGCTTCACCACCATCAACCAGGTCGAACGGTGGCTGCGCAAATATGCCCTGCAGCAGTCCATGAAGTTCCAGCAGCTCGACCTCTATGTAAGCCCCACCGTTGCCGAACCGCTGAAAAACACCGAAATGAAAACCGAACTGAAATGGTTTCTCCAGCACATGGTTTTTGTCCAGGTCAAGCAGGACGAAAGCCTGCGCAGCGACGATTTCCGGTTTTACAGCCGCAAGAACAATAAGGATATCACCGCCGAATACGGCGATCTCTAACTTACCCTAACCGTTACCATGTCATCATACGAATCGTTGAAACAGGAGATACTGACGCTTTCGGCAGCCGCTGCGGCGGAACTTTCCGCAAACCCGGATGCCCGGAGAATTTTCGGAGAGTTCAAGCGTCTGCTCAATAGCGGTACCGTCAGAGCGGCCGAAAAAACAGGGGGATCGTGGGTCGTGAACGCCTGGGTCAAACAGGGGATCCTGCTCGGCATGCGTCTCGGCAGGCTGAGCGAAGCTACGGTGGCTCCCGACGGCAATCTTGGAGGATTTTCCTTTATCGACAAGGACACCTGGCCGCTCAAAACGATTACCCTCGAGCATAACGTGCGTATCGTGCCGGGCGGTTCATCGGTTCGTGACGGGGCCTATCTGGCTCCATCGGTGGTGATGATGCCTCCGGCCTACGTCAATGTAGGCGCCTATGTCGATGCCGGAACCATGATCGATTCCCACGCTCTTGTCGGCAGCTGCGCACAGGTCGGCAAAAACGTGCATCTCTCGGCCGGTGTTCAGGTCGGCGGCGTGCTTGAGCCGATAGGAGCCATGCCGGTCATCATCGAGGATGATGTCATGGTGGGAGGCAACTGCGGCATCTACGAAGGCACCATTGTGCAGGAGCGGGCTGTTATCGGTACCGGAGTGATTCTGAACGGATCGACCCCGGTTTACGATCTCGTCAACGGAACCATCCACCGCAAAAGCGCGGAAGCTCCGCTGGTGATCCCCACGGGGGCTGTCGTTGTGGCCGGTTCGAGAAAGATCAGGGGCGACTTTGCCGCAGAACACGGTCTTTCGCTCTACACACCGGTTATCGTGAAATACCGCGACGGGAGGACCGACAGCGCCACAGCGCTCGAACAGGCGCTGCGGTAGCCGGTACGATTGCGGAAGAACGGTTCAGGTCTTCTCTGCCGAGGAGTGCCGGGAGGCCTTCGGGCGGAAGAGGCACCGGAAGGCAGCGGAGAGCCGAAGGGGAAAAGGTCGATCAATAAAGATACCGGTTCATGAAAACGCTATCACGCTTTAAACGTGCAGCCGCAGGTCTGACGGCGGCACTCCTTTTCAGCTTCGTTCCGGCCGCTCCCCTTCGGGGAGTTCCCCGGATAGAGCCGGACAGCGAGTTCCGGGAAATAGCCAGGGGCATCGATCTTTTCGGTGATATCTATCGTGAGCTTTCGGCGAGCTATGTCGAGCCGCTCGACGTCAGTTCACTGATGTATGCCGCAATCGACGGCATGCTGGCGGCCCTGGATCCCTACACGGTTTTTCTCGACGAGAGTCAGTCGGAGGAGCTTGGCGAACTTACCAGCGGCCAGTATACCGGCATCGGCATCAGCATGGCCCGGTTCGGTGAAAAAATCTATGTGACGTCGGTGCTCGACGGCTATCCCGCAGGGAAAGCCGGCATCAGGACAGGCGACCGGATAGAGCTGATCAACGGTCGTCCGGTTCGGGGAAAAACCCTCGACGAGATCAGGGAGATGATCAAGGGCACCACGGGAACCCGACTTACCATGAAGATCGATCGGGAAGGCGGGCGCTCTCCGGGCGTCATTTCGCTTTCCAGAGAGGAGGTTCGGGTCAGCACGGTCTCCTATTCGGGTATTATCAAGGGAACCGGTTATATCGAGCTCGGCAGTTTTACCAGCCACTCGACCGAAGACATCCGCGAGGCGGTAGAAAAACTGCTGCGTCAGGCCTCCGGCGACCGGCAGCCGATGAACGGGCTCGTTTTCGATCTGCGCGGCAACCCCGGAGGCCTGCTCACCGCTGCGGTCGAAATTTCCTCGCTGTTCATGGAGAAAGGAAGCACCGTCGTCACCATCAGGGGCCGGGCATCCGATTCGGAAAAAATCTATAAAACCGAGCAACTGCCGCTCGCCGCCGGGCTTCCGCTCGTCGTACTTATCAACCGGGAGAGCGCTTCCGCGTCCGAAATCGTATCGGGAGCCGTACAGGATCTCGACCGGGGCGTTGTGCTCGGAGAGCGTTCCTACGGCAAGGGGCTGGTACAGTCGGTGGTCAGGCTGCCGTACGACAACACCCTGAAGCTGACGACGGCAAAATACTATACCCCTTCGGGCCGTCTGATCCAGAAGCCTCAAGTCGACAGCTCTTCGGTACGTGACGTTCTGAAGAAAAACCACGACCCGAAAGCCCTTCCGGTCTATTATACCACAGGGAAACGCAAGGTTTACGGCGGTGGGGGCATTGCACCCGATGTTGTCGTTCAGGGTGTGGAGCGCTCGGAATACGAGCAGGAACTCCGCCGCAAAGGCCTGATCTTTCTGTTTGCCTCCCGCTTCCGCGCGGCGCATCCCGAGGCTCCCGAAAAGCCGATAGAGGGGGCTGCGCTCATGGAGGATTTCGCCGGGTTTCTCCAGGCGGAGAAGTTTTCCTTCACCTCGGCTCCCGAGCGAAGGCTCATGGATCTTGAAGAGAGCATAAAGGCCGAACAGGCGGGAACCGGCGTCGGTGTCCCGAAAAGCATCGAAGGGCTGAAGCTCGAGCTTGCGGAGCTGAAGCGGAAGAAGATAGCAGAGGAATCGAAACGGATAGCCCGGCTGCTCGAACTTGAAATCATGCGCCACTTCAACGAACCTGCATCCCGCAAGGCGGAACTCGCGGACGATCCCGTTATGCAGAAGGCGCTCGCCCTGCTTGCCGATCCGGAAGCGTATTCACGAATGCTCAGGCCCTGAGCGGGTTTTCATCTGCGCTTCATACCATCGGGTCTGACGGTGGATGCCGAGCACAATCATGAGGTTGCTGACGGTGAGCAGGCTCTCGGCCGAGCCGTGCAGCAGGTCGTCATGCGAAAGCGAATGAAATCCCCGCACCTCGGTGGCCAGGTACATGAAAAACACGGTTACGCCTATAAACACGAGAACGAACCAGAACCCGGCTACCGTCAGTCCTGAAAATACCGAAGGATCCTGCCTGCGAACCATGATCATCGCGACAAGAAAGGAGATGTAGACCACGCTTGAAATCTGCAGGATGGCGTCGAAAACATCGTCACCCATGTAGGACTGGGGTTTGCCGGCAATCATGACGGTGCCCAGGCAGCCTGCGAAGCCTGCCGCCTGCGACGGTACGCTCCGTTTGAGAATCCGCAGCGTCGCCCAGAAGAGCGAAATACTGCCCAGCAGGTTGATGGTTTCCGAAAGATCGAGCAGCAGGGGTATGCTGTCGGTGGTGATGTGATATGCCAGCACGAAAAAGCTGCCGAACCAGTGAGGCAGCATCGACAGACCGAAAAACCGGATATCCGCGCGTTCGGTGATCCGCCCGTAGCGGTACATCATGAGTGCCGCCATGCCCCATTCCAGCGAGGACGAAATATGGATGAACCAGTTCGGCAGCGAAAGCAGCCCCAGCCAGGAAAGGTTCATAATCGTTATCGTTTAACGGCGGTGATGACGGAAGGCGGCCTCCCCTGAAGGTCAGCGGCCCTTGATCAGGTGATAGATGTTTTTCGAAAAGATTTTCATCTGCGTCGACCAGGGAGCGGGCACCATTTTTTTATAGAGATAGGAGTCGAAGGTGATCTGCTGTACATCGTCGTCGTCGCAGATGGCTACAAAGCTCTCCCTCAGGCGGTCATTGCGGTAGTAGACGGCCTGCAGCACCTCAAGACCGAAAAAGATCGGTGCATAGAGCCTGCGGAAGCCTGTCTCGTAGTTCGAGAGCGGAGAGCCCTCTTTGATGTGCCCGATCATCGCTTCCGCCCCGAGCTTTCCGGAACGCATGGCAAAGAAAATGCCCTCGCCGTTTGCCGGCGTGACGAGTCCCGCGGCATCCCCGACGAGAATGGCTTTCTGGCTCGAAAACGATTTGCGGGGCTTCATGGGTATTTTTGCCGCTTCGTCAAGATAGGGCTGGTCGGCGATTCCTATCTTTTCCACAAAACGCTTCTGCAGCGCCCTGATATTGTGCCGGTTATCCTCCGTCCCGGTACCGATGGCAAGGTGATCGGCCTTGGGAAAAATCCATCCGTAGAAATCCGGAGAAACCTCGCCGTCAAACCAGATTTCCACGATATCGCTGAACCGTTCGACGGCAGGCGTGTATCGGAATCGCTGCTGCATGGCGATCACCTTGAGCTCGTTGGCGGGAAAGCCCAGTTCCCCGGCAGTCTTCGAGTTCGCCCCGTCCGCCCCGATGATATAGCGAGCCTCCACTGGCTCCGCCTTGTCGTTGAGGGTGGAGATGAGAAATCCGTCTGGCGAGGGCCTGATCGATTTCATCAGGGCTTCGATGACGGTGGCTCCGGCCCGCCCGGCTTCGTTGCGCAGGTAGCGGTCGAACCTCTCCCGGCGTACCATGCCGACATAGCCGTTCGGCATATTCATTTCGATGACCCGCCCTTTCGGAGAACGGGCCCGCATGTGGGAGAGCTTTTTTTCAACCAGTTCGGCGGGAATGGCGAACTCCTCGATAAGCCCCAGCGGAATGGCCCCGCCGCAGGGTTTCACATTCTCCAGGTTCCGTTCGAAGAGAACCGTCGAAATGCCGGCCCTGGCCAGCTCGGCGGCGGCAACGGCGCCTGAGGGTCCTCCTCCTATGACAGCAACATCGTAACGCATGATTCCGGAACGGGATTGGTTGACAGGTTATGGAAAAGAGCTTTTCACATGAGTTTTTCGGCAAGAAACAGCTGCACTCCGGCCATTGCGATCCTCTCCTGGGCCGCGCTGTCTCGATAGCGCACGGTTACGGTCTGATCCTCCAGCGTCTGATGGTCGACGGTGAAGCAGAACGGCGTGCCGATCTCGTCCTGTCGGCGGTAGCGCTTGCCGATGGATGCCGCGTCGTCATACTGCACAAGAAACGACTTCGAGAGCTCGCTTCGGAGCTGTTCGGCCTTTTCGCCCATCTCCCCTTTCTTCATGAGCGGCAGTACCGCCGCCTTGACCGGCGCCACCTTCGGCGACAGCCTGAGCATGACGCGCTGCTCCCCGTCTACGACATCCTCACTGTACGCATCCGAGAGCAGTGCAAGAAAGAGCCTGTCGCATCCGGCGGAAGTTTCAATCACATAGGGGAGGTAGCGCTCGCCGGTGACCTGGTCGATATACTCCATGTTCTTGCCGGAGTACTGCTGGTGCTGGCTCAGATCGAAATCGGTCCGCGAATGGATTCCCTCGATCTCCTCGATGCCGAAGGGGAACTCGAACTTGATGTCGTAGGCCAGATCTGCGTAGTGCGCCAGTTTGTCGTGCTTGTACCAGTGCAGTTTTCCGGGGCTGATGCCGAGCTCTGTGACGTACCAGGCGAACCGCTCTTCCCTCCATGCCTCGAACGCTTCGATCTGCGAGCCGGGTTTGACGAAATACTGCATCTCCATCTGCTCGAACTCCACCATGCGGAAAATGAAGTTTCCCTTGACGATCTCGTTGCGGAAGGCTTTGCCGATCTGCGCGATGCCGAACGGTACCCTCATGCGCGACGATTCGCGTACGTTGTGGAAGTTCACGAAGATGCCCTGTGCGGTCTCGGGGCGCAGGTAGACGATGCCCGACGTGTCGGCTACGGCGCCCATGCCGCACTGGAACATCAGGTTGAACTGGCGTACCTCGGTCCAGTCGCCCGAACCGGTATCCGGGGCCTTGATCGCCTCGCCGATGATCAGCTCGTAAAGCGCCCTGTTCGCATCCGGAGCAGCGGCAACCGCCTCGTAGGATGCCTGCACCCGCTCGGCCTGCTCCGTTTTGCCTTCGCGGCGCAGCTTTTCTATATGGTTTTCGATCAGGTGGTCCGCCCGGTAGCGCCGCTTGGTGGTGCGGTCGTCGATCATGGGATCGTTGAAGCTCGCCACATGGCCCGAAGCCTCCCACACGGTGGGGTTCATCATGATCGACGCGTCTATGCCGACGATGTTTGCATGGCGGCGGGTCATCGCATTCCACCACAGATCCCGGATGTTCTTTTTCATCTCGCTGCCGAGCGGGCCGTAATCGAAGCAGGAGGAGAGTCCTCCGTAGATCTCCGAGGAGGGAAAAACGAACCCGCGGCGTTTGGCCAGCGAAACCAGCTTATGCATGACTTTGTCGGGAGCCAGACCAATGTTCTGCACCCGTTTCTCTTCGGAATTGCTCATCGTTCGTTCGAAAAGTATTAAAAAAACGCCGGAAGACCGGTT
>Ga0105105_10000712_pt1 | contig 14768 bp, 11 predicted proteins | sample PPLLaktember2015_4_FD_79108 | JGI IMG/M metagenome (GOLD analysis project Ga0105105, IMG submission 79108) | Freshwater sediment microbial communities from Prairie Pothole Lake near Jamestown, North Dakota, USA - PPLs Lake P8 Core (1) Depth... | ecosystem: Environmental > Aquatic > Freshwater >... | reverse complement strand
TACTTCCCACGACGTGGTTAACAGAGTCCGCCGGATAACTGGAGAAAAACGAGTCGGACACGGAGGTACACTTGATCCTTTCGCTACGGGGGTTTTGGTAGTAGCTGTCGGCCGGGAGTCAACCAAGAGGCTAACTCCTCTTCTCAAAAACGCCACTAAGGAATACGAGGCGACTATAGAGCTAGGCAAAACAAGCACCACTGGCGACCCCGAAGGCAAGATAGAAAAAACTTCGAGCATTCATAGAGTTCAAACCCTTCCGCTTACGGAGGTAGAAAAAGCGGTTGGTAAGTTCATGGGCGAGACTGTCCAAACTCCTCCGGCCCACTCGGCTATTAAAATAGGAGGTATCCGAGCCTATAAGTTAGCTCGCCGGGGCATTTTTCCGACACTGGAAAGAAGGCCAATTAAAATAGATGCGCTGGAGGTAGTAAAATATCATCCGCCTCTGCTTCAGATCAGAGCAGTTGTTTCGTCCGGCACCTATATCCGAAAATTGGCTGAAGATATCGGGCAGGTGCTCGGAGTCGGAGGCTATCTGATCAAGCTCAAAAGAACCCGGGTTGGTGAATACGGACTAAAGGACAGTGTTAGTCTGGAAAGTCTGGAGAAAAAGACTAACAATAGCATCCAATGAATAAAGGCCTGCTTCGAAAGATAATCACTCTGATCGGCGACTGGGGAATGCTTTATCTAGCCCTCTTTTTGATGGTAGCCATGCGCTACGGAGCTGAATGGCCCGATGGGTGGGCTAGGCACTTCCATCCTTTTTCCCTCCTCTTTCCAGTCTGGATACTTATTCTGTATATCAATTATCTGTACGAAACTCGCTTCTTCAGGCCCAGTATTGATGCGATCAGGGTCCTAGGCAGTAGTGTCGTGATAGCCTTTATTGCCAGCCTTTCCCTCTTCTATTTGTTTCCTCCCGGATTGGTTCATCCCAGAAAAAATCTGCTTATCTTTGCCATCTTAGCTTGGCTGCTGCTGCTTCTTTGGAGAATCGTCCTATACAGACTCTCTCGACGGGGTGTTAGTACTAATATTCTTTTTGTCGGTCAGGGCGAAGAGGTCAAAGAATTAACCACATACTTTAAGGAAAACCCGGTGCTTCAATATCATGTTAAGAGGCAAATCCCTTCGGTTCCGGGTAAATATGAAGAATTAGACGCTATTATCCGGAGCAACGATATCAGGCTGGTCCTGTTTAAGCCCGAAAAGGCGTCGGGGGCAGTCAAGAATCTTTTCCCGATATTGGCTTCGGGTGTAATGGTCCTGGATCTGGAAGATTTCTATGAACGCACCCTTAACAAAGTTTCCCCTTCTATGCTAGATGATGTCTGGTTCATCAAAAATTTAGAAAACGTTACCCAAGACATTCACGAAGCCAGCAAAAGAATTATTGATGTGGCGGTCGGATTAGTGGGGCTGGCAGTGTTAATAGTGGCTGTACCCCTGCTGGCTATCATTATTAAGCTTGACTCACCCGGGCCAGCCATCTTCAGGCAGGAGCGTGTAGGCAAAGATGGCCGGGTATTCTGGCTCTACAAGTTCCGTACCATGAGGGCGATAAACAAAAAGGGGTCTGCTGAAAAGAGAGGGGCTACTTGGGCTAAGAAGAATGACCCGCGTATTACTAAGGTAGGCAGGTTTTTAAGAAACACCCGCATTGATGAGCTGCCTCAGCTGTGGAACATTCTGATCGGCAATATGAGCATCGTCGGCCCCAGACCGGAAAGGCCCGAGTTCGTGAGAAAACTCACGGAGAAGATCCCTTACTACAACATGCGGCATTTAGTGAAGCCGGGGCTGACGGGCTGGGCTCAGATCAATTATGAATACGGCGATTCGGTCAAAGATGCCCGCATTAAACTTCAATACGACATTTACTACGCCAAGAAAAGAACCCTCGTTCTAGATCTGGCTATTCTTCTCAAGACCGCCAAGATCATTCTATCTAGACAGGGGCGGTAACCAATTCTTTCAGCAGTACCTTCTTCTACGTTGAAGCAAGCGCCTTGGGGATGTCGATCAAAATCGACCTCGGTTTTATTCCCTTACCTCCGCACAGCATTATGGCCTTCGTACACACTGAGGGATTTTGCGCAGAAGTTTCAAGAAGATAGTGAAGAAGCCCATTCTCAATCCGTTCACCTTCCAAGCACGATAAACTCCAGTGTTTGCTCTAATTATACTTTTAATATTCTTGTTACTCTGTCCGCCCGCCCTCATTTTCACCAAAATTTTGGGAATATAGCAGGATTTTATTTTATGTTTTTCTAAAAACCGCAGCATTAACTCATAGTCTCCTGAGTTCGGGAAATTCAAACGAAAAAATCCGTGTTTATTATAAATTCCTCTTCTGACAAAAAAGGTGGGGTGCGGCGGCATCCAGCCCCTTTTAAACTTTCCATCTTTATATTCGGAAGACTTCCAGTATCTGATAGTCTTATCGGTATCTTCTCTACTGACATAGACTAGATCTCCCCAGCAACAGTCTGCATTCTTTTTCTCCATTATCTCCACGATTTCTCCAATCACTTTCTTTGAGGTATAAAAGTCGTCCGAATTCAAAATACCGACGATGTCGCCCGTTGCTAATCTTATCCCCTTGTTCATGCCGTAATATTTATTTTTGTCCGGCTCAGAAATAAATTTAGCAAGCCTGTGCTTATATCTATTAATAACCCTCAGCGTACCGTCGGTTGAACCTCCGTCGACAATAATGTATTCGATGTTTGAATAGTTTTGGCCTAGAACACTCTGCATAGCAAACTCGATGTGTTTTCTGTCATTCAGGACGGTGGTTATGATAGAAACTCGTGGCAAGGAAATCATGACATCTTAAATGGATGAGTTGTTCTTTTTTCTCTCCTTAATTTCTCTACCAACCTGATAATTACCCTAATCGCCCTAGTGAATTGACCCATCAAAATATACCTACCCATCCCGGATAAAAGACATTTCCAGGCAACCCACTTTTCTTTTTCTCTCCAGGCAGCTGCTGCAGCCCAGATATTTAACCCAGCGTGAGCTCTTCCGCGAAGTTTTCGTATCGATAGCGAGGTTTTGGGATTATCAAAAATTCTATCCATTATCAACTTCTTAGATCGGCGTTTTCTTTCTATGCTTCTCGGTTTCCCGTTTTGAGTGGCCACATGATCCCTTCTGTATTTACATACCACCCCAGGGATATATTGAATCGGGAACTGTAACCCTATTCTAGTAAACATTTCGAAATCGGGGCTGGTGTCCAAGCTCGAATCTGTATAAAAACCCACCTCCCTAAAGTGAGCGCTTCGAATAAAAGAGGCTTGGGCTGGGAGAGTCAATTCTACGCATAAAAGTTCTTCAAAACTGAAGGGGTGGGGGGGGATATAGGTTTCCAAAACTCTGCTTTCTCTGTCCATTTGATGCACGTCCCCATAGATAACAGCTGTGTTGGGGTGTTCGTCCATGTTCTTTACCGCCCACGAACAGGCGTTTGATAAAAGAGCATCATCTCCGTTCAAAACCAAAAAAATATCGCCGTGCACTCTTTGTAGCGCTTTATTTAGGCCGTCTGTTTGTCCATTATCCGGCTCTGAAACTAATTTAATTTTCCCGGGGTATCGCTTAGCGTATTGTTCTAATATCTCTTTAGTCCCATCGGTAGAATTACCGTCATGAATGATGTGTTCTACGTTCGGGTAGTCTTGCGCTAACACACTGTCCACACACTCCTTTATGTATTGCACCATGTTATAACAGGGGGTAACGATAGAAACTAGAGAGGGTGAATTATTGGGGGCCATACGTTTTGTCTTACTTTTTGATTTTAGATCATTTCATCCCTCTAACGGAGATCCTTGTTTTTAAACACGAAGTTCTCGCGCTGATTAATCCTGTCAAAATTCACAGAATTAATCGGTACCAGGCTCCCGCTATCATCAATCTTAAAACAGCGATATCCTAAACTTTGTAATAATTTTACAGCGCGCGAATGATTTTTAATGCCTCTTTCTCCAGACCAAACCTCGATAACAATGGTGGGTTTGTATTTTCGAATAGTTGACTCGCCCCCTTCGATTACCATAGCTTCCGCACCCTCTACGTCTACTTTCATTATGCTTGGTGGCTTGTGGGTCTTTGTATACTCATCCAAAGTCAGAGTCAGAACTCTTTTCTCCTGATACTCTCCGTCTACGGGCTTTACTAGGCCGCTACTACCACTGTGGTGGGCTTCCAGCATATCGAAAAAGGATACTGTGCCATTTTCGTTGCTTAAAGCTTTGTTGTTCAAGCGCACAACGCCGTTCGCGGAGTTTAACTCAAGATATTTAAATACACCCTGATTTGGCTCGAAGGCATGTATCTCACCATTAACAATTATCTCCTTCGCCAAAAAGGTATAAAAACCATGATTTGCTCCTATGTCATAGAATATATCATCAACCTTAATGTATTTTATAAAAAACTTGGTAAGGCCGCTTTCCCACGCTCCAAGCGTACCAAATAAGAAAATGTTGGAGGCGCTCAGGTCAGCTACGGGAAGAGTCATCTTTTTCCCGAAAAAGATCCTTGCAGTTGTATTATCTTTTATACCGAGGCTAGATAGGATATGCACAACATATTTTCCTCGCAGAAATAAGAGCCGTTTTAATTTCGGAACGATACCTGATCCCGTTAAATACTTACGGTACTGTAGCGCCTTGCGCTCAGCCCTTTCAAATTGTTCTAGCAACTTGCGGTCTTTCATTTATTTATCCCAACAAGAAAGGTCTCGGTTGGTAATTTCAGATAATCTTTGTGTGTCCTCTTTGAAGTAATCACGTAGTTCCTGCCTAAAGCTTTCTGATAAGGGGGGTGGTGTGATGTGCTTTATGTTTTTCTTTTTTATAGTTTCCAAAACCCCAAAGCTTTTGTAAATTCCCACTTTTTTCTTAAGATCGCCGAGCATATAAATAAACCGCAATAGCGTTCTAGATATGTGAGTTTTCCGTCTGTTGATGGCGGGAAAATCCGTCCGTTTATCGCGTCGAAGACCTAAGAACTTTAGAACCTCCTCGTAAGAAGCGGCGGCATTGTTCTTGAAGTCATCGTAAAAAATAACGAGTACGTTCTTTCTAGGCACTAGCCGATAAAGCCTCTCTAGCTGTTCTCCGAGCATACAAACTTTTCCATACTGCAGCAGCTGAGGATCCGGGCACTTTGGGGGAATACGCTCTCCTTTTCTTCTGGTCTCCTGTAAACCCCATGCCTCTTCGGGAGTTCTCGCATCCTCTTGGAGACTTTTGCGATATTCCCAATATAAGGAATGAAATAGGTCCACGGGGTTTCTAAGCATAACAACAAATTTGGCGTCTGAGTTGAATTTTAGAATATTGGGGATGGCATCTTTTGAGGAAAGATATCTTGTGGTTCCCTCGCCGACAGCATAATATTTTTCGGCCCCTTCAAATAATTTAAAATACTCCCCTTCTGTATGAACCTTTCTCTTTTTCTCAGAGAAGTCTGTATTAAAAAAGTTGGGTTCTTTGTAGCTTGAGAAGAGGACGTCTGGGTGAGTCCGCAAATACTCACTCATAGCCGTAGTGCCACACTTTGGTGCTCCTATTATGAAGAAGTTTGGTTTTCGGGCACTCAACATATAATTAGCCAGTTGTTCTCATGTTCTTGAGGGCAAGATTAAGAACGCACTCTTTTGTGTTGCAAGATCAGCAATCCATCTTTGGGAAAATAAACTTTTCCGTAAAGGGGGTGATTAACCAGTCCGCTTCTCCTGGAGATATAAAAGATTACGTTATAAAAGTTCTCCGTAGCCTTCACGATCTTTTTTTCCAATTTTCTCTCGTGGGTACCTATCATCCAATAATCGATAAGTCCTCCTTGCATCGCCTTTTTAGCACCGACTATAGCCATAAGCTCGTTCCCTTGGAGATCGGCGTGAATAAGGTTTACCTTGGGAAAATTGTATTTTTCGATGAGTCGATCAACGGTGTAACTCTGCACCTTATAAGAGCTTTCTTTCTTCACGGATTGGCCATAGTGAGCAGCCGGGTCTGTGGTATTATCAAAACCCACGAAACAATCGTCTTCATCTCCGACAGCCCCCTGTACTACCCCTCCGTTGATATTCTGTTTCTTAAAGTGTTCAGCCGTCCAAACATAATGGGTCGGCTCTGCCTCAACGGCTAAACATCTGTAGGTCTTATCTTTAACGCCTGGGACAAGATCGAAGTCTACTGTCCCAGCTAACGATAGGCACCAATCCCCCCTCCCAGCTCCCAATTCAAACATTTTAACTTGATTGTCTTGTATTGCATTAACTAAGGAGAGAAAGCAATGTTTTTCTACTTCGCTTTCCTTAAGACCTCTCCAACCGAGAATTTCATTATAAGAAAGGTGGTCTCTTTTCTTTTTTCCCTCTGATCTCACCTTCTCCATTTGCCAATACCCGTGCCAGAAGGGTTCCCAGCCGTTTTTCTCTGGAGGAACAGTTTCGATTTGAGGAATTCTCCATCTCTTAAAATTAAAGGGGGTTATCGGCGGGGAGAAACTCCACGGCAATCCCTCTTTAGTAAGTCTACTTATTAACTTTTTTAGAAAGCCGAGGTGGGGAACGCCGCCGTTATTCATCATGCTTATCTCTGGTGTTTTCCTAGGGCAACGTGCTCAACATTTTTTCCAAGCTTTAGCGGATCTAGAACTCGCCAGCAGTCGATAATGACAGCGGGTTTTGCACCGACATATTTCCGGTCGATAGTCTTAAACTTTTTATCATTGGTGGCGATAACCCACACCCTAGAATAACTCAAGCAGTCTTTTATTGAGGATGTATGTTCAATCTTGTCACCGAATATCTTTTTAGTATTCTCCGTGGCTAAAGAATCGTAAGCCGCCACTCCTATGTTGTTCTTCAACAAATTTTTTATAAGAGTAATGCTCGGGGATTTTTCTATTTCTGGGGTGCCGGGCTTAAAAGAAAGACCTAAGACAGACACTCTTTTCATTTTAACTTTTTTAAGGGATCCGAGGACTGTTCTTAAGAGGTAATCGTCTTGTAATCTATTTACTTTATCTACCGCTCTTACCAGGTCGTCTGTATAGCCAAATTTTTTCGCGAGAGTTGAAAAGGCCTTAACGTCTCTGGGGAAACAAGTGCCGCCAAAGCTCAACCCTCCTTTGAGATAATGGGGCGATATTCTTTTGTCGCTCCCTATAGCGTTAGTTACTGCGTCAACATCTGCTCCATCTATTCTGCTGCAAATGTTTGCCAACATGTTGGCAAAACTGATTTTTGTGGTCACGTACATGTTCAAAGAGATCTTAGCTAACTCAGCGTTTATAATCGACATTCTATGAATGGGCGGCTTATTCTTGCACATCTTTTTATACATAGCCTCCACCCCATCTCCGGCCGTCTTATTGCTTTCTCCTATAACAACCATGTCGGGATTTATGAAGTCTTTTATAACACTTCCAAGAGCCACAAAATCAGGGGCATAACATACATCAAAACCACGATTTAATTCTCTGCCAGAACTTTTCTCAATTAGAGGGATTAATCTCTTCTCAGTAGAGGATGGCATGAGGGTACTGTTAATGACGAATGTGTGATTTCCCTTTTTGCTTGTCCGTAACTCAGCAGCGAGAGATCCCAGAGCAGACTCAACATATTTGTTAGAAAAGTTCCCCCTCTTGTCGCTGGGTGTAGCTACAACCACAAAGGTAATATCGGTTTCTCTTATCGCTCTCGCGTGCTTGCTGGTAAAAGAAAGCCGCGGTTTATTGTTGCTTATAAGTTTTTGCAGGTCGGTTTCGGAAAGGGGAGAAACGCCCTTATTTAACGAATCGATATTCCTTTCGTTAATATCAACGCCGAGAACACTAAACCCTGCCTCCGCCAAACAGACTGCAAAAGGCAGGCCTAGTTTTCCGAGACCGACAACGGAAACTTTCTTCATACTTTCTTAGTCTCTTTAACCTGCTTCTCAATCCATGTATAAGTTTTTACCAAACCATCTTTGAGAGAATAGGAGGGTTCCCATCCGAGCTTTTCCTTTATGAGCTTGTTATCTGAATTTCTACCACGCACTCCCAGGGGTCCAGAAACGTGTTTAATACGGAGTTTTTTTCCGGCAATCTCCATAATCATTTCAGCCAGCTGGTTAATCGACACCATCTCTTCTGAGCCTATGTTAATTGGCTCTACCAGATCAGAATTCATCAATCGGCGTACTCCCTCTAAACATTCGTCAATATAGAGAAAAGAGCGGGTTTGTTCGCCGTCCCCCCATACTTCAATTTCTCCGCCATCCGGAGTCTCCGCTACTTTTCTGCACAGCGCTGCGGGGGCTTTCTCTCTACCCCCTTGCCACGCACCCTCTGGACCGAAGATGTTATGAAAGCGGGTAATACGAATATTCAGGTCGTAGTTTCTGTGAAACGCTAGATACATCCTCTCACTGAATAACTTCTCCCACCCATACTCGCTATCAGGTGCGGCCGGGTAAGCTGAATCCTCTGAAGTTTTCGGATTCTGCGGGTCCTCTTGATTATATTTCGGGTATATACAAGCAGATGACGAATAAAATATCTTACCGACACCTCTCTCTCGGCAATAATGAAGGGCATTCAGGTTGATCAGTGCCGAGTTGTGCATAATATCAGAGTCGTTATCGCCAGTAAAAACAAATCCTGCTCCACCCATGTCGGCGGCTAGTTGATATATCTCATCAAATTTACGATCGAGAATTTTATCCCAAGTATCTGGATCTCGAAGGTCCTTAAGCACAAAATCATCTGCGGCAGTCGGGCGAAACTCATGCTTCTTTAAATCTACTCCTCGCACCCAAAATCCTTCTTTTTTTAGCTTCTTAACAAGATGACCACCGATAAACCCACCCGCCCCGCACACCAAGGCGGTTTTGCTATTTGATATCATACAGATAGTTTACACTAAACCATATGGAGGTGGTCAAGGAACAAATAATAAAGTTTCTGCGATGGAGCCAGAAATATACGAAAACGGACATGTTGTATGTGGCAAGGGGAGGTTTTTGGATCATTATAGAAAGAGTTGCTCTCGCTTTTGTTTCTCTTGCAACTCTCGCCGCTTTTGCAAACTGGCTTCCTGTAGAAACTTATGGGACATATCAGTTTGTTCTTTCTTTAACTAGTTTAGCAGCTATTGCTAGCCTACCCGGTATGGGGGCAGCGCTTACACGCAGTGTGGCCCAAGGGTACGAAGGGTCTCTTCTTGTCGCTTTTAGAACAAAGCTTTTCTGGTCAATCCTAGGTTCCATTGCTCTTCTTGGGGCAGCTGGGTGGTATTTTATAAAAGGAAACTTCCTTTTGGCGGGGGCCTTTTTAATAACAGCGATTCTTTCCCCTCTTAGACTTTCTTCCCTTGTTTTTACAAATTTTTGGCAGGGTAAAAAACGCTTCGATATCCAAGCTCTATATCAAATCGTTTCTGACTTAGGAATAGCTCTAACGGTTATCACAACACTTTTCTTAACGGACAATCTATGGATTATTTTAATTGCTTTTCTTGGCTCCACCGCCATCTTTTACGGCACGGCTCTTATCCTAACTAGCAAAAAGACTAAAAACAATTTTAACGATAGCGATATGGTTTCTTTTGGAAAGAATTTAACCGTCATGAATGCTATCAGAACGGCAGCAGAGTATTTAGACAAGATAATTGCGTGGAAGTTCTTAGGACCGGTTCAAGTAGCTGTATACTCTTTCTCAATTTTGCCGATCCAAAAGCTAACAGGATTCGGATTCATTCAGAGATTGGCGCTACCGAGACTAAGCGAGGGTGGGGGAAATAGGGAGGAGCAAAAGCGTAGTGTTTTCCGAAAATTTCTTTTCTTGCTTACACTTACTATACCAATAGCCGTACTTCTTGCGTTTATAGCGCCGCCTATATACAGACTGCTGTTCCCTCAATACGTAGAATCAACAGTATATTTCCAAACACTAACCATAATAGTCGCACTTATGCCTTTTTCTCTGCTGAACACAACTTTTTTAGCAAAAATGAAAACGAGAGTCCTGTACATTATTAATACGTTGACCCCTCTGGTCAAAATTGTTCTATTTCTAGTGCTAGCACCACTTTTCGGTATCTGGGGGATTGTCTGGACTATTTTAGGCGCCGAGATACTCAGAGATTTGATGATCCTCTATTATTTCCAGAGAATATAGGTCGAGCTAGTCAAACAAATTCGGGTCCTGGACGATGATTTTGAAGATGTTCTCAAAAAAGTCGCCGCCGGCGTAGCCGATGATAACTGCCATAGCCGGAGGCATAGCGGTTAAGCCGAGAAAGGCAATGCCTAGGTCGTTCGTCACCCAGGCGGCCACGGTGCCGATAGCCCCGGAGAGCAACGCCATTCCCCCGAAATACCACGGGCGGAAGGGCACATCCTTATAGGAGAGAGTGTATTTGGTTAAGCCGACTGCTCCGCGAATTATTCCCCCGATAAAACCGGCGATGATGAAAGGTATCATAATGCTTTCATTTTAGCATACTGAAAGCAGGGAGTAGGGAGTAGAAATTAAAACTTAACTCCGTCCCAGCCGAGTCTCAGAAAAATTTCTATATTCTTTTCTATCTCTGCTGTTTTACTCTCTGACAACTCTTTTTTTCCTTGTTCCAAGCGCCAGGCATTTACCTCGTCTATCAGTTTTTCCAATTCCGCGGCGCGCCTCATTGTATCTAAAAAGGCCTCGCTATTCTTATTCCGATAGAAACGAATTAGATATGACTGATATGTGTTTCTAATATCCCCCGCGTTGCCACCTCCCGATGAGAATTTAGGATTCATCATGGTTGCCCTCAATAAGTCTAGAGCTTCGCCCGAACGCTCATAACCACCATGGGGCGCGATGATAATTCCGTATTGAAAGCGGGCGTTGAGTGCGTCCGGTTCAAAAGCCAGCATCTCATCCATGACTTTTTCCGCTTCATCAAATTTGCTCTGCTGAACAAGGTTACGGGCTAGCTGTGTCATAATCATCTGCCGCCCGGGGGCTTGCTCTAAGGCAAGGCGCAGGTAAGATTCTCCCATTATCAGATACTGAATATATTCATCGCCTTCGGCATATATACCCCTCATGGTATAAGCATCCCCCAATCCCTCTGCAAACCTAGCGCCCGTATACTTCCCCCGATCAACAGATTCCTTCATAAGAGCTATGGACTGGTCAAAAAGCTCATCAGCATTATCGTTATTCGCACTTTTTATCAGGGTCTCAACGAGCTTTGATCTTAGTTCCAGCTGAACATAGGTATAAGGCCGGGCTGCCCTATCTAAACTGGCCGAAACTTCTTGTACATTACCGCTCCTAAGTGCCCTTACTAAAGTTTTCGTTTGCTGAGTAGGTATAAGGGTCTGCCAAATCAGCATAGACAACATAAAAAATGCAAAAATCAAAAATGTAAACCTAAACCACTGATTATTTTCGCTGTCCTCGTTGGGTATCTCTTTGGCTGGATACATCTGGGCGGCTGAAGCCATAAAGGCGAAAACGGGAATATAAGTAGTTATTTGGTCAAAAAGAGCTAGATTTTGAACAAAATAGGAAACCACAAAGAAAATCCCGGCTACGCTGAAGAAAAAACCGTTATTCTCTTCGCGGGAGCAGTATTTTAGCAAGCCATAGATGGCCAACCCCCAAAGAGCAAGGTAGGCCAACAATCCTAAAGACCCATTAGTTACCAAAACATCTAAAACCTGATTGTGGGCCTTATCAAACCAAACCGTGGAATATTTAAAGTAGCTGGGGTTGTAGTAGAGATTATAGGCGACATCGAAATTCTCAGGTCCCCAGCCAAGAGCTAATCGTGCCCAGCTCTCGTTGCCGGGATTAATACTGGCGAGGCTTGACTCGGCAGACAACAACCGAGTTTGAAGCGAAGCATTATTGCCGATAGAGAGACCGGCTAAACGATCCAAGCCCGGTACGTTCTGCCAAATCGGCTGACGAGCTGTGAAAGCGAAAACAACGATAAACAGCAGACAAACCAAAAGTAGGGTGCCGGCTAGGGTTTTTAAACTTACGCTTCTCCTGCCTAATCGAACAGTCTGGCCTTTGCCCCTCCAAAACGAGTACAGGAGAACGGCCAGTAGACCGACCACCAAACCAATAAGAGCGCCGCGAGTCTTAGTTATAAAAATACCAACGGGCGCCAATATAATAGTGGTGAGAGACAGTGCGCGCCACAATTTATTTTTAGACCAAGCCCAGACTACCAAGGCGGAAAAAATAACAAATATAAGATAGGCGGCGATGAAGGACGGATTACCAACAAAGCTACCCTTTGGCCTGCCACCTCCTCCGATAAAATCAAAAAGGGAGTCTGCAACCAAAGTAACGCCAACTAGAAGTGTAGCTTTTAAGAATATCGACCAATCTTTTTGCTCAAAAAGAAGAAAGGCACCCACAAAAAACGTCCAAAAACAAATCAGGCTTAGCAAACCCTCACCGCGTTCTAGGTTACCGAAGAATGAGCGGTATGGATTCACGCCTACGAGAGTGCTGATAGTCGCCAGTAATAAAAAAATGGTGGCGACGACGACCATCGGGTTTTTAACTAGCTGGTACATTTTCTGCCGACTGAACCCCTTATCTCTAAATAAGTACCAGGTAAAAAATATTAAGAAGAGAGTAACAACCAAACGGATAAAAACAACCTTGCCAAAAATATAAGGGAACATGCCGTCGCGATAGACCATCAGGGGCGTGAAGGCCAGCGACAACAAAAGCCACTTAGAAATTTTCTTGAGTTGATCTGTCCCGAGAATAGACATATAAACGATTTAAATTAAAGCATAAAATTATCCGTTTTGCCTGCACACGATACAGAAAGCCGCCCCAAAGGGCGGCTTTCTTTTTCCGTTTTCCGCAGGAAGATCCTACATCAAACGAAATCTCTTACTTGAAGCTAATAAAAGACTAGGCCTTAGCGTCCAAGTAGAGCCAACCTGTGTCCGCTTCACTTTCTTCACCAAGGTTTGTGTTGTACTCCAAATCACCTTGGTTGTCAGCGGTGTCCCAAGTGATGGCATCAATCCAGACCTTGAAGTTACCTGGATCCGGAGTGTCATCACCCTCGAGAACAACAGTTAGCCTGTAGGTTTCTGTGTCGTCCTCACCAATGTAGTAATCGGTGGCAGAATTATCACCACTCGCACCACAGTTGGAGACACACTCGTAGGTCTCCGAAAGGATAGCGAAGACTTCACCATCAGAGGCAGTCGCTGTGTAGACGATACCAGCGGCATCAGCCCAAACACCACCATCGGTGATGGTCTTGTCGAGCCAGATTTCGGTGCCGTAGGCAGTTACATCAAACTCGATGATGAACGTACCCTGAGCAGTTTCGCTAGCCTCATCGGCTGCGAAGGTCACGGAAGCGCTGGCATCAAGTTCATCAACCATAATGCCTTCGCTGATGAACGTTTGTTCATAGCCGTTAGCACTTCCAGTAAGATCCGCTCCGTCAAGATCTTCGCCAGATGCATCCTCTGCATCAGTCTCGGAAACATCGAGGTCGGCGCTAAGTGAGGCACTCTCCTCAAAGTCAGCTCCGTCAATTTCGAGCATGGTCGCGGAAAGTGTACAAACAGCCGTATCACCTTCATCAATGTCAAGTTCCATGTCGCCAAACACCATGGAATCATTAACATTGTTACCAACGACAAAGTCATTCTCTGTCCAATCGTCGCCTTCACACGCAAGGGTCAGGCTCTCAACCATGTCGTCGACGGGAACTGTGCCGGGAGCTGACGCAAGGTCAAACTCCAGACCGTAAACAGTGATGTCTGAGTTCTCAGCTTCAAGCTCGAAGACGAGCAGATCAGCTTCAAACTCATCGTTGTCTTGACCGACAATAAGACCCTCCTCCGGGCTGTCGTCACTCCTGCTCGCCTTGAGTTCAAGGTTCGTAGAAGCAGCGTATGTCTCGAGAGAAAATGCTTCTGAGGTAGCTTCCGTGTCGTCATAGACTTCGTCGGTACCGTTTGGTGATGCGGCCCGAATAGATGTAATCTCTACATCCCACGTGTCTCCTTCAATGTCACCATTGACACTGTTCACGGCACTAACCGCTACCTCCAATTCAGCAGTCGCATCTTCCTCGATGATTCCCTCTAAACTATTGAAGCGGAAGGTGTATGAGTCGTCAGCGCGATCATAGGATGCGTCTTCGACATCCATACGACCGAGCTCTTCTCCATCAAGCCAGACAGAGACCTCGGTAATAAAGTCTTCGAGGTCGTCTTCGTCGGATGGATTATCGATTAGGACATTCACGCGCTGGATCATCTGGTCGGCGCCCTCTGCGTCAACCTCCCATCCCAAAACAGAGATGTCGTCTTCACCCTCACCGACCTCCTCGCCGGCTAAAGATGAAATCTGGTCAAAATTGTCGAGGTTTCCTTCATCTCCAGATGGGGTGTCCCAATCCGTTTCTCCTTCTTCCTCCTCCTCGCCTAAAGCACACAAGCTAGTGTACTTAGCCTGGGAGATAGGACCCCAGTAACCAACTGCAGGGGCAACCCCATTGGCTGCCTGCCATGCGGCAACAGCGGCCTGAGTTATCGGGCCGAAGTAACCGGTGGCTCCGCCACTAAAGTTGAAGTGGCCGGTACCCGTGAGATAGTTCTGCAAAGTGGTTACGTCCGGACCCGTGGAGCCTATAGTAAGGCTTCCGTTCCAGACATAGCAGGTGGTGGCGCTAGTGTTTTCACCACTCATCGCTGCCAGTTGGGCTG
>Ga0105105_10000711_pt1 | contig 14776 bp, 13 predicted proteins | sample PPLLaktember2015_4_FD_79108 | JGI IMG/M metagenome (GOLD analysis project Ga0105105, IMG submission 79108) | Freshwater sediment microbial communities from Prairie Pothole Lake near Jamestown, North Dakota, USA - PPLs Lake P8 Core (1) Depth... | ecosystem: Environmental > Aquatic > Freshwater >... | reverse complement strand
GTCACGGCCCACTGCGCCAACACGGGACCGATGACCGGGGTGCTGCACCCCGGCGGCCAGGTGCGCTTGCGCCATGCCCCTTCCCCCAGCCGCAAGCTGGCCTGGACCTGGGAGCAGGCCCAGGTGCCCGGCACCAATGGCACACCCATCTGGGTGGGCATCAACACGGCCCTGCCCAACCATCTGGTGCGGGCCACGATTGAGGCCGGCTGCCTTGAGCCCTGGCTGGGGCCGGTCGCCGCCATCCGGGCCGAGGTGCCCTACGGCGAAGGGCGCCGCAGCCGCATCGACCTGCTGCTCACCCCACCGGAAGGCGCCGCCGATCCGCGACCCGTTTACTTGGAGGTGAAAAACACCACCTGGACCATGGGAGAACTGGCCCTTTTCCCAGACACCGTGACCGAACGGGGCCAAAAACACCTGGTGGAGCTGATGGCTCTGCTGCCGGAGAGCCGGGCCGTTTTAGTGCCCTGCCTAAGCCGCGGCGACGTGACCCGCTTTGCCCCTGGCGACGCGGCCGACCCGCGCTATGGCGAACTGTTTCGCCAAGCCCTTGCGGCTGGCGTGGAGGTGCTGCCCTGCCGCTACAGCTTCACGGCCAGTGAGGTGAACTGGCAGGGTCTTGCCGCGGTGGAAACCCACAGCCCCTCCTGAGGGGCTGGCAAGACGCCACAATCCCGCGATGCTCCCGTTCCACTGGCTCACCCAGACCATCGCCCTGGGCTTGGGCATTTCGTTCAGCCCACTCAACATCGCCCTAGTGGCCCTGCTATTGCTGGGCCCCAATCCCCTACGACGCTGCACCACCTACCTGGGGGGCTGGATGCTTGCCAACGGCGGTGCCCTGGCCGCAGTGGTGCTGGTGGGCAGTCGCTTCAGCTGGGCCATGCAGCTGGGCAGCCGCGGCCAGGTGCTGATGGACCTGATTGGCGCCGGCGCCCTAGTGGCCCTGGGGCTGTTCCAGCTCACACCGGCAGCGGCCATAGGCGAGGAGAGCTGGGCGATGCAGCTGATGGGTCAGCTGCCCGAGCTCGACTGGTTTCCGCTGCTCGGGCTGGGGGCCGGTTGTGCCCTGATCAGCCCCGAAAATCTGGTTTTTTACGCCAAGGAAGGCGGCATGTTGCTTACCAACCACACCTCCCTGCGCGGCGATCTAGAGGTGGGCGCCGTGTTTGTGGCTGTGACTACCTCGCTGCTGCTACTGCCACCACTGGCTTGGCTGCTGAGCGGCGGCAGACTGCGCCAGCCCCTAACCCGTCTCAACGACTGGCTTGTGCATCGGGCCGAATGGCTGGTGGGGGTATTTGCCCTGCTACTTGGCATCTACCTGGGCTGGCAGGGAATTGAAGGCCTCCATCAGATGACCATGGGTGCCGCATCACTGCCCTGAGTGGCCCATAGAGTTGATTCACCGTGACTGAGCCGCTGTGGATACCCGCGCCTTTAAACGCTCCCTGCACCACTCGGAGCGCTACAACCGACGCGGCTTCGGCCTGGGCAATGAGGTGGCCGGCAGCCTGGAGCAGGCCTACCAAAGCGATCTGATCGCCAAGCTGCGGGAAAATGGCTACTTACTGGAACGCGGTCGCCTCACAGTGCGGCTTGCTGAGGCATTCGGTTTCTGCTGGGGCGTGGAGCGGGCAGTAGCCATGGCCTACGAAACCCGGCGCCACTACCCCACTGAACGGATCTGGATCACCAACGAAATCATCCACAACCCCTCAGTCAACGACCACCTGCGGGAGATGGACGTGCTGTTCATCTCCGTTGAAGACGGCGTAAAGGACTTTTCGGAGGTGGCCAGTGGTGATGTGGTGATCCTGCCTGCATTCGGCGCCACCGTGCAGGAGATGCAGCTACTGAGCGAGCGGGGCTGCCACATTGTCGACACCACCTGCCCCTGGGTCTCCAAGGTGTGGAACACGGTGGAGAAGCACAAGAAGCATGCCTTCACCTCGATCATTCACGGCAAGGTGAAGCACGAGGAAACCCTCGCCACCAGCAGCTTCGCCGGCACCTACCTGGTAGTGCTCGACTTGGCCGAAGCCCAGATGGTGAGCGAATACATCCTCGGAAAAGGCGACCGCCAATCCTTTATGGACCGCTTTGCCAAGGCCTGCTCACCCGGATTTGATCCCGACCGGGATCTGATCCGGGTGGGAGTGGCCAACCAAACCACCATGTTGAAGAGCGAAACCGAAGAGATCGGCCGTCTGTTTGAGCGCACCATGCTGCAGCGCTTCGGGCCCATCGAGCTCAACGAGCATTTCCTAGCCTTCAACACCATCTGCGACGCCACCCAGGAGCGGCAGGACGCCATCTTTGCCCTAGTGGATGAGCCCCTCGACCTGATGGTCGTAATCGGGGGATACAACTCCTCCAACACCACCCACCTGCAGGAGATCGCCGTCAGCCGCGGCATCCGCTCTTTCCACATCGACACACCTGAGCGCATCGGCCCTGGCAACTGCATCGAGCACATGCCACTGGGGGGCGAGCTCGAAACCGAGCTGCCCTTCCTCCCCGAAGGTCCGATCCGGGTGGGTATCACCTCCGGAGCCTCCACCCCCGACCGGGTGGTTGAGGACGTGATCGAGCGGCTGATCGTGCTCTGCGAAGCCTGAGCGGCACCCGCGGTGTCCGGGTGTCACAGCGGGCGCCGCTGGTGCCCTCTGGGGGCTTTACATTGATTAAAGAACGCCAAGACCAAATCCGGCAGCTTCCTGCCGGAGCTGGTCCAATTCCAGGAATTGCCGCTGTTGTCTTTGTCGTTGTCAACCGCACCGCTAGACAGGAATCTCACCCCGGCTGACGACCCGTCGCCCAAGGGTTCTCTTGCTCCTGGTCTATTGCTGCGCCACAGCGACGACCCGCGGGTGCGGCGCTACGCCAGTGCCTTCGCCGACGTGATGGAAATGCGGGCCAACCCGCCTGTAGTTGCCCAGTACCTCGATCACCACGAAGGCTGGTTTCGCCGCTGCGCTGCACCGATGAGCGTCCACCCCCTTGGCAAGCGGGGCTACGCACTAACTCTGGGCACCTTTGGCAACTTCGGCTTCGAGGTAGAGCCCACCATCGGCCTGGAATTGCTGCCTCAAGACCAGGGGCTCTACCGAATCCTGACCATGCCGCAGCCTGGCGGCGACTCCAACCTCGAAGGGCTGTACGACGTCGAGTTCAACGCCTCCCTGCAACTCGAGCAATCTCATGACGCAGATGGCACGTCTAACAATCCCCAACCCCAAACCTTGGTGCGCTGGGAGCTCGACCTGAGCGTCTGGATCCGCTTACCCGGGGTGATCACCTTGCTGCCAGAAGGGCTGGTGCAGTCGAGCGGTGACCACCTGCTGCGGCAGATCGTGAGGCAAATTTCCCGCCGGCTCACCTGGAAAGTTCAGGAAGATTTCCACGGCAGTCACGATCTTGAATGCCCGCCCCGGCGAAGCGCCCAGTTCTAAATCAGATGAGCTGCAGCCTTAGTCCGAGGCCGAAGCCAAAAACCAACACTCAAGCAGGTCGGTTTTCCCAAATCTTGTTGAGAATCTGAAAGCCGCTCACCGCCTGCCAGAGGAACAAGGTCATCATCGCCATGTTTAGGCCCACGTGAGCCTTGCGGGCGATCAGATTGCCTTGCTGCATCAGCGGTGTGAGCGATACCGCCAAAGCGACCAGGCAGGTCATACCAATGCCCACCAGCAGGTGGGGACCGACGAATAGTTTGCCGTTGTTGAGGTAGGTGACGGCCATACCCCCGAAAGTGCCCAGCACGGTGATGGCCAGGATCAGGCTGCCGATCTGAAAATGGCGCTTAGCAAACTGGCCCTTGATCAGCTGCTTACGGGTCTCAGCGTCGGCGGTGCGAGTTTTCTTGGCCTTGATGCCGAGCAGCATCCCGTAGCCGGAGAGGGCCAACAGGCCAAGCATCAGCAGGGGATGCAGGAAGTTGAGGCTGTAAGCAAGAGCTTCAGGCATGGCGTCAGAAGGGGCCAAGGGAAGGCTGCGGCAATTCCGCAGCAGAACAGGACTGCTCGAGCGAAGCTACAACTCACCGCGCCCCGTTAGGGGCGTCAGTGCAGAAAATGGCGGCGACCGGTTACCACCATCGCCAAGCCAAGGGCATTGCAGGCAGCGATCGAATCGGCATCACGAACGCTGCCTCCTGGCTGGATGACGGCAGTGATGCCCTGACCGGCGGCCAGCCGCACGGTGTCATCGAAGGGGAAAAAGCCATCGCTGGCCAGCACCGCTCCACGGGCTCGCACCCCGGCCGCCTCCAGTGCCAGCCGAGCCGAGCCAACCCGGTTCATCTGGCCGGCACCGATCCCCAGGCTCTGACCGTCCTTGGCCACGGTGATGGCATTTGAGCGCACATGTCGCGCCAACTTCCAGGCAAAACTGAGGTCGTCGAGCTCCTGGGCTGTTGGCTGGCGTTCACTCACCACCTGCCAGGCAGCTCCATCAACTGGCTGGTCGTCAAGCTCCTGCACCAACACCCCGCCCAACAGGGTGCGCAGCTGGCGGCGGGAGGCCCGCCCGATGGCCGCTGGATCCAATTCCAGCAGGCGCAGATTGGCTTTTGAAGCCAGCAGCTCCGAAGCCGGGCCATCAAAGCCAGGCGCCACCACACATTCGAGGAACAAGCTGGTAAGCAGCTCAGCGGTGGCTAGGTCCACCACACAGTTGATAGCCACAATGCCTCCGAAGGCCGACAGCCGATCGGCGTCAAGAGCTCGGCTGAGGGCAGCAGCGCCGTTGTGGCCAATCGCCAGGCCGCAGGGGTTGGTGTGCTTAACCACCACCGCCGCGGGCTGGGCCCCGGGGCCGTAGCCAAACTCCCGCACGGTGGCGAGGGCCGCATCGAGATCGATCAGGTTGTTGTAACTAAGCTCCTTGCCCTGCAATTGCACCGCGGCGCCCCAGCCGGCAGCGGGCTCGCTGTGCCAAATGGCCTGTTGATGAGGGTTTTCGCCGTAGCGCAAGCTCTGGCGGGCGGGCAGTTCCAGTCGCAGGGGCGCCGCCGCCGCTGGTGAGGTCTCGACTGGGGCGGGCAACCGGGCCGCCAGCCAGCTGCTGATCGCCGTGTCGTAGCTGGCGGTGTGCTGGAAGGCCTCCAGCGCCAGCTGGCGCCGCAGATCTGCGCTGATAGCTCCAGCACGCAGAGCCTCGAGAAAGGGGGAGTATTGGCTGGGGCTGGTCAGCACCACCACATCGGCATGATTCTTGGCCGCTGCCCGCACCATTGCCGGTCCGCCGATATCGATGTTTTCGATGGCGGTGTCAAATGCCACCTCCGGATTGGCAACGGTTTCACGGAAGGGGTAGAGGTTCACCACCACCACATCGATCGGCTCAATTCCCTGGGCCTCCAAGTCAGCCTGGTGACTGAGCTCGGAGCGACGGGCCAGGATGCCTCCGTGAATGCGTGGGTGCAGGGTCTTGACCCGGCCGCCCAAGATCTCTGGAGCTCCAGTGTGCTCGGCCACTTTGGTGACCGCCAGTCCGGCCGCCTTGAGGGTCGCAGCCGTGCCGCCACTTGAAATCAACTGATACCCGGCCTCCAGCAGCCCCTCGGCCAAGGGCACCAGGCCCTCCTTATTGGAGACGCTGAGAAGGGCCGTGGGCGCCATGGCTGCCAAACCTGCAGGTTTGGAGCCAACCTACGCAGCAACAGATCTCCCGTCATGAGTAGCGAAACAAGCCAACCCAGCGACCAACTGATCCGCCGTGGCCCAGACCGGTGCGACCGGCGCCTAGTGCTGCTGCACGGCTGGGGAGCCGATGCCGACGACCTGGTCGACCTGGCCGAACTGCTGGTGGGGCCAGCGGTGAGCGTGGTGGCCCTGCGCGCACCACTGCCGCACCCAAGCGGTAGCGGCCGCCAGTGGTACGACCTGCAGCAACCTGATTGGCCCCAATTACCAGCCGCACGAACCCAACTGCTGCAGCGGCTCACGGCCCTAGCCATGGAGTTGCCCCTACAGCAAACGGCCCTGCTGGGCTTCTCCCAAGGCGCCGCCATGGCCCTGGATGTGGCCACGGCCGGCAGCGGCCTACCCCTCGCCGGCCTGATCGGCTGCAGCGGCTACCCCCATCCAGGTTGGCAACCCACTGCAGCATCGCTGCCAAAAATCCTGCTCACCCACGGCGAACAGGATCCTGTGGTGCCCTACGGAGCCAGTGAGGCCCTTCAGGAGCAGTTGCAACGCGGTGGCATTGATACCGAACTTGTTGGCTTTACAGGCGGCCACACAATCGACAGCTGCCTGTTTCCTGCATTGCGGACCTACTTGGCCGGCCAGTGGCCAACCTGAGGTCCGCCGGAGCGAAACCCAAGCTCAGACGAAGGCGTACTCGTACTCCTCCATTTCCTCCCAGTCGTCGGCAGCGAGGGCTTCGATGCCTTCGAAGAGCACCTCCTCACCGATGCGATCGACGATCGTGCGCAGTGAGGGAAACAGGAAGTGGTTTTCCTCGGCGTACTGGGCACTGAACAGACCCTTTTCGCCCCAGAAGAAGCGGTCAGTGGTGTGCTCGTTGCGGCGCACATTGAGGATTGCAGGGGGAACTAGCAGCTCCTCGGCAATAAAGCGGCGTGCTGCCGTGACCGGTTTGTGGGAGCCGGTCTCTAGGTTGAAGGTGGGGACATGCGCCAGCACCCGCTGGCCTGCGAGCCGGCGACGGCTGATCCGCTTGCGCTTCTTGGACATTGGGCTGCTCCCGAGAGGGAGAAATTGAAAGGACGAGGAGAAACCGGAGGGGGAACGGACAGTGGGAGCGCAAAACATGCGCAGGGTCCGTGACTCGGACCACCCACACCCCCCGAAAATTCGGAGAGCAGGGGCGACGCCCAAACGTTCTGTTGTCCGAGAGCGTCAGCAGGCCTAGTGGTCAGTGACGCAACACCCCGCCCATTCGGGGTGCAAAACAACAAGAAACAGGATCGGCAAAAGTCGGATCTGTCTCTGCTGTAGCTTCGATTCCCGAAATGGGCAACAAAGGGTGAGGGCGTCACGACGACGAACCGCTGCCCGCTTGCGGACCGCGCCGTATTGGTCGATAGCATTCACCTTAAGACTTTTTTCTGGTTTTCCCACGCCTTATCCAAAATTCTTGGACCAAAGCGGGAGCTGAGCGCACCAGATGCAAGTCTCCAACCGCTTTCTCGCCCTGCTGCGCTTCCAGCTTGCCCAGTTCGCCGATCGGAGCGACCTGGGCTCGCTGGTCGTTTACGTCACCCAGCCCGGCGAAGGCAACGCCCCAATCCTTGTGCCAATCGGCCAGTGGCCAAGTGATGGCCGGGCCTTACCGGCGGTGGAAGCCGGCAGTCCGCTGAGCCTGCCAGCCGAGGAGCGGCGCTGGTTGCCGCTGCGCCACCAGAGGGTGCTACTGGGCGCGATCCAGGTAGAAACCAGCGTGGTGCCTTGGCCCGACAGCCTCGGCCAGCGGCTCCAGGCCGTCGCCTTGTGTCTTACCGAAGCGCTCTGCCTCGATCTGGAGCAACAGCAGCTGCAGCAGACCCTCGAGCGCCAGCAAGCCGAATTGGACCTGCTGTTGCACCAGCTGCGCAACCCCCTGGCCGCGCTGCGCACCTTCGGCCAACTGCTACTACGGCGCCTCGAACAGGACCAGCTGAACCGACCGCTGGTGGAGGGCTTGCTGGTGGAAGAGCGCCAACTCAACCGCTACGTGGATGCCCTCAGCCGGCTAGGCCGCCTCGAAACGCCAGCCGTCACGGGCGAGGGGGCGCCGCCCCTGCTACTTCCCCCGGGGCTGGTGGGGCCAGAGGGCCAACCCCTGCTCGACTGGCTGGAGCCCCTGCTGCAGCGAGCCGCCGCCACGGCTGCTCTGCAGGGTCGCCCCTGGCATCCGCCAACCTGCTTGCCCACATGGCACGGGGACAGTGGCGCCGTGGCCGAGATTTTGGCCAATCTGCTGAATAACGCCTTCCGCTACAGCCCCAGCGGCACGGCCATCGGCCTTGACTGCCAACCCCTGGCGTCAGGGGACTGGCAGCTGACGGTGTGGGATGGCGGCGAACCGATTGCCGACGAAGAGCGCCAGTCAATCTTTGAACAGGGTTTCCGGGGGCAACAGGGTCAGGGGCGGCCGGGTACGGGCCTGGGGCTTGCCCTGGCCCGAGATCTAGCCCGCAGCCTCGGAGGCGAACTCAACCTGGTGTTGCCGCCTGCAGCCGTTTCCAGGCAACTGCCCGACCAGGGCAACGCCTTTTGCCTCAGGCTGCCAGCCGCGACCCCAGACCCAGCAGCAGGGCCATGAGCAGCAGGGCCAAAGACTCGGTCCATTCGACACAGGCCCCATAGCTGTCGCCGCTGTGGCCGCCAAGACGGCGACCGAACCATACGGGCACGAGCACGGCTGGCAGCAGACCCAGCCCCTGGGGCCAAGGCCAGTGGGTCCAGGCCGCCAGCCCCAAGGCCAAAGCCAAAACCAGCAGGGCCGGCACCAGTTCCGCAGCCAGACCTCTCCAGTGCTGCCGATGGAAACCAGCACTGCCCTGCTCCCGTAAGTAGGGGTACCACTGCATAGCCAAAAGGGGTGCTACCCGGCCCCAAAAAGCCGCCCAGAGCAGGGCCAGCGGGGCCGCCGCAGCCAGGCAGAGCAGGGCCCCAGCCCGCAGCAGTAGCAAAACCACCAGCGCCTGCACTCCCGATGCGCCCACCCGGCTGTCTGCCATCGCCTCCAGGGCCCGGGGGCCGGCGCCCAGGCCATCGGCCGTATCCATAGCGCCATCGATATGGAGCCCACCTGTAAGAACCAACCCGAGGGCAAGGACCAAAGCCACCTGGGCTCCAAGCGGCATCCAGCCCGCTGACAGCCACCAGAAAAGGCCCTGCACCCCGCCAAGCACCAGGCCAATCAGGGGACCGAAACGCGCAATGCGCTCAAAACGCGGCATCACTCCGGGCCAGGCCGGCAGCACCGAATAAAACACCCAAGCACCAGCCAGATCGCCGAGCCAGCCGGGGATCCACCCAGAAAACGACTTCAACACGGGCTTCGGCAAGCGACACCTAGCGTCGTAACAGCACCTATTCGGCGCAATCAGCTTCCCACCAGCGTTCTCCTTCGACATCACAGCCCAGTGCAGCCGCACTAGGGCTCGCTGCGGCTGCTTCCACACCCCCCATGGAGTAGTCACCACACCGCGGTTCATGCCCGTGGGCACCCTGGCCACGGTGAAAGGGGTCACGGCTTCCCAACTGCGGGACACCGGTGCCCAGATGGTGCTCTCCAACACCTATCACCTGCATCTGCAGCCGGGCGAGCAGATCGTGGCGGATGCCGGCGGCCTGCACCGTTTCATGGGTTGGGACGGGCCGATGCTCACCGATTCCGGCGGCTTCCAGGTGTTCAGCCTGGGCGACATCAACACCATCGACGACCACGGCGTGGTGTTCCGCTCGCCGCGTGACGGGGCTCGCATCGAGCTCACCCCCGAGCGCTCGATGGCGATCCAGATGGATCTGGGGGCTGATGTGGCCATGGCCTTCGACCAATGCCCCCCCTACCCCGCCAGCGAGGCAGATGTAGCCGCCGCCTGCCGGCGCACCCACGCCTGGCTGGAGCGCTGCATTGCCAGTCACACCAAGGCCGACCAGGCCCTGTTCGGCATCGTGCAGGGGGGCTGCTTCCCCCACCTGCGCCAGGAGTCGGCCCAGGTGGTGGCATCGATGGGCCTGCCCGGGATAGCCGTGGGCGGTGTGAGTGTGGGCGAGCCCACCGAGGAGATGCATCGCATCGTGCGCCAGCTGGGGCCGCTGCTGCCTGATGCCGTGCCCCACTACCTAATGGGCATAGGCACCCTGCGGGAGATGGCCATCGCCGTGGCCAACGGCTTCGACCTGTTTGATTGCGTGATTCCCACACGCCTCGGCCGCCATGGCGCGGCCCTAGTGGGTGGCGAGCGCTGGAACCTCAAGAACTCCCGCTTCCGCCACGACCACAACCCCATGGATGCCAGCTGCCCGTGCCCGGCCTGCCGCCAGCACAGCCGGGCCTACCTGCACCACCTGATCAAGAGCGAAGAGTTGCTCGGCAAGATTTTGTTGAGCCTCCACAACATCACCCAGCTGGTGCGCTTCTCAACCGCCATGGGAAAGGCCATCCGCGACGGCTGTTTTGCAGAGGATTTCGCTCCTTGGGAACCAGACTCTCCAGCCGCCCACACGTGGTAGCGTCCGGCACTAGCTCAGTGAATTCCGGGATGGCCGTCTACACCCTGCAGACCTTGGCCCAGCTCCCCGAGGCTTATCAAGCCTTCGGACCCCTGATCGACATCCTGCCGATCATCCCCCTCTTCTTTCTTCTGCTCGCCTTCGTGTGGCAGGCCTCGGTTGGCTTTCGCTGAATCCAGCTTCAACCCTGCCTGAGCACCGCCCAGGCAAATTCAGGCAAGGAGAGCATCCTGCGCCAGCGACTGGGCTCTTGAATGAGCCGATACAACCACTCGATCTGCAGAGCTCCCATCCAGGCGGGGGCTCTTTTTTTGATCCCGGCCCAAATATCAAAACTGCCGCCCACCCCCATCCAGAGGCCGCCACGGCGCCCGGGGAGCTGCTGAATCCAGGTTTCCTGGCGGGGCACGCCTAGGGCCGCCAGCACCAGATCGGGCCGGGCTGCCAGCAGCTGCTGCTCTAAGGCGGGCCAGGCCTCAGAGGGTTGATAGCCATGGGCATGCAGCACCAGCTGCAGCCCGGGAAGCTCCTGGCGCAGGCGGGCGGTGAGCTGCTCCATCACCGCTGGCGAGGCCCCCACCAAGGCCACCCTCCAACCATGGGAAGCCGCATAGGTCAGCAGATCGCGGGCCAGCTCGATCCCAGGGCTACGCCGCACCCGATAACCCTGGCGACCCAAGGCCCAAACCACACCGGAACCGTCCGGAATCACCAGGGAAGCCGCGGCGATTGCAGACCCCAGGGCAGGATCGGCCTTGGCGGCCATCGTCATCTCGGCATTCAGAGTGACGATCTGCCCCCCACCCCGCTGCCGCAGGGCTAGTGCCGCCTCGAACACATCTGGACACACGCTCACCGGCACACCGAGAACCCTGGTGCGCAGTGGTTCGGTTGCTGTTGATGCCATTAGGGGTGCGGTGGGAGTAGAGAATCTATGGCTGGCCTACCAAGGGCATAGGGACATCCATGGCGCAATCCCTGCCACTGAATAATCCGGCCCATCCGGCTGATCCGAGCGCGTCTGATCCTGCTCAAGCCTGGGCCCTGCTGCAGGAGCTGGATGGTCAGATTGACCAAGTGGTGCTGAGCCGTCAACACCCGATCACGGGGCTACTGCCCGCTAGTACGGCCCACACCGTGCACGGCAACTACGCGGACGCCTGGGTGCGCGACTGCGTTTACTCAATTCAATGCGTCTGGGGGTTGGCCCTGGCCCATCGCCGCCTGCGGGGAGCCAACCGCCGCGTCTACGAACTGGAAGCGAGGGTGCTGCAGCTGATGCGCGGCCTACTCAACGCCATGCTGCGCCAGGCCCCGAAGGTGGAGCGCTTCAAGCACAGCCTGCACCGCCTACACGCCATCCACGCCAAGTTCGATACGGCCACCGGGGCTCCGGTGGTGGCGGATGACGGCTGGGGGCATCTGCAACTCGATGCCACGGCGCTGTTTCTGCTCCAGCTCGCCCAGCTGACCCGCTCGGGACTGGTGGTGGTGCAAAGCAGCCATGAGCGCGACTTCGTGCAAAACCTGGTTTATTACGTGGCCCGCGCCTATCGAGTAGCCGACTACGGCATCTGGGAACGGGGAGACAAGGGCAATCACGGCCTCCCGGAACGCAATGCCAGCTCCATCGGCCTGGTCAAGGCCGCCCTTGAATCCCTGGAGGGGCTCGACCTCTACGGGCCCCACGGCGATGGACGCAGCTGTCTGGTAATCCCCCATGACGCCATCGTGCGACTGCGCCGGGCCCTCGACGCCCTGCTGCCACGGGAATCTGCGAGCAAGGAGGTCGACAGCGCCTGCCTGGCGGTGATCGGCTATCCCGCCTGGGCCGTGGACGATCCAGAACTGCGGCAGCGCACCCGCGCCAAGATTCGCGCCGAGCTGGGTGGGGCCTATGGGTATAAGCGCTTCCGCCGCGATGGCCACCAAACCGTGGTCGAAGACCACACCCGTTTGCACTATGAACGGGAGGAACTGGCGCAGTTTCAGCACATCGAATGCGAATGGCCCTTGTTCTGGGCCTACGAACTGATCACGGCCTGCTGCGAGGAGCGCTGGGAGGAGGCCCGCCAGTGGCGCCAGCGCCTGCGTGAAGTGAGCCTGGAGCAGGCAGAGGGAGCCCTGCTGCCCGAGCTTTACCTAGTGCCTGAAGCAGCCATCGCAGCCGAACGGCAACATCCCGGCAGCCAGAGCCGACAGGCAAACCCCAACGTGCCCTTGCTCTGGACCCAGAGCCTTACCTGGCTCTCCGACCTGTTGCTGGCCGGATTGATCAGCCCGGACGATCTCGATCCGACCGGGAGACGCCGACCCAGCACTCTCGGCGCCGCCCGGGTGCTGGTGGCTCTAGTTCCGGCCAATGCCGCCATTGCGGCCAGCCTGGAGGCGGCTGGGCTGCCCCTGGCCCATGGCAGCAGCAGCAGCCCCAGCAGTCCGCCGATCCGGATCGCCAGCTCCCAGGAGCTGGCCCAGCGCATGGCCCAAGTGGGTGCCAACCCCGCCCTCGGCCTCAGCGGCCATCCGCCGGTGCGGATGGAAACCATGGCCACGGCTCGCCTTTACCGGCAGGGAACCAGCTGTTTGGCGTTTTTCCCAGCCGTGCTGGAGGAAGACACTTTTTACCTAGCAGACGATCCTGAGCAGCTCGTGGACGCCGTGACCGCCGAGCTGCGCCTACTGCAGCGCCACTGGCGGGGCAGCGGCTCGCCGCTGCTGCTGTTGCCGGTAGCCGAGGGAGCCTTTCAAGCCAACCCAGATGCCTTTCTACGGTTGGGGCAGCAGTTGCAGGGCGGCCTACTGGACGGCGTCCCCGTGCAGCTTGGCCCTCTGGCAGAGCTCATCGACCAGGGCAGCTGGGTGGAGCTGCCACCCCAAGCCCAGGGAGCAGGGCAGCCCCCTGGGCCCGCACCCACCCCCTTGCGGGCTGGCACCAGCCAGGCACCCCTAAGCGCCTTTGAAGAGCAAGAACTCGAGCGCGAGGACATCAGCATCGGCGAACTCGCCGAACGACTCTGGCGCAGTTCCTCCCTTGAGGAGCAGGGCGAGGTACTGGAGCAACTGGTGCGGCGCCTGGGGCCCGACTCCCGGCTGCAGGGACCAGCCGGCAGCCAGCCAGTGCGCCTGCAAAATTTGTTAGAGGAGGTCTACCGCCGTGCCCTGGCCGCAGCCGACTGGAACGTAGTGCGGCGGGTGGCTGGCGCCCTGGATCTAGTGCATCCCCAGCTGGAAGATGCCCTCACCGACCTGCTGGTGCGCCAGAAGCAAGTGGTGGTGGGACGCAACTACACCAGCGACTCCCGCATCAGCGAGCCCCAGGGCAGCGCAAGCATCGCTGCCATGATTCGCCGCTTCAGCGGTGAAGACGGCCGCGAATGGATGCTGCAGCAGGAACTGCTACTTGCCCTCGACAGTCTTGCCCGCCATGAGCCGGCCCTGCTGAGCGGCAGTCTCACCCTGCAATTGGGTCAACTGCTGCTATTACTCACCGGCGAACTCGCCAGCGAAGCAGAGCTCAACCCCATTGACGCCTTCGAAGCGCTTTGCGATCAGCCGCCCCACGCCATCCAGCGCCGGCTGCGGGCCGTACTAGCTGACCTTGAGCACGCCAAGGCCTCCCTGCAGCGCCAGGAGCAACTGCATGTGAGCGGCCGGGTGCGTTGGGACGTGCCCGATCCCCTGACGGAGCTGCCCAAAGGCGGCTGCTGGCTGCAACATCGGCTGCGGCTCGGAGCCTTGGGTCGGGTCCCCCGCGATTTCTATCCCGGCATCTGGGACCTGCTGCACCACTGCCGCGGCATCGTCATCGGCGACAAGCTGGAGAAGCGCAATCGGCTAGACAGCGGTCCTCTATTGAGCGAAAAAACACCGGGCGAGCGCAACTTCGCCGCACTTGTAGATCACCTGCTCAGCAAGATCGAAGCGCCTGATTATCGCCAGCTGTGCACGGAAACTCTGCTCACCCTGATCACCTTTATGGGTGCCAATCCCGAAGTGGTGTTTGACGACGACCTGGTGTTGGACGTGGTGATCGGTCACGCCGTACGGGTGGGCTGGCAACAACGCCACCCCAATATTCCTGAGTCCCAATACGGTCTGCATAAAGCAGATGCCTGGGATCAGTTTTATCTGGCCTCTCCGGCAGATTGCCGCCGCTGGCAGCTGGCAGCCCTTCGCCAGCTCACAAGCCCATAGACAGCCGCTCCAGCCAGGCCAACTTCGACGACCTAGATCGGCGCCTCCAGGCTCATGCAGAGATTGGGCTGCTCGACGCACTGCTCAATCAGGTCGGCCAGCTGCAAAGCCCGGGAAGCCTGCAAGCCATCCACCGCCGGGGTCTCAACACCACGCACGCACTGGAGGAAATGCTCGAGTTCGGCATAGAGGGGCTCGATGGAGGTGGTGCTTACCTCCTCGATCACCCCGTCGGATCGATACACCAGCTCCCCATGGTCCGCACTCACCGACTCGTGGGCGCGGCGATGAATGTGCAGGGTGCGATTTAGAAAATCCGTCTCCACCAAGCTGCCGCGGCAGTGGGCACTGAGGCTGCGGATCTTGCGATGGGCCATCTTGCTGGC
>Ga0105105_10000710_pt1 | contig 14781 bp, 10 predicted proteins | sample PPLLaktember2015_4_FD_79108 | JGI IMG/M metagenome (GOLD analysis project Ga0105105, IMG submission 79108) | Freshwater sediment microbial communities from Prairie Pothole Lake near Jamestown, North Dakota, USA - PPLs Lake P8 Core (1) Depth... | ecosystem: Environmental > Aquatic > Freshwater >... | reverse complement strand
AGTCAAGGTCGTGCCGGGCCGCGCGCCCTCTCGGGCGTCGTGCGCTTCCCCTAGGGGAAGCGCACGACGCCCGAGAGGGCGCGCGGCCCGGCACGACCTTGACTGCACCGACGCGCTGGCCGCATCGTCCGGCGTCCGAATCGCCGGTGCCGTCCGATGCCCTCCCCTGTCCCCGGCTCGCCGCCCGCCAGCGTGCGCAGCCGCGCGGCCTTCGCCCTCGTCCACTGCCTCGTCGCGACGCTCGCCCTGCTGTCCCCGGTCACGGTGCGCGCGCAGGCCCCGGAATCCGAACTGCCGCCCGAGATCGGCGCCTTCGAGGGCGCCATCCCGGCCCCCGTGCCCGGCGCGCTCCTGCCCGACGTGCCGCCCGCCGCGTATGCCGCGACCCGCGTCTCGGCGCCCGGCTTCACGCTCAAGCCGGGGCTGGTGCTGCTGGCGGACTACACGCTGTTCAGTCAGGACTCGGCCTCGCGGGCCCAGGTCGGCGAGCAGTCCGACCAGGGTCAGCTGCGTGCGGCGCGGATGCTGCTGCGCGGCACGATCGGCACCGGCTACGTGGTGCGCTACCTGGTGGCGGGCGAGTACAAGGGCTTCGACACCGCGTACGACCGCGACTGGGACATGACCGACGTGTCGCTGACCTTCCCGCTGCGCGGACCGTCGACGACGCTCACCGTGGGCAAGACCAAGCAGGCGTTCGCCTACGAGATGGTCGGCGACGCGGCGAACCTGGCCTTCCAGGAGCGCGTGCTCAGTCCGTTCTTCGTGTCGCGCTCGGTGGGCGCGCGGCTCATGCACGTGACCGACGACCGCCTGTCGACGGTCTCCTTCGGCGTCTACAACGACGGCTGGGCGGGCAGCAGCGCGAAGGGACCGAACGACGGCACCGACGTGACCCTGCGGGTGACCCGCGCGCTCTGGCTCGAGGACGGCGGACGCCGGCTGATGCACGTCGGGGGATCGGTGCGCAGCGCCGGGGCCGACGGCGGCACGCTGCGCTATCGGGGCCGCCCCGAGTCGAACGTCGCGGACTTCTACGTCGACACCGGCACCTTCGCCGCCGACCGCGCGCTGCACCTCGGCGTGGAGGCGCTGTGGCAGCACGGGCCGTGGTCGGTCATCGGCGAGTGGGTGCACGCCAAGGTCGACGCTCCGCGCTCGGGCGACCCGAGCTTCAGCGGCGGCTACGTCGGCGTGAGCTGGGTAGTGACCGGCCAGAACCGTCCCTACGACACCACCGTCGGCTACGCGCGCCGCGTGCCGCCAGGCGGTCCGAACGGCGCGCTCGAACTGGTCGCGCGCGCCTCGCGCGTCGACCTCGAGGACGGCGCCGTGCAGGGCGGGCGGTTCGTGAAGTCGTACCTCGGCGCGAACTGGTGGGCCACGCAGCGGCTGAAGTTCGGCGCCGGCTGGGGCCGGACCTGGCTCGACGACGCCGGCACCCGCGGCATCACCGACGCGCTGCTGATGCGCGCGCAGTGGGTGTACTGAAACCGCGCACCAGCCGCCCGGGCAGTTCGCCGGTCGGCCGGCCGGCCTCGAGGATCGGCCAGCCCGCGACCACCGTCGCGACATAGCCGCGCGCGCCCTGCAGCAGGCGACGCCCGCCCGCGGGCAGGTCGTAGGCCATTCGGGGCGCCTCGAAGCCGAGCCCCGCGTAGTCGATCACGTTGACGTCGGCCTTCAGGCCGGGTGCGAGCACGCCCCGGTCGCGCAGCCCGTAGACCGAGGCGGTGTGCGAGGTCTGGCGTCGCACGATGTCCTCGAGCGGCAGCGTCGGGCCGCGCGTGCGGTCGCGCGTCCAGTGCGTGAGCATGTAGGTCGGCAGCCCCGCGTCGACGATCATGCCGCAGTGGGCGCCGCCGTCGGCGAGGCTGATCATCGTCGACGGATGCTGCAGCAGCGCATGCAGGTGCGAGAAGTCGTTGTACGAGTAGTTGAAGATCGGGAAGTAGACGAGGCCTTCGCCGCCGTCGGCGTCCATCCAGTCGAGCACCACCCGCAGCGCGGACACGCCGCGGGCCGCGGCCACCGCGGCGGCGCTCGCCCCGGGCGGCGGCTCGTAGTCGGGCCGCGTCGCGTCGACCGGGTACATCTTCGCGAACGAGCGCAGCATGAAGCGCGCACGCGCATCGTCGATCCGCGGCTCGGGCTCGGCGAGCAGGCGCGCCCGCCAGCCCGCGTCGCGCAGCGCGTGCATCCGCGCCTCGACCGGCAGCTCGCGGATCTCCTGCCAGGCGGCATGGAACATGAACGGGTGGATCGACGAGCGCCAGCCGTAGAGCACGCCCGCCGGGCGGCCCGGGATCGAGCCCACCAGCGGCAGGCCCTGCGCGCGCGCGTCGTCGAGCGCGGCGACCAGCTCGCGCCAGAGCTCGGGCTGCTCGTCGATCTGCTGCAGGTTGAACAGCACCGGTCGGCCGGTCTCGCGCGCGAGCTCGCGCATCCACACCGTCTCGGCCGGCATGTCGACGTGGTTCGAGGTCATCTGGAACACGCCGTGCCCGAACTCGCCGAGCACGCGGCCGATGCCGAACACCTCGTCGCGGGCGGCGTGCGTGCCGGGCACCAGCCGGCCGTCGGCGCCGCGGTGGATGAGCGTGCGCGAGGTCGAGAACCCGAGCGCACCCGCGGCGAGCGAGACCCGGACGTGCGCGGCCATCGCGGCGATGTCCTCGGGCGTGGCGACCGAGTCCTCCTCGGCGCCGCGTGCACCCATCACCCAGACGCGCAGCGCGCCGTGCGGCACCTGCGTGCCGACGTCGATCGCCAGCGGCGTGCGCTCCAGCGCGTCGAGGTACTCCGGGAAGGTCTCCCACTGCCACCGGATGCCTTCGGACAGCGCGGCGCCGGGGATGTCCTCGACGCCCTCCATCAGTCCGATCAGCCAGTCGCGGTCCTGCGGCCTCACCGGCGCGAAGCCGACGCCGCAGTTGCCCATCACCGCGGTGGTCACGCCATGCCACGACGAGGGCGTGAGCCACGGGTCCCAGGTCGCCTGCCCGTCGTAGTGCGTGTGCACGTCGACCCAGCCCGGGGTGACCAGCGCGCCGTGGGCGTCGACGACGCGGCGCGCGGCGCCCGCACTGCCGCCGACCTGGACGATGCGCCCGCCGTCGATGGCGAGGTCGCCCGCGAAGCGCGGGGCGCCGGTGCCGTCGACGATCGTGCCGCCGCGGATGACGAGGTCGTGCATGGGGGGTCTCCTCGCGGCGCCGTGGATCGGCGCTCGTCACCGAAGTCTAGACGAGCCGGCGCGCGGGCCGCAGTCGCGTCCGCCCGGGCGGCCCGGGCGGCCGGGGCTCAGGCAGGGATCGGGAACTCGGGGCCTTCGTAGGCCTCGGGCACGCGGATCCGGCCGGCCTCGATGTCCGCGGCCGCGCGCTGCACGCGGGCCCGCACCGCGTCGGGCACCTCGGCCGCCATCGACAGTCGCACCGCCTGCGGATCGGCGAGGCCGACCCGGCGGATCGCACCGGCAGGGAAGGCGCCATCGCGGCCGTCGCGGATCGCCTGGAAGACCGTGATGCTCACGTCCGCGATCGCCGAGGCGAGGTACACCTGCGGATCGGTCCGCACCCAGTCGACGACGTTGCCGATCTGGCGCGTGCCGCGCTCGCGGCAGGCCTCGGTGACGCCGCCGCGGCCGGCGTTGAGCATGGTGAACACGATGTCGGCACCGGCCGCCATCTGCGCCAGCGCCACGCGCCGGGCGAGCGCCGCGTCGTCCTGGTTCCCGCAGAAGGTCGTGAGCACCCGGACCTTCGGGTCCGTCGCCGCGACGCCGGCCGCGAAGGCCGCGCGGCCCTTCAGGCCGGGCCGCACGCGGATGCCCGACAGGTGGCCGACGGTGCCGGTGCGCGTGCTCAGCGCCGCCAGCACGCCGCCGAGGTAGGCGGACTCCTCCTGCAGCACCTCGTAGCTCGCCAGGTTCGGACCGGTCACCGCGCCCTGCACGACGACGAAGCGCGTGCCGGGCGTCCGGGCGGCGACCTCGGCGCAGGCCTCGTTGTTCTGGCCACCGTGCGCGAGCACCAGGTCCACGCCCGAGGCGGCGAGCCCGGCGAGCGCCTCGGCGAGCAGCGGGCGCTTCGGCTCGACGCCGGCGACATGGCGCGTCGCGACGCCGAGCTCGGTGCGGGCGCGCTCGAGGCCGCGCCAGCCGGCCTCCATGAAGCCGCGATCGTCGATGCGCCCCGCGAAGAGCGCGCCCACCGACAGCACGCGCGGCGGCGCGGGCGCGACGCAGGCAGCGAGGGCGGGCAGCACGGTGGTACCGGCGAGGCCGAGCGCGAGGCGACGGCGAAGGGGGCTCGGTTCGTTCGGCATGGCGGTCGGCATCGGCTCGGAGGATCGGACGGTCCGGAGGATCGGACCGCGCCGCTCATGATGGCCCCTGACGGCCCCCGCGGGCAAGAAGAAGGGCGCGACCGCCTTCGCGATCGCGCCCTCCGGGGGCGGGTGGTAACGATCGTTACCGCATGCGTCTCACCCGCCCGTGCTCACTGCCCCTCGAGGAACGACTTCAGCTTGTCGGCCCGCGACGGATGACGCAGCTTGCGCAGCGCCTTCGCCTCGATCTGGCGGATCCGCTCGCGGGTGACGTCGAACTGCTTGCCGACCTCCTCCAGCGTGTGGTCCGTGCTCATCTCGACGCCGAAGCGCATGCGCAGCACCTTCGCCTCGCGAGGCGTCAGCGAGTCGAGCACCTCCTTGACCACGTCGCGCATCGAGCCGTGCAGCGCGGCGTCGGCCGGGGCCAGCGTCGCGGTGTCCTCGATGAAGTCGCCCAGATGGGAGTCGTCGTCGTCGCCGATCGGCGTCTCCATCGAGATCGGCTCCTTGGCGATCTTGAGGATCTTGCGGATCTTGTCCTCGGGCATCTCCATGCGCGCCGAGAGCATCGCCGGATCCGGCTCGGTGCCGGTCTCCTGCAGGATCTGGCGGCTGATCCGGTTCATCTTGTTGATCGTCTCGATCATGTGCACCGGGATGCGGATGGTGCGCGCCTGGTCGGCGATCGAGCGGGTGATCGCCTGGCGGATCCACCAGGTGGCGTAGGTCGAGAACTTGTAGCCGCGCCGGTACTCGAACTTGTCGACCGCCTTCATCAGGCCGATGTTGCCTTCCTGGATCAGGTCGAGGAACTGCAGGCCGCGGTTGGTGTACTTCTTGGCGATGGAGATCACGAGACGCAGGTTGGCCTCGGTCATCTCGCGCTTGGCCTTGCGTGCCTTGGCCTCGCCCATCGCCATCTGCTTGTTGATCTCCTTGAGGTCGGAGAGCGGCAGCACGACGCGCGCCTGCAGGTCGATCAGCTTCTGCTGCAGGTCCTGCACCGCGGGGATGCTCCGGCGCAGCGTCTCGACGTAGGCGACGTTGGCATCCGCCTCCTTCTCGACCCAGCGCAGGTTGGTCTCGTTGCCGGGGAACGAGCGGATGAAGTGCTCGCGCGGCATGCCGACCTTGTGCACGCAGATCTCGGCGATCGCGCGCTCGAAGGTGCGGACCTGCTCGACCTGGCTGCGCAGCGTGTCGCACAGGCGCTCGACCATCTTCGCGGTGAAGCGGATGGTCATGAGCATGTCCTGCAGCTCGGTCTGCGCCTTGACGTACGGCTTGGACTTGTAGCCTTCCTTCTCGTAGGCCACGCGCATCTTGTCGAACCAGCGCTCGATGTGCTCGAACTTCTCGAGCGCGGCGCGCTTGAGCTCGGCGAGCTTCGCGGCGTTGGCGTTGGTCGCCTCGTCGGCGGCCTCCTCGTCGTCCTCGAGGTCGGCGGCGGCCGCGGCGGCGGCCGGCTGCGGCGGCGAGAAGTCCTCGACCGCGTTCGGATCGACCAGGCCGTCGACGGCCTCGTCGATGCGCATCTGGTCGGCGCGGATCTTCGCGGCGGCGGCGAGCACCTCGGCGATGGTCGTCGGGCACGCCGAGATCGCCATCACCATGTGCTTGAGGCCGTCCTCGATGCGCTTGGCGATCTCGATCTCGCCCTCGCGCGTCAGCAGCTCGACCGAGCCCATCTCGCGCATGTACATGCGCACCGGGTCGGTCGTGCGGCCGAACTCGGAGTCGACGGTGGACAGCGCGGCCTCGGCCTGCTCCTCGGCGTCCTCGTCCGAGTTCACCACCGGGGTGTTGTCGTTGATCAGCAGCGTCTCGGCGTCCGGGGCCCGCTCGTAGACGGTGATCCCCATGTCGCTGAAGGTCGTGATGATCGAGTCGATCGCCTCGGCATCGACCAGGTCCTCGGGGAGGTGGTCGTTGATCTCGGCGTAGGTGAGGAAGCCCCGCTCCTTGCCGAGCTTGATCAGCAGCTTGAGCTTGTTGAGCTTGGCCTCGAGCTCCTCCTCGGAGTTGCCCTGGTTGTACGACAGGGCCTCCTTGATGAGCGCCTTCTCCTTGGCGCGCTTGTCGCGCGCCTTGGCCTTCGGCGGGGGCGGCGCGGGCGGCTCCTCGATGACCTCGCCGTCGCCACCGTCGCCGCCGTCGAGTTCCTCGAGGGTGTCCTCGACATCGCCGCCGAGGTCGAGATCGACGTCATCGCCCGGGACGGCCTTGGCTTTCGGGCCCTTGCCGGCCGGGGACTTGCCCTTGGCGACCTTGGCCGCCTTGGCCGGCTTGGCCGCGGGGGCGGTGGCCCCCGTCGTGGCCGCTGTCGTGGCTCCCGTGGCTGCGGTCTTGGCGGCGGCCTTCGCCGGCGCCTTCGCCGTGGAGACCTTGGCCTCGACGGCCGGAACGGACGGGTCGACCGCCCTCCCGCCGATGTTCTCGCCGATCTTCTCGGTCACCTTGGCGGCAGTCTTCGCCGGGGCCTTGGCGGCGGGCTTGGCCGCCACGGGCTTGGTCTTGCCGCCTGCGGCGGGCGCGGTCTGCGGAAGCTTCTCGGGAACCTTGTGCTGCACCTTGTCCTGAACCTTGTCTTGGGGCTTGCCGACCGCACGTGCGGCCGGACGGGCTTCGGGCGCCTTGGCCTCCGACCGCGCTGCCGGCTTGGCGGCAGGGCGGGCGACGGGCCGGGCGGCGGGCTTGGCAGCCGGGGCCTTGACCGCGGGCTTTGCAGAGACCTTGCCGGCGCTCGCGGCGGCCTTGACGGCCGGCTTGATCGAGGCGACGGACTTCTGGGTGGATTTCGAGGACACGGGCGCCTTGGCGCTCGCCTTGGTCGACTTCGACGACGACGTGCTGCCCGCGGTGGCCTTGGTCGCGGCCATCGGGGAAGCGCCTTTCGAGGCCTTCGATGTCACGGACACAGGCGCGGACTTCGACGCGGCGGGCTTCGCTGCCTTCACGGCGGCACCCTTCGCGGCCTTCGCCGCGGAGGCGCCCGACGGGCCCGCGGCCGGCCTCGTCGCGCCGACCCGGGCCACCTTGACCGTCAGCTTCCCGGTGGAGCGTCCGGTTCCGGACGCGGCCGAGGCGGCCTTGCCGCCGCGGGGGATGTCGCCGGCTTTCGAGGCCGGTTTCCGGGAAGTCGCAATCTTGGCAGCGGGGCGCGAGGCGGGGCGCTTGGTCGACGTGCTGGCTTTGCTCACAACCGGTCCTCGATATGTGAATCGGGAAAACCTTTTATTCTATCAAGTCCCTTCAGGGGACGTAAGGGCTTTTCGGAGGGCCTGCAGTTCGGCATAGCGCGCCCGCTGCGTTTCGTCGACCAGCCCGGCCTGGGCCAGCCGATCGACCTCTTCACGGATCCGCTGGTCCCGCATCCGGGCCAGCGCCCCCTCGAATTCACGCTTCGCCTGCTCCGGCTCGAGCTCGGCCAGCAGCCCGCGATCCTGTCCGGCCTCCGCCTGCAGGGCCGCCGACAGCTCCGGCTCCGACTCGCGCAGCGACTCCACGAGCTGGGCGAAACTCGCGCCGGCCGGCAGCGCGGCGATCCGGGCGATCCAGTCCACCACCGGCTCGGGCAGGAAATCGGTCGGCCAGGGCTCCTGCGCGATCGCCGGATGCAGCGCCAGCAGCAGTCGCGCCCGTCGCGGCAGGTCGGGCAGCGTGACGGGCATCGGCCTCGGGATCGGCTGCCACCGACCGCCTCGACGACCCTCGCCCGCCCATCGACCGCCACCCGGCCCGTCCTGGCCGCTGCCCCAGCGCCCGTCCTGGCCGCCGCCCCAGCGTCCGCCCTGGCCGGAGCCGCTCCAGCGCCGCCCCTCGCCCGTAGCGTTGGCGCCCCGCCAGCCCCCGCCCTGACCGCCCCCCTGCGCGCCGCCCTGAGCGCCACCGTAGCCTCCCCCCGAGCCGCCGGACTGCGGCTCGCCTCGCCATCCGCCGCCCTCGCCCTGCTCGGCGGCCCAGCGCCCGTCGTCCGCGGCCGGGCCCTCGGCTCCCGGACTGTCGCGCCGGCGAGCCGGACCTTGCGCCGCGGTGCCGGCATCCGGTTCCAGATAACGAAGCAGATCCTCGGCCCGCACGCCGACCCGGGTGGCGACCGCCTGCACCAGCTGCAGCCTGAGCGCGACCGGGGGCATCGACAGCAGCAGCGGCTTGGCGTCGGCCTGCAGCCGGGCGCGGCCCTCGGGCGTCGCCAGGTCGACCCGACCCGACAGCTCGCGCAGCAGGAACTCGGACAGCGGCTGCGCGCTCGCCAGGTGCGCCTGGAACCCCTCCGCGCCGCGTTCGCGCACGAAGCTGTCCGGGTCGTGCTCGGGCGGGAGGAACAGGAAGTCGATCCGCTTGGTGTCGGCCGCCAGCGGCAGGCAGGCCTCGAGGGCGCGCCAGGCCGCCCGCCGGCCGGCGCCGTCGCCGTCGAAGGCGAACACCACCCGGTCGACCAGCCGCATGAGCTTCTGCACGTGCTGGGCCGTCGTCGCGGTGCCGAGCGTCGCCACCGCGTTCTCGACGCCGTGCTGCGCGAGCATCACGACGTCCATGTATCCCTCGACGACGATCACGCAGTCGGCCCGCCGGATCGCGTCGCGACCCTCGAACAGCCCGTAGAGCTCGCGTCCCTTGGAGAACACCGGCGTCTCGGGCGAGTTCAGGTACTTCGGCTCGCCTTGCCCCAGCACGCGCCCGCCGAATCCGATCACCTGGCCGCGCGGATTGCGGATCGGGAACATCACCCGGTCCCGGAACCGGTCGTAGCGCTTCTTCTTGCCGCCCTCGGCCTCCGGCTCGGACTCGATGACCAGGCCCGACTCCACCAGCGTCTTCGCCGAGTAGTCGGGCACCGCGGCCTCGAGCGATCGCCAGCCCTCGGGGGCGTAGCCGATGCCGAAGCGCAGCGCGGTCTCGCCCGAGACGCCGCGCCCCTTGAGGTACTCGATCGCGCGCGGGGAGTCCTTGAGGCGCTGCCGGTAGAACTTGGCCGCCGCCACCAGGGTGTCGAACAGGTCGGGGTCGCGCCGGCGGGCGTCGTCCGGGCCGGGGCGGTCGTCCGGCACGGTCAGTCCGACCGTACGGGCGAGTTCGTGGATGGCGTCCACGTAGCCCAGGCCGGCGTGCTCCATCAGGAAGCCGATCGCCGAGCCGTGGGCCCCGCATCCGAAGCAGTGGTAGAACTGCTTGGTCGGCGACACGCTGAAGGACGGCGACTTCTCGCCGTGGAAGGGGCACAGGCCCATCCAGTTCGCGCCGCCCTTCTTCAGCTTCACATGGCGGCCGACCACGTCGACCACGTCGACGCGGGCGAGCAGCTCCTGGATGAAGGACTGCGGAATCACCCCGCGAGTCTAGCGCTGCGCGAGCCGCGCCTTGACGATCCCGGACACTTTCGACAGGTCGGTGCGTCCGGCCAGCTTCGGCTTGAGCACGCCCATCACGCGACCCATGTCCTGCGGACCGGCGGCGCCGGTGGCCAGGATCGCGGCATCGACCTCGGCCGCGACCTCTTCTGCGGTCGCCTGGGCGGGCAGGTAGACGCCGAGCACCTCGACCTCGGCCTGCTCGCGCGCGACCAGATCGGCACGGCCGGCCTGCTCGAAGGCGGCGATCGAGTCACGGCGCTGCTTGATCAGCTTGTCGACGATGGCGGCGACCTGCGCATCGTCGGCGACGATGCGCTCGTCGACTTCCTTCTGCTTGATCGCGGCCAGCAGCATCCGGATCGCGCCGAGGCGGTCGGCCTCGCGCGCGCGCATCGCCGACTTCATGTCCTCGGTGATCCGATCCTTGAGCGTCGGGGCGGTCATCAGGTCCTCGCGAAGTGGTGGGCCTTCGGACCATCGACAGACTGCCGACGGCCGAGACGGGCCCGGAACGGCCCGAAAAACACGAAGAGCCCGTGACGCTGCCGCCATCGGGCTCCGGGTGCTGCGGGAGAAGGCGCCTGAGCGAGCCGACTTTCGTGCGGCGCTGCTCCGTGGCTCGCTCCAGCCGCTGGATTCAGCCGCCGGAATCAGCCGCCGGATTCAGCAGCGACTTGCGGCTGACGGGCTCAGTACAGCTTCTTGGGCAGCATCTGGCTGCGCAGGCGCTTGTAGTGGCGCTTGACCGCCGCAGCCTTCTTGCGCTTGCGCTCGGCCGTCGGCTTCTCGTAGAACTCGCGCGCGCGCAACTCCGTGAGAAGACCCGTCTTCTCGATCGTGCGCTTGAAACGGCGCAGCGCGACGTCGAACGGCTCGTTCTCTTTTACACGGATGGTCGGCATTGGAAGACTCGTTCCCTTTCAACTGAGCCCGCCAGTCTAACAGACCCTTCTGCCGGACGCCAGCGCCGGGCGGCGCGGCGGCGAGCGGCCCGGATCCGGGCGTGGCGCGACCCCGTTTCACCCGACCGACGGCTGGCACGGATATTGATTGTCCGCTCCGGACGTGCGCAGAATTTCCCAGCAGTCCCACAGCAGTCGGTCGCTTCGAGCGGAGGTCGCCATGCCGCATGCCCTCACCCTGCCCCCCGGCGGATCGTCGTTCTCCATCGCCGGGTTCAAGCAGGTCTATTCGACGCAGGCGGTCGAGTCCGCCCTCGACGAGCTCACCCCGGGCGCGAACGATGCGCTGCGGACCACGTACGAGAAGATGATCCGGGTCGGCGGCGAGCGCTTCAGCGTCAAGCCCGGACGCATGCCCGACTTCGACCAGCTCGAGCGCGAGCTGCCCAACTTCGCCGAAGTGCTGACCGACCTGCGCAAGCAGCTCGCGCTGTGCATGGAGACCGACGACCCGCTGGAGATCTCGCCGATGCTGCTGCTCGGCGACCCCGGCATCGGCAAGACGCATTTCGCCAAGCGGCTGTCTCAGCTGCTCGGCACCGGCTTCGGCTTCGTGTCGATGAGCTCGCTGACCGCCGGCTGGGTGCTGTCGGGCGCCTCGTCGCAGTGGAAGAACTCGCGGACCGGCAAGGTCTTCGACACGCTGGTGCACGGCGACTACGCGAATCCGGTGCTGGTGGTCGACGAGCTCGACAAGGCGTCGGCCGAGAGTCACTACGACCCGCTCGGCGCGCTCTACTCGCTGCTCGAGCACGATACCGCGCGCACGTTCACGGACGAGTTCGCCGAGGTGCCCCTCGACTGCTCGGACATCGTCTGGATCGCGACCGCCAACGAGGCCGCGCGCATCCCCGAGCCGATCCTCAACAGGATGAACGTCTACGAGATCGAGCCGCCGGACGCCGAGGGCGCGCGCCGGATCGCGCAGTCGATCTACCGGGAGATCCGCGACGCCCATGCCTGGGGCCGGCACTTCCCGAAGACGCTCGAGGCACCGGTGCTCGAGCGGCTGGCGGGGCTGGCCCCGCGCGAGATGCGCCGCGCGCTGGTGGGCGCCTTCGGCAACGCCAAGCTGGAAGGCCGCGCCGAGCTCGCGCCCGAGGACCTGCTCGAGCGCAGCGCGCGGCGCCAGCGGATCGGGTTCTAGGAGCGGGCTCCAGGAGCCGGATCCAGGAGCCGGATCCAGGGGCCGGATCCAGGCGCGGGGTCCAGGGGCGGTTCTGCAGGCGGTCTCCGCAGGCGCGTTCTACGCGCCGGCGGGGCGCGCCTGCAGCGCGTGCGCGGCGCACCACCCGCTCGCCCAGGCCCACTGGAAGTTGTAGCCACCGAGCCAGCCGGTCACGTCGACCACCTCGCCGACGAAGTGCAGGCCCGGCACGCGGCGCGCCTCGAGCGTGCGCGGCTCGAGCTCGTCGGTCGCGACGCCGCCGGCGGTGACTTCGGCCTTGCGCCAGCCTTCGGTCCCGGCCGGCAGCACGCGCCAGTCGTGGAACCGTGCCGCGATCGCGGCGAGCGCCTTGTTGCCCAGTTCGGCGAGCCGGCGATCCGGGGGCGGGCCACCCGCCGCCGCGTCCTCGAGCCAGGCCTGCGCGAGGCGCCGCGGCACGATGGCGGCCAGCGCGGTGCCGAGCTGCTGGCGGGTGCCCTCGCGGGCGGCCAGGAGGGCCTCGGCGATCGAGCCGTTCGGCGCGAGATCGATCGACAGCGGCTCGCCCGGCCGCCAGAAGCTCGAGACCTGCAGCACGCCGGGCCCGGACAGGCCCCGATGCGTGAACAGGAGATCCTCGACGAAGCGGCTGGCCCCGGCGACGCCCGGCACCGAGATGCCGACCTCGAGGGCGAGCCCGGAGAGTTCGGCGAACGGCTGCCACGACTGGGCGGTGAAGGTCAGCGGCACCAGCGCCGGGCGCGGCTCGACCACCCGCAGCCCGAACCGCGCGGCCAGCCGATGGCCCCAGTCGGTGGCGCCGATCTTCGGGATCGACAGGCCGCCGGTGGCCACCACCAGCGCCCGGCAGCCGAGCTCGCCCGCATCGGTGTGCAGCACGAATCGCTCGTCGGCGTCGGCGGGCACGTCGGGCCTCAGCACCTCGTGGACGGCGCACGGCCGCAGCCAGGTCACCCCGCCGCGATCGCACTCGGCACGCAGCATCTCCACGACGCGCTCGCTCGAGTCGTCGCAGAAGAGCTGCCCGCGGTGCTTCTCGTGCCAGGCGATCCGGTGGGTCTCGAGCAGCCGCACGAAGCGCTTCGGGCCGTAGGCGCGCAGCGCGTGTCGGGCGAAGCCCGTGTCCTCGGACAGGAAGCGCTCCGGCCGGTCGGCGTCGACGTTCGTGAAGTTGCAGCGGCCGCCGCCCGAGATGCGGATCTTCTCGGCCAGGCGCGGGGCGTGATCGATCAGCGCGACGCGCAGCCCGCGCTGCGCGGCGACGCCGGCGCAGAACAGGCCGGCCGCGCCGGCGCCGACGATCACCGCGTCGAATCGCTGTCGCATGAGCCCTCGCGGGCACGGGGCCCGGTGGAAAGTCCGCGAGTCTAGCCCAGGGCGGCGACCGCGCCTGCGCCCGCCGGCGCCGCCGCGGGCCGCACGGGCACACCCGTCGACCGGGCCGTCCGGGCGGACGCCACGGCCCCGACCGCACCCGCGTGGTCGGGCAGGGCCGCCGTCGCGGGGTCGGTGGACGCCGCATCAGCGGCCAGCGCGCGGCCGATCAGCAGGATCGCGGGGCTGCCGAGCCGCTCGCGCGCGATCGTGTCGACGAGCGCGCCCAGCGTGGTGCGCACCGTGCGCTGGGCACCGGCCAGACCGGCCGACTGCACGACCGCCGCCGGCAGCGCGCCCGGCAGGCCGCCGGCGAGCAGCGCGGCGCTGATCTCGGCGGCACGGGCCACCCCCATGTAGACGGCCAGCGTCAATCCGGAGCGCGCCAGGCCGGCCCAGTCGACCTCGTCGCCGTCGGGGGCGGGATGGCCGGTCACGAACGCCACGCCATGGGCGAGTTCGCGGTGGGTCAGCGAGCTGCCCAGCGCCTGCGCGGCGGCGAGGCCCGCGGTCAGCCCGCTCACCACCTCGCAGCCGATGCCGTGGGCCGCCAGCCAGGCGATCTCCTCGCCGGCGCGGCCGAACATCATCGGATCGCCGCCCTTGAGGCGCACCACCCGGGCGCCGGTGCGGGCGCAGCGCACCATCAGGCGCTGGATGAAGGCCTGGGGCGTCGAGCGGCATCCGCCACGCTTGCCGACGCGGATGACCCGCGCGGCGGGCCGCGCGAGCGCGACGACGCGGGGATCGACCAGGTCGTCGACCAGCAGGACATCGGCCGACTCGATCGCGCGCAGCGCACGCACGGTGAGCAGATCGGGGTCGCCTGGGCCCGCGCCGACCAGGGCGACCGGATGCAGGGGGCGCGTCGTCCTGGACATCGGTGCGTGTCGGCGCGGGCGGGTGTCGCTCAGGCCGCCACCGCGGCGCGCATGCGCGGCCGCGCGCCGACCGCCTGCAGCACCGCGGCGACCTGCTGCTCGATCGGCTCGGGCACCGGCCGCTCGCCGGCCAGCACCGACTGGATCCAGCGTGCGGTGGCGGGGGCGTCGTGAGCGTCGGGCAGCGCGGGGATCTCGCGTGCCGGCCCCGCGGTCGCCGGCACCAGGACCTCGCTGTGCCCCTCGTGCACCCAGTCGATCTGGGCGGCACGGCGCGTGCTCGCGACCGGCTCGCCCTCGGTGCCGCGCATCACGAGCGCGCTGTGCCCGGTGGTCTCGAAGTAGGCATGCTGCAGGATCGCGAACTCGGGATGGGTGAACGCCGTCAGACGCACGCAGGCGGCGGAGGTGGTCGGGTTCAGCAGCTTCGCGAGGGTGTGGCCGACGTTCCGCACGCCGAGCTGCCAGCGCAGCTCGAGCAACGCCGCCAGCCGCGAGGACAGGGTCGCGACCGGCAGGAAGGCCGGATCGCCGCGGGCGATGGCCGCCTCGGCCGAGTGCGTGCCTCCGGCGGACCCCAGGCCCATGGCCTGCATGATCTCGGCGGTGGTGGTGCGGCGCGGGTCGCTCGTCACGCCGTGCACCACCACCTGCACGCCGGCATCGGCCAGCAGGCAGGCCAGCAGCGGCACGAGGTTCGCGGTGTT
>Ga0105105_10000709_pt1 | contig 14792 bp, 11 predicted proteins | sample PPLLaktember2015_4_FD_79108 | JGI IMG/M metagenome (GOLD analysis project Ga0105105, IMG submission 79108) | Freshwater sediment microbial communities from Prairie Pothole Lake near Jamestown, North Dakota, USA - PPLs Lake P8 Core (1) Depth... | ecosystem: Environmental > Aquatic > Freshwater >... | reverse complement strand
TTGCCTTGCCTTCGTAGTACGCTTCCGGCCAAGGCATCTGCCTGAAGTCTCGCCCACCCTGCGCTCGTTCGAACAACGATGCCAACTGCTCCAAAGCGAGCAGAGGTTGGGCATGGAGCGTTCTGACCAACCCAGCGGCGCCCTGCCCTCTGTCGATACCCGTCCCGGGCCAACGACCTGTCCAAGCGAGACCCGGGCGGCAGGCCACGTGGCTGCCAGTCGGAGCCCTCATGTCATCGGGCGATGCAAGGAAAGGACAATGCACTCAGGATCGTCTGGCGCTGGACTGACGGGATGTCGCGCCACAGGAGCCCGGACGGATTACGATGCGGCACGCGCAGAGCATGCACACCCTCTCGTCGTGTACACGCATGGATCGGATGACGTGCCACCTTGCCCTGTAGCAACAGCAACCCTCTAGCGGAAAGCAGAAATGGCACGATTGGCTAGCCTTTCAGCACAGGCCATCGACATCCTCGAAGCAGACGACTTCGCTCAGCACGCCGTGGCGCCGGTGGCGAAATCCGCGGCACTGACCAACAGGCCTCGCGTCGCGATCATCCATGACTGGCTGATGACCTATGCAGGCGCTGAGCGCGTGCTCGCAGAGATGTTGGCGATATGGCCCGATGCCGATCTGTTCGCCACCTTCGACTTCCTGTCGGATGAAGACCGCAAGAAGCTCTCTGGCAAGAAGGCACGGACCACGTTTGCCCAGCACATTCCTACAATCAGCCGAACCTACCGCACCCTGTTGCCGCTGATGCAACTCGCAGCCGAGCAACACGATGTCCGGGAATACGATCTGATTGTTTCAAGCAGTCACGCGGTTGCGAAAGGCGTTCTCACGGGTCCCGATCAGACACATGTCTCGTATGTGCACAGTCCGATGCGGTACGCATGGGATCTACAGCACGAATATCTGCGAGACGCACACCTAGACCGGGGCCTGAAGTCCTTCCTTGCACGATACGTGCTGCACCGCGCGCGAATCTGGGACTCGCGGACTGCCAACGGTGTGGATTCGTTTGTGGCGAACTCACATTTCGTTTCCCGGCGCATCGCGAAGGCATACGGACGCCCGTCATCCGTCATCTACCCTCCAGTCGATACCGAGTTCTTCACGCCCGACGGCAACCGTGACCAGTTTTATCTTGCGGCGGCTCGTCTGGTGCCTTACAAGAAGATGCACGCCATTGCAGAAGCGTTCAAGCTCCTGCCGAACAAGAGGTTATTGCTCGTCGGGGATGGCCCCGAAGCACAGCGTGTCCGAAGCAGTGCAGGCCCAAATGTCGAGATGCTCGGACATGTCACCAACGAAGCACTGCGAGACTATCTGCGGGGAGCTCGTGCGTTCATTTTCGCAGCCGAGGAAGACTTCGGAATCACGCCGGTAGAAGCGCAGGCGTGCGGCACGCCTGTCATTGCTTTCGGGCGCGGCGGCGCCACCGAGACGATCGTCGGGCTGGGAAACAGCCGACCGACCGGGGTCTTCTTCAATCAACAGACTCCCGAAGCAATCGCAGCTGCAGTGCAGAACTTCGAGAAGCACGAGCACAAGATCTCATCGGCAGACTGCCGCTCGAACGCGCTCAGATTCAGCACGAAAACGTTTCGCGAGAAGCTTCTCGCTCACGTGACCGCGGAGTCCGAGAAGCGAGACGTTCACCTCAAGTCCTTGCAGGCGATGCCGGCACGGACCTGACGAGCGCAGGACTCTCGCTGCAGACCATTTCCTCAACGGAACCCGACACACTCGGCCATGCCTTGAGCGACCACTCTCGAGTTCGCGTCCGGCTGGCGATCAACGGACGCTTCCTTACCAAGCGGATCACGGGCGTCGAGCGTTTCGCAACCGAATGCACGAGCGCGATGCTTTCGGAGGGCGAGAGGCATCGGCCGGCAGCGATCATGATGCCGCGCGCGAAATCGGCTACCTTCACGACGTACGAAGGCGCCTCGATCAGCATGGGCCGGCTATCGGGGAATCTCTGGGAGCAGACGGAACTGCCGCTGCGAACGAAAGACTCCGTACTGCTCAATCTCTGCAATGCCGCACCGATGGCGAAGCGCCGGCAGATCGTGGTCATCCATGACACCGCGACGCTCTCAACCCCTCAAAATTACTCTCGCGAGTTCAGGGCCTGGTACAGCCTGATGCTTTCGACGGTCGCGCGTAGGGCCGCCGCGATTGCGACTGTCTCGAACTTCTCGGCCGGTGAACTGATGCGGCATTTTCAGCTGCCGCCTCGGAAGATAACCGTGGTTCCCGAAAGCGGTGAACACATTTCCCGCCTGAACAGGGACGAGCGGGTACTCGACAGACTGCAGCTGCGAAACCGGCCGTTCGTGCTCGCAGTGGGCAGCCGAGCCGTCAACAAGAACCTCCGAACACTCGAAGCAGCCATCGCCCAGCTGGAAGGCCGACTCCAGCTCGTGACTGTCGGCGGCACGAACTCCAGAGTGTTCGACACATCTTGCGCATCACCGGATGGGGCGCTACAAACCGGGTACGTGACGGATCCGGAGCTCGCGGCTCTCTACGCCCATGCGCTGTGCTTCGTCTTTCCGTCGCTGTACGAAGGGTACGGCCTTCCACCGCTGGAAGCGATGTCGACCGGATGCCCAGTCATCGTATCGGACATTGCGGCACTGCGTGAAACGTGCGGTGACGCAGCCGGTTACTGCGACCCAGCCGATCCGACGTCAATCGCGGATGCGATACGCCGAGTCGCAACCGATCACCAACGACGCGACGAGTTGATCGAACTGGGTCTTGCGCGCGCGGCGAAGCTGAAGTGGGCACAGCCGGCGCGGATACTGGCCGAACTGGCCGAAACCCTCTAGCCCATTCATCGCGCCGCACAATCGAGCGACTGCTCGACGCGGCGAACCTCGTCCCGTCCGACCGCACGGATTCGATTCGCGTCGATTTTCACGTTGCAGGCGCGTCCGGCGACCCGAACACCGTCCGTCCTGCTGCCGTTGACGACGTTACCTGCCACGACGACGTCGGCAATCGCGTGCCCCGGATCAGCCTCGATGTGAATCGCTGCTTGCTCGGAGAGCCTTACCACTTGGGTCGGGTTGTAAACGGGCCGCGTCGTCTGGACGCGCTTCAGGTCGTTCCGCAGCACGGATACCCGCCTTACGTTCGAGGTGGAGTAGCCCGCTTCCGACGCGATGAGAACCGCTGCGCCATGAGTCGTATCTGCCACGACGTTTTCCTCGATCATGACGTCCTCACCGCCCACGACGGCGATTCCGCGCCCCCAGTACTGCCCCGCAGCATCGTTTCGAGCAATAACGACCCTTCCAACTCGCGCATCACCCTTGCCATAGCTGACGACCGCGATCATGTCGTCGCCGGTCTCGCGCACCGTATTGCAGACGACTCGTCCGCCCCAGCTATGGTTCGTGACATGAATTCCGTCTGCGGTGGTCCTGAAGACCACGTTACTCGCGACGAGAAAATCAGTCGCCCCTTCGACCAGAACTCCAATTCCGGTGTGCTCGATCCGGTTATCCACAGCCGATTGTCGATGCCCTCTCAACTGGATACCGGCATCATGAGGATGACCTGGCAATCGAACCCGCAGGTTCGAAATCACCGTAAGTCCGAACACGCCACTTCCTTCTCCCCGCAGTCGAATCGCGATGGGCGCGGATCCCGCAGCCCCACCCGCTTCGACGTCGTTGACGGCAGAGACCACCACGGCCCCGTAGCCCCAGACCCGCGCGTGAGCAGCATCGATCTCGATCAGTCTCGTCTTGAGATAGCGACGCCCTGGCGTGAATACCAGCGTGCTGCCACGCCTCAATGACTTCACGGCTCGAAGGATCGCTTCAGAATCGTCGGCAATACCGTCTCCGACCGCGCCGAAAGAATCGACTCGCACGATATCGCTACCGGAAGCCTCGCGCAGGGACGGTGACAAGCGGTCCGTACACGCTTCAGCCACATGGGCGGACGACTGGACGCGGACGCTGGTCGGATCGACCGTGCGCGTGCCGAACACCGGCGCGACATGCTGCGCGCGCGCTTCGGGCAGGCCACCGGCAACGAGCAGCAGCACGAGCGGCAACGCGAGCATGCGGAGCATCAGCGGCTGCACGGATGACCTGCCGTCGGAGACCATCCGACAGCGTGTTTGCGTCGAACGGTTCGCTTCGCAGCCCGTTCGAACAACACCCTGGGGTCAATCGGATACATCACACACGGCGGCGGCCCCGGACGGCTCGGCCTCTGATCACGAGATGAATCATCAGCATCGCCACGACGATCAGGAACGCGCGCGAGTTTCCGAGGTACAGGAACCTGAATATCTCCGGCAGCGATATGAACGTCACGGGAAACATGAGCACACCAAGCCCACGACCGCGAGCGAAATCCACTGACCAGTACCCGAGCAGGCCTCCCCAGATCGCCGCGTACCACAGCGCCCCGCCAACTCCGAGATCGAGGATCGCCGTGAAAACCCCGGAAGGATTCGAGAACTCGGGGTCAGCGTAGCGAAGGAGAAAACCATCCGATGCTGGCCGTCCGAGTGAGTCACTCAGGACCGTGCCGATGCCGAGCGGAAACTGGTGAAGCCAATGTGCCGTGTGGATGAAGGTGTAGTCCGGCCACTGCGTAAGTCGCAGCAAACCCGCCCCATTGTTCAGGGAGGTGTAGTAATACCCGAGGACCCGACGAACGACGAACTCGACGAAGGAGTTCCCTCCTTCCTTGCCGTAGAACGTGATCCATGACCTGAAGTATTCGGTGATGCCGAACAGCACGAAGACCGCGACCACCCCGAAGAAAGGCAGCCCGACGACGACGACTTTTCGCAATCCGCTGGACGGCCTGATCACGTGCCCAAAGGCGATCACGGCGATCGGCGCCGCGAACTCGATCAGCGACAAACGCTCGGTCCAAGCAAACGACCTGAATACGGTAAACGCCAGAATAACGATCAGGTACACCCAGTGCCGTCGCGGGACGACCTGTCCGTATACGAAACGCCAGGTCATCACCAGTGTGGCGAACACGACACCCAACTGCGTGAGAGAGGTCACCCCGGCGATCTTCGGAGCGACCGTATGCCCCAGGAACGAGCCGTCCGCTCCGACAAACAGGCTCAGCGCGGCGCCGGGATTGACGATGAACCCTCGAAACGCCAGGAAATATGCGGCGAGCGTCAGCAGAGCGGCGGCCTCGGCGATGGCGAACGGATAGGCCGGATCCGGTTCGGATCTCCGATTCGCGCCGTATCTGTCGTTGGCGAGGAAGAACAGCCATGCGAACGCGCAGAGCGTGAGGAGGAAGATCCCGCCGAGCGCGAACGCGGTTCCGTCGAAATAGAGCTTGAACCTGACGTGCGTCGCGTCGTCGCTCAGCACCTCGGGAATCATGAACAGGATGCAGAAGAGCGGAACGATCAAAAAAGCCATGAGCCGGTGAGGAACGATCCACCACGGCAGCTTCCGTGACACCGGTGCACGAATGCCCTCTGCAGTGCCGACATCGACCGCGCGAGCGGCCTGAGGCGCGGAAAGATCGTGGATCGCGAGTCTGGTTCTCACAGCGGTTCAGTTCCAAAGGTTCTGAGCGTCAGGTCCTGGTCGCCGTGAAGTACAGATTCCTCGACAGCGGAATCGCCGACCCTTCCCGCTTGCCGAACTCCGCCCAGGCCTCTAGGCGGCGCAGCGTTCGAAAGCACCGCCGAAGGAGGTCGCGCATCGTGAACCGCGCCACTGTCTCCATGACCTGATCTTCCTCCAGGATCTCGAGCACCGAGAACCCCGCATTTCTGAGCACGTATGCCAGGCTGTGCTCGGTAAAGGCCAGTTCGTGCGTGAAGTCGCTGTGCATCATCCGGCCCGAGAACGCATGGTTGGCATTCGGGACAGTCCCGACCAGGACCCCTCCCGGCAGGAGCGCCTGCTGCAGCGCTGCCAGCACGCCGATCAGTTCGGCCTTCGGCATGTGCTCCAGAACGTCGAATGCCAGCACGGCGTCGTAGCGCTGCCCACTCGATTCGAGCCACGCCGTCGTGCTCTCCACGAGCACCGCAGGCAACCCGCGCCCTTTCGCCAGCGCGACCTGTTGAGCACTGGTATCGATGCCGACGACATTGCTGAACCCCCCTTCGATCAGCGCGTTCAGCGCGACCCCGGGACCGCACCCCACCTCCAGAACGGTGGCGTCCTGTCGCAGCTCGAAGGCACGCTTGAGCCGGCCGCGTCGCAGGGGTCCGACCTGAGACTGATAGTAGGTGTCCTCGTTTCTGTACCAGTTCGAATAGTAGAGCGAGTAGTCCTCGCTAGATCGAGTCATGGGACGCACCCTTGCCGGCCAGACGCCGTTTGACCAAACGAACGATACGACCTCGGATCCTCTGCCCTGTCAGGGCGAGCCGCGCGGGCCACAACATCCCGTGCGCACCCAACGCCGAAGACCCGTAGTACCAGAGCGTCGGGGACGGTGCATGTCTCGGCGATACGGCCGTGAGCAGCGCTCGAGGGACCGAGAGCGGCACGATCAGCGGCGCCTCGTCAGGGGCGTCCATCGCCCCGCCGATCGAGGCGCTGCCCAGGCTGCGTGCCTCGTCCACGGTAGGACGCGTAAAGGCATCTAGCGCAAGAACCTGGCCCCAGGTCCGCAGGGATTCGTCCGTCGGCTTCAGGCCCCGCCTCAACGCAGCACCCAGGTGCTTGCCTGATCTGACGACGATCGCATGCCGCTGGCGGATTCCGCGCACGTAGTCGGCAGCGGGTATCGCGAGCGTCGCTGCAGCACCCGATCGTGTGCGGCGGTATTCGAGGGCCGTGCCGTGGTCGGCCGCCAGCCATTGCTCGAAGAAAGGTGCGCACCCGTCCAGACGAAGACACATCGGCTCGTCACGATTCCGAAAGAGGAAAGCATCGTCGAGCGGACCGCAATTCGCGAGCTTGAGTCCGAGATAGCGCCCCAACAGCTCTGGAGGATGCTCGCCGGGCACGCGCACAGTGGCCAAGCCGTACTGCGTACGCAGGTTACCCAACCACCCGATGTCGGCGAAGATCGCGGAAGCGTCGCCCTCGACGCCCTGTGCTGCGAGATACAGCGCGAACACCTCCCGTCGACGCGTCAGTTCGTGCCGCGCGTCCGGGCTGCTCTCGAAGAAGGCTGCGACGAGCTGCGCGATTCGATTCGCGTCGCTGGGCCAGACCGCCGCGAACTCGGTATCCAGCGCCCGACGAAGCGGCATGAAGACATCCGAGTCCGCTATTCCGAGACGGGTAGCGAGGCGCGCGGCAGCGCCATCCCGCTCCAGACCACGCAGCAGATGCTGCAGTTGATCCGGATTCAGGCGGTCGCAAAGCAGTGTCCACAGCGAACGTCTAGACACATGTATGTACCGCAGCGCGACCGAGTCCCTATCCCGCGGAAGCGATCGCGCGATCTTGTACGGCAACTGACCATCCCGAGCGGCAAAGAGGATCTGCTTGACCCCGCGCGCCGAGGACTCGCTCAACAGCCACAGCACCCAGAGTACGACGACGGGGGCAATGCGAACCGCGCTGTAGCAGTCTGCGGACGACGCCCCCGCAAGGCGCGATGCGAGCCCGTTTCCGAGAAGGAGGGAGATCGCAAGCCCGGCATCGTCCGGATACGGATTCCTCGCCAGGGCTCGACACGGCTCAGGCAACTGTCGACGTGCCCGACTGACGGTCGTGTCGAACTCGCCGCGCACATGATTCCGGTACGCATTCAGGAAGTCATGCCGAAAATTGTCGCCCAGGTGACGTACCGCCCAACGCCCGAAGCGCCTGCAATGGTCCCTGAACAGATCCCCGGTCTCCTTCGATGCGCGTTCGTATCCGGAAACGAAGATCTTCCCTGGCGGAAAGCCGTTGCGATGAAGGATGTCCCGAAGAAACGAGGGCGGAAGATACATGTCGCTCGAATACACGACGACTCCACCGGCTTCCGCATGCGCGCACGCTCGTAGCCTCACTGGCTCGACCGCCACACACAGTGCTCGCTCGAGTTCCATCTCCTCTAGCATCAGCCGAGTCCGATCGGACGCATCCAGCACGAGCTGTCGCTGGACCTCTACGTAGATCTCGAAAAGAGTGCATTGGCGATCCCGACGACGGTCACGGGCAACGTTCTCCGATCGCTGTCGAACGGAGGCCCAAGCCCGACTGCGATCTGCGTCGAGCACGGCCGAAAGCCGTCCGTGAAGCGCGAAGACATGCCTGGGATGCAGGACCGAACGGCTGATGCAGGTGTCGAAGACATCGAGACTCAACACCAGGCCAGTATTCGACCTCACATCGTCGCTTCGGCGGTGCTGCGTCATCCTCTCGCACCCACTGTGCGCCGACTCCTGATGGTCCGGTCACGAACAGCGGCCACGATCGCCAGCGCAATGATCGAATCGACGACGATCCATCCAAGCACCACGACCTCGGGCAACAGAAGATAACCTCCAACTGCGACGGAGCCCGCATAGCCCGCCATCCCTGCGACGTTCTGAAGTAGCAGTTCCCGGGACCGGCCAAGTCTCACGAGAAAAGTCACGCACACGTACGAGAGCAGGGCAGCGGGCAGCGTGGAGACGAGATGCAGCTGCAGAAGCGTGTCCAGTTCCCCGGGCACCGTCGGCAGAAGCAGTCGGAGCATGGTGTCGCCGGCGGCAAGCCAGCCGAGCATCAGGATGATCGACAAGATCGCCAAGTACGCCGACTGCCGAATCGCAAGCGGAAGGATGTTCACCCCCGAGGCAGTCGCCGACGACAGATCCGACAGGAACGTCTGAATGACCGCTGTGCGCAAAGCAGCAACCGCCAGCATGACTTTGTCGCAGACGGCGAACAGGGCGGCCACCTCGAAACCAAAGACCGCCGCGACCGAAAGTGCGACGACCGAGCGCTGTGACGATGCGAGCAGCGTCGACGCGAACAAAGCTGCACCCCGGCGCAGCTCGATGATCGCGTACTGCAAGCGACGCTTACCTGCAAGGCTCGACCGTGCAGGTCTGCCCCCTAGCAGCGCAGGTGGAATCGAAGCCAGAAGCGGAAGCGCAACGAGCGCGATCGGATCCGAAAACTGCAGCAGAGCCATGGAAGCGACTCCTACAGCGCCGATCTTGCTCAGTGTCTGGATCGCGATGAAGCGGTGAAACGATCCATCGGCCATGTAGCGCCACCCTGGAGCAAGCGCAACCATCCCAACTGTTGCCGCAACGATGCCGCCGAACAGCAAACCCCGCTCCGGAGGCAGGGCTGCATACACCGCCAATCCGATCGCTGGACCGGCGATGGCCGCCGTGAGGATGCGCGCATCAGCGATCGCCCTGAATACGGCTGTACGCCTACGGCCTTTGAGTCTGCTGGTGCGACTGACGATCGAATAGTTGAAACCGTATTCGACGACGGCGACCGCGACAGCCAATGCGGCAAGTGCGGTTGCCGCAAGGCCGTACTCCTTCAGTTCGAGTGTGCGGACAGCCAGCAGTTGGAACAGGAGTGAGATGCACAGATCCACGGACTGCAGCCCGACGACCCCGCTGAGCCTCCTGATGGTCACGACCGAGGACGCCCATGCTTAGGAGAGCTGCGTGCCTTCTCCGCAACGCCTAGCATTGCGGCAACGATGCGAAAGCCCAAGGCCCGAACGACACCGCCCAGGAACCGCGGGTCAAAGTGATATACGAACTCGCGAAAGAAAAGGCCCGAGGTTTCGGACATCACACCGCGGAAAACACGTACCCCCGATTCTTGGGCGTCATGCTTTCGATACTTCAGCAATACGCTGTCCACGTTTCCAAATTTCACGCCGTCTCGGCGCATTCGGAGCCAGAGGTCAAGATCCTGAGAGGTCTTTCCGCCGAGATAGCCTCCTGCGCGGACGAGTACCTCTCTTCGGATCATGACCGAAGGATGTACGAGGCACCCTTCGTAGAATTGCCTGTTGCGGATTGAAGCGCTGTCGCAAGGTAGAGCAGAGCGCGCACCCGTCGGCCGTCCATCCGAATCGATGTACTCGACCTGCGATCCGACCACTGACAGTCCCGGGTCGGCATCGAGCGCCGCGAGTTGACGCGCGAAGCGCTCCGGACTCGAGATGTCGTCCGCATCCATCCGCGCGACGAACTCCCCTCTGGACAGACACAAGGCCGTGTTCAATGCGAAGCTGAGTTGCCCGATCTCGACGGCCATGACACGGACGCGCGGGTCGTCGGTGATCGACTGCACGTCTTCGACGCCACCCGCCGCAGGGCCGTTGCAGACGATGATGAATTCGAAGTCACCGAACGTCTGCGACAGAACGCTGTCGATCGCAATCCTGAGATAGTCGTCAACACGCGCGACGCCCATCAGGACACTGATTCGCGGCGCCTTGAGGAGGCTCATTCCACGCCGCCCCCTGACGGATTCCCCGAGTTCGCGAGCACCCCGTGCAATCTGCCGATGGCCATGCTCCAGTGATACCGAGCCTTTCGTGGGCGAAGGGTCAGCAACGAAAGAAGGGTCCCGGCAACCGGACGGGCGATGGCTCTCGAAACGAAGTAGAGGCCGTATTGATGCTTCGAAAGCACCCGCCCCATCCCTGCGCCATACGACCGCCCGCGACTGACCGCAGCATCGTCATAGACTGCAATCTTGTCCGGATGGCTGACGACGATCTCCGGTTGGTACCAGATCGTCGAGCCGCAGGCCAGCGCCCGCAACAGGAAGTCGGTCTCTTCACCAGAGCCGAACTGCGTTCCGGCCCCCAGCCCGAGGGTCTCGTCGAAGCCGCCGATACGCAACGCGACTCCAGCCTTGATGAACACCGTGCACGATATTCCTCGCGTCCATACGCTTGCCTTTGACACCGGACCTTCGTGGCGATCGAAGCGTCCGCAAGACGGACGCCCCTGCTCGTCAATGAGACGGCCGGTAAAGCAGTCGATCTGGGGTGAATCCTCGAACCTGCGCTTAACATCCTCGAGTACATCAGGCCCGTACCAGCAGTCATCGTCCGGGAATGCCACCAAGCGACCACGCGCAGCCGAGAGCCCGACGTTTCTCGCGCGAGACAACCCTCTCTCGCTCCTTAGGTGTTGGATCTCGATCCGAGATGAAAACTCGGCAAGAATCGGGGTCAGCCGCTGGTCAGGATTCTGATCGACGATGAGCACTTCGAAGCTCTTGCAGGTCTGCATCAGCAGGGAATCCAGAAAAGCCCGAACCTCCTTCGTGCGGCCGAGAGTGCCCATTACCAATGAGAACAGCGGTTCTGATGCCAGCGCCTCTGACGCCCCTGTGACCTGCCTGCCGTCCATATCCAGAATCGCACCGTTCCTTGTCAACTGCGCGCTACCTTTCAGTTCCCTCGGGAACGAACAGTCGCGCTCTGTCAGCATCGCCGAGAGAGGCAAAGAGCGAGCGAACGAAGTCTTCATGCACGGCGAACGCTCCTTCCAGTCCAACCTCTGACGTCGAAGCATTCGAAACGCGTATCAGGATGCCGTCGACCAGACGCCCGGACAGGCCCTCCCGAAGGATGTACATGCGTGAATGCCAGGCGCTGATCGCATTGAGGTTTCCGATTCGGATCCAGTAGCTGACTGGCTCGAACCGCCCCTTTGCCGTCGCCACCAGGCGGGTCGCCATTTGCTCGTGCTCTCCGCCAAGGTCCAGGCGGGAAATGCCGAGCGACCGAACACTGAATCCCTGCGCCTGGTAGCACAGCTCGGGGCGATGGATCTTCTGCTCCTGTCGCTGGACCTTGCCCCACGCGATGGAAAGCATGATCGTCTCCCCAGATTCCTTTCTGTAGGTCCTCGATACGACCTCGTCGTACAGAAGTGAAGACTGGTCATCGGCGTCACGCTTCACCGATACATCGACAGACATCATCGTGCTTGGTACGAGGTGCCAATCGCCGATCACAGACGGGACGAGCTCGGATACCGTTCGACCAGCAATGTCGCTGGTGTGATCCTTTGGCATGAGCAGCGACGCAGCCGCTGAGGCGCAAGCCAGGGCAAGAAATACGGCGGCTGCCTTGATCATCCGCGCCTCACGTTCCCGAGGCTCGGGCTTCGAGCCCGCGCGCCTGCCCGGAAGACTCGACCCAAGATCCAATCTAGGAGAAAGAAGCACGCGAATGTGAGAGCCATCTGCACGTACTGCATGACCCCATGGAGCACGGCACCGACGTCCTCGCCGAACCAGTACGTACCGAGAAGCAGAACGACCACCCGAAAGACATTGACCAAGAAGGCGATCGGAATCTCGCTGACCAACAGGATCATGTTGTGATACACGTTCGCGCGTTTTGCGACGTACACATAGAACAATCCGACACCTGTCAACGCCATCATGGAATTCAGACCGGAGCATGCGTCTGCAATCAAGAGCTGATACTGGCCAATCGTCAGGACGACTCCCGATCTCGCTACGGGGAACCCGAGCGCCTGCATCGATGTCGCCACCGAAGACGAGACCGCCTCCTTCAGCGGCAGGAGTATCGAATCGAGCAAGGATCCAGGGAGCGGTATGGCAAGCAACAGAAAGAGGATCGGAAACCAGAGGACCTTGAGCCCGTCTCGACCGAACCACATCAAGACAATTCCTGCGAGGGTCGGTATCAGCGATCCGACCTCGATCTGATAGAACTGCTGCGATCGGCCGATCGAGAAGAGCGTCAGCCCTGCAGCGAGAAGGGCGCAACCGCCGTAGACATCCGATGAGTGGGCGACTGTCCGCAGATGGTCTCTGGCCTGCCACAGCATCCAAAGAACGGCAGCGATGATGATCGGGCCGGAGGTGCCGCGCTCATGCGCCCAGAACGTCCTTGCAACGTCGATGAACGTCGGAACGTAGACGATCAGCAACCCGACGCCGACGATCGCAAGCTCCCCGAGCAATCGACCATCTCCGCTTGGGCTGGACGCGCTGGCCGCTCCGCCAATCAATTTGATGTTCATTCGCACTCTAGGTCGATTGCTTGGAGGCGTCCCTGCCGACTTCCCGGTGTTCAACCAGGACGATCGTGGCGTTAAGCGCTTCGATGGGCGGCATCGAATCGGTCTTTGCGGCTGGATGTCGACAGGTTCGACTCTGCCGCTCGAACAGACCGACACCCCGGTCTCGCTTGAATTGCCGGTGTGCCTGCCGTGCCCGGCTCATCGAGGTCGCCGCGTAGACCAAGGCATTCTTCTTCCAAACTTCGCGCGTCGATCCCGAACTCTGATGTGCGGGCGGCAGGGGGGCCCGTTCGCACAATGCAGTGGCGACAACGCGTTGAACCCAAGAGAAAGAAGCAGCCCGGCGTTCTCCTGTGAGGCGGTGCCGTGGTCGGGCCCGGACTGCCCGCCTCTACACAGACGCAGGACCCTCACGCCTGATTCAACACACTCCCCAGCACCGCCACCCGCTGCGTCCCGCCGCTCTCCACCAGTTCCACGACGGCTTCGAACGCACTCACGTCCTTGCGGGCCATCACCAGCGCCGCACCGGCCCGTTGCGCGACCAGCGTCGCGTCGGGTTCCTCGGCCACGCCCGGCGTGTCCAGGATCACGATGTCGAACGACCGCGCGAACGCTTCGAGCAGATGGTCGAAGACATCGCGCGACAGCAGTTCGGACGGATTCGGGGCATCCGGTCCGCGGGTGAGCACGGTCAGGTTGCGCAGGCCCGGGATGCGCTGCAGCGACCCCGGCACGATGCTGCGGTTGAGCATCGACGACAGCCCGGTGCCATTGGCCAGCCCGAACATCCGGTGCAGGCGCCCGCGCCGCAGGTCCGCATCGATGAGCAGCGTGCGCTGCCCCATCTGCGAGAACGTCACGGCCAGGTTGGCGGCGAGGAAGGACTTGCCGTCGCCGCTGCCCGACGAGATCACGGCGAGCGACTTGAGCGGCGACTCGGGCGGCGCCGCGATCTGCGCGCTGCGGATCTTGGCACGCAGACGACGCAGGTCGGCGACGAGCGGGTTGCGACCGTCGTAGGCGGCCACGACCTCGTCGCTCACGCCGCTGGTGCCGGGCTCGAGCACGGCATAGTCGAACTGGTAGGCGAGCGCGCGCTCGACCTGTTCGGTGGTGACCAGCTTCTGGGCCACGGCCGCCTCACCGAACCGCATGCCCTCCTGGCGGGCCCACGCGAGGATCCGCTCGACTTCCGGCGGGTGGATGAGGCCGGCCTGCACGAGGATGCGGCCGATCGGCATGCGCGACGCGCCCTGTCCGGACTTCGCGGACGCGTCGGGCCCTGCGGTCCCGGCTCCCTGCGCGGCCAGCGGGTCGCGCGTCTCCTCGGCGTCGGGCAGCGCACCGAACATCGTGGGCGCGAAGATCTGGGTCTCGACTCCCGTCGAGTCGTGGCCGGAGACGGCGAGCGCGCGATTCGGCTTGAACCAGGCCAGGCGCGCGGCGCGCCGACGTGCGATGCCGCGGCGCTTGCCTCGGAACGCATCGCGCAGCGTGCCCATCGGACGCACGCCGCTGGCGAGCTCCAGGTCCTGCGGGCCGCGCACACGGCGGTTGCGCAGCTCCGCCGCCAGCGCGCCGCCCACCCCCAGCAACACGCCGAGGAAGGCGCCCGCCGCGGTGTTCAGCACGAGCTTGGGGCTCGACGGCTTGCGGGGTTCCGCGGCCGGGGTGAGCACCACCACGTTCGACTGGTTGCTCTGACTTTCCAGAGAGGTCTGGCTCAGCCGCTGCGACACGGCGTCGAAGGCGCGCTGGGCGCTCTCGACGTCGCGCTGGAGCACGGTCAGCTCGTCCCGGACCTGCTTGATCTCCAGCACCTTCGCGCGCTGCCGA
>Ga0105105_10000708_pt1 | contig 14794 bp, 11 predicted proteins | sample PPLLaktember2015_4_FD_79108 | JGI IMG/M metagenome (GOLD analysis project Ga0105105, IMG submission 79108) | Freshwater sediment microbial communities from Prairie Pothole Lake near Jamestown, North Dakota, USA - PPLs Lake P8 Core (1) Depth... | ecosystem: Environmental > Aquatic > Freshwater >... | reverse complement strand
GCAAGGAATAAACAAAAGATATAGTAAAACTGTTTCATAAGACATATAATGCCTGGAAAAAAGTCAGCAATATTTTTGTTCAGTTGGCTTTACTTGATTGCATTCCTTTAATAATTAGAAAAATTAAAAAAAACTATCGCATAAGGATAGTTGCTGATATTTAAAGCGGATATAATAACATCACCCTTATACACTTCTAAATAAACATCAACATTGATACTCTCTTTTTTCATATCACATATATATGTCATCACACCGTTACCATCTGCAGTTCTATAGTATGCAAATTTTCCTGCAAACCGAAATTCAACTGAGTCTTTATTTTGGAAATATTCCTTTAATACTGATTCGGATTGTATGCTAGATATATCCTGGTATAGAGAATCTTCAATACGAATAGTTATTGGATAAGAAATTAAAGGCCATAGATTGCCGGGTGATGCAGTTTCAAATGCCTGTTCTATTCTAGAAAATGCCATATCAAATCTATGCGAATTATAATTTTGAGAAAAACTTATTGTTGAAAGAATTAAAACGAAAATAAAAATATATTTTTTCATAACTACCTCTGAATAAAATGGCTGCTAATTAAGAAATTATTTAGTAGTTCAATTACTTCATTTAATTAAACACTTTATATTTATTTAGTAAGGGCACTATGATGGTGCCCTTACATTTTATTTTACTTGAGAATAATCTCCCGAACAATTTTGGTTCCGAAGGTTTCTCGCATCTCACTGCGTTTTGTGTAACCAAGCTTCTGTTGTTCTTGCGAACCATCCAGTTTCGCAGAAATGGTTTCCCATTTCTCTTCGACACCATCAAAAGCGGCCATATTTTTGTATTCAATCATAATCATTAGATCCCAATCTTCCTGATTGGCTGCATTTCCGAAAAGCAATTTATATGAGAGAATCAGGCCTTGTCTCTTTGCTTCCTCATATTCACCACGCAAATTGGTGGCAAAGTGTCTGAAGTATTCATTCGACATACCAGGCTTTGTTCTGATGAATATTATGGACCAAACAGTTCCTTCGTCATAGGGTAGTTCTTGGGTCAGACTCTCTTGTAGTGGTAGCAGAAGTAGTACAAAGAGAAACAGAAAAAAGGTGCTTAAGTATTTCATAACGACCTCCTAATAAATTAATAATGATTAATTAATAGGGTGTTCAGTCGTGTGGGTTTTCATTATGATTGGACACTCTAACTATTTTTTTATTTAAAACAAGCAAAGAATCATCTTGCCAACAAATAATCTGTTTAATACGTTTTGAATGCCCTCTCAGATTATTTATTGTGAAGTGATGAATTTTTATAAAATTTAATTATGCAATAATCACACCAATAAAAAAGTTTCATTCCTTATCTCTTACCAATCCTCACTTAAATATTTGTCAACTAAAAAAGACGATGTGTGTTTTTTAACATACAAATTATTATGCACTTGCTAATTGTTTATAGAACTCTTATTAATATAAACCCATCCAACTTTCATTAGTAGGGTTAGTAACTTTGAAAAAATTTCATAGTTAACCTCCGATCAAATGATTAATTAAAATATTTATTAACAGCAGGTCTGCTTCGGGAGAGTTATCGATTTTTCATCGCAGGACTTAACAATAAAATGGCTCAAATGTTCAGCCCTCTCGGAGTAGAGAAAAATTACTGATTATAGTTTGCAATTAATTTTAATGATAAGCAAGAAAATAAAACCTAACGATTAGCAAGTATAGCTAATTAACAATAACTCTACCAACCCGCCTGATCAGTAAGTAGGCTTTTATAACAGTGGAGAAATATCATAATTATCTCAGCCAAAACTCTGTGCCAGGGTTTATGAAGGATGATCATTATTCTTGTTGTAAAAAACTTTCAGATTGCTATTTATCAGAATTAACATCACTCATCAACACGGTTGTATCCGTTTTCAAAGAATTAATAATTGTAATTGTATAAATGGGATTAATTGAGTTCATCCAAAAAAATTCTTTTAACCCGTTTATCATTCAATCATACCTTCGATTAAGTTTTTGCTTCATCCTGTTAAAGCATTTCATATAATTGCCACGAACAAATCTGGAATTAAGACTATGAAAAATATTTTATTACTTATTCTTTTTTTCTTCTTTGCTTTACAACATTCATTTCCTGCCGAAGATAATACTTCCAATAAACAAATTGTTGCTGTACGTGCAACTGAACATATAGTGATTGATGGTAAGTTAACAGAACAAGTCTGGCAGCGTAATGGTAATGCTGAATTAAAACAAGAAGAACCCGACCAGGGATTGAAACCTTCTCAAAAATCAGAATTCTGGGTAGCCTACGATGATGAGGCAATTTATTTTGCGGCTAAATATTACGATAGCAACCCGGATTCGATAATGGCACGTCTTGTAAGAAGAGATTTTATCTGGGGTGATCCTTCGGATGGATGTGTTTTATACCTCGATTCTTACCGTGATAAAAGAAGCGGTTATTTTTTCTATGTCTCTGCCGCTGGCGCACTTGCGGATGGTTTGATTGAAAATGATGTGAAGCAGCCTAATGATTTATCGTGGGATGCTGTATGGGAAGGTGTTCCTTACATCGATGAGGATGGATGGTCGATTGAAATGAAAATCCCTTATTCGCAGCTTCGGTTTAATGAGGGAGAATCGCAGGTTTGGGGTATCAATGTTGAACGTTTTATAAGCCGCAGATTTGAAACGGATATGCTTGCTTATACGCCAAGAAACGAGAGCGGCTTTACATCACGATTTCCTTACTTAGTCGGTATTGATGGAATTACACCGCCTGCCAGAATTGAGGTATTACCCTATGTAACAGGACGAGCTGAGTATATTGGCAATGATCCCGGCGATCCATTTAACTCAGGCGAAAAATATCCAATGGGTATTGGTCTTGATTTAAGAGCCGGACTTGGAAGCAGCCTTACTCTAAATGGAACTATAAATCCTGATTTTGGTCAGGTTGAACTTGATCCGGCAATTGTGAATTTATCTGATGTAGAATATTCGTTTACCGAGAAGCGCCCATTCTTTACAGAAGGAGTTAGCATCTTTCGCTTTGGGCGTGGAGGAACAAACAATAATGTTTCATTCAACTGGCCTGGTCCAAATATTTTTTACAGCAGAAGAATAGGCAGAGCACCGCAAGGAGGTTTGCCTGCTAATGATTATGCAGACATTCCAAACGGCACTCATATTTTAGGCGCTGCAAAAATCTCAGGGCAAGTCTATGATAATTGGAAAATCGGGGCTATCCATGCCCTTACCAATCGGGAATTTGCTGATATTGATCTTAGCGGTCAGCGTTCAGAGGTTGAAGTTGAGCCATCAACTTACTATGGAATTTTTAGAGCACAAAGAGATTTTAATTCCGGTAAACAGGGTATCGGTTTGCTTTCCACATTTACAAATCGTTTCTTTAAAGATCAATCTCTACAAAGTGCAATAAATAAAAATGCATTTGTATTTGCTACAGATGGCTGGACTTTTTTAGATCAAGAAAATACTTATGTACTAACCGGCTGGGCAGCTTTATCAACTGTAAGTGGAAACCAGGATAGAATGATTGCGCTTCAAAGAAGTTCACTGCACTATTTTCAACGTCCCGATGCAAGCCATATATCTGTCGATAGTTCTGCAACGTCTTTAACTGGCTACAGTGGACGTCTTATGCTAAATAAAAACAGGGGACAGTGGACATTCAATACTGCAGTAGGATTAATCAGTCCGGAATTTGAAGTTAACGATTTAGGTTTTGGAGCTTACAGCGATCTTATCAATGCACATTTTTTTACTAATTACAGGTGGAATGTGCCGACAGACTTTTATCAAAACGTAGGAATTAATGCTGCTGCTTTTATGAGTTATGATTTCGGAGGTAACAGAACTTCGCAGGGTTACCAGTTGGGCAGCTATATTACCCTGCGTGATTATTATGGGGCTAATATTTCATTTGCATATAATCCATCAACGCTTAATGCACGAAGAACAAGAGGTGGACCATTAACTTTAAATCCTGTAAACAAGTCCGTTAATATTAATTTTTATACAGACAACCGTGTTTGGTGGGTTAATTATACGGGCGGCTATGCAAGCTTTAGTGATGAAGGAAATTCACATGCGATTTATACAAATTTTGAATTTAAAGTTCTTACAACATTAACGTTATCTGTAGGTCCACAAGTTTCGAGAGATATTTTAGAAGCGCAATGGGTGCGTAGATTTTCAGACCCTACAGCATTAGAAACTTATAATACAAGATATATTTTTGCACACCTGGATCAAACAACATTTGCTGCTGATGTTCGTGCTGATTGGATTATCAGTCCTAAACTCAGTTTCCAGATTTACCTACAACCGTTCATAGCTTCAGCCAGGTACAGTGATTTTAAATATCTTGCAAAATCCAAATCATATGACTTCGTAAAATATGGTGAAAATGGTTCTACAATTGAGCAAACAATTTCTGCTAATGGAGATATTTCTTATACTCTCGATCCTGACGGAAACGGACCTTCAGAATCAAGAATCATTTATAATCCTGACTTCAATTACATTTCCCTGCGTGGTAATGCCGTATTACGATGGGAATATTTACCAGGTTCTACTCTTTACTTAGTTTGGACTCAAAGCAGGGAAGATGTTAATTCAAATGGTGATTTCCGGTTTGGGAATTCAATGAATAATCTTTTTGGTGTAAGACCTGACAATATATTTATGCTAAAATTAAGCTACTGGCTGTAAAATCAATGCGGCTGTTTCTGATCATAGGAACAGCCACAAATTAATCTTCTCATACAATATTATAGGAAACTTTTAAGGTTTATCTAACATACCTTCTTTAAATTACCACGTCTTGGCATATCACATTTATTCTCAAGAAAATCTTTAATGTTCTGTGAAGTTAAAAATGTCTTTGAATAGAGAGGTATTAATCAATATTATAATAAAATATTCAGAAAAATTATTTAGTTTTGTTTTAACAATTTTTAGTCTTTAACTATACTTTATAAATTCTAATTAATTTGCCCGGATGGTGAAATTGGTAGACACGCTAGTTTCAGGAGCTAGTTGGCGCAAGCCATTAGGGGTTCAAGTCCCCTTTCGGGCACAATAAATTTTAATATTCCGAATAACAGAAAAAGATCACTTTAATTTTGGACATTAAATATTGTGCTTAATTTCGCATTCATTTAGCCTCTATTGGGATTAAAAATGTATTGCTGTTTTGAAAAAGCTTTTTTATTCTTCATCAGAAAAAAATTATTTTTCTTATTATTGCAGGGGATCGTATGAAATCAATAGTTTTATTTTCAGTTGTTCTGATAGCAGTAATTTATTTTAGTTCTTGTGAGTACAATCCTGTCGAGCCTTACGATCAAACACCTAAAGTGTCGATTGTAAATCCAGTTAATAATTCATCCGTATCCGATTCTGTAACTGTTAGCATACTTGTTGATAATATCAATGTAAAACGAGTTGAATTGTTCATTGATCATAGTCTCGTGAATAATGCAGTATTTGAGAAACCACCATATGAATATTTTCTGGATTGCCGATTGTATCAGGAAGGCAGCCAGCATATACTTCAGGCTAAAGCTTATAATCAGTCAGGTAAAGTAATAGAATCTGATTTCACGATAATAAATATTTACAGGTTTATGCCCAGCAGCCTCGATGCTGTTTTAACTTCAGATACAACTATTTACCTAAGCTGGAATGATAATTGCAAATTTGAAACGGGTTTCGAACTTGAACAGGCAATTAACGATTCCAATTTTATTAAGATTGCCGTGCTCGATTCTAATGACACCACATACACTCTTAAGGGAAATTTTGAAGCAGAAAAAAAATATTACTTTAGAGTTAGAGCTGTAGCTCATAATGAATTTAGTGGTTATTCTAATATCGCTCAAGCCTTTATACAATTATTCACGCCTGTTAATCTTAACGCTTATTCAATTGCAGATACTTCGGTTGTTCTTAATTGGGATGATAATAATGCTTTTGAAAAAGGATATGCTATTTCCGAATTTTCAAATGGATCGTACAATGTTATAAGAACCTTACCCGCTGGTACTAATACATTTATTTACTATAAGCAGTTCAATGTTTATAATCTATATAAATTTGCAATCCACGCAGTAAGAGATAATTATTACTCTGAAAAAGGATATTTTACTCCAGTAACCATCTCATTTCTACCACCTACCGGGCTTACTTTTGAACATATTGCCCAAACATCTATCAAATTAAAATGGAATGATAATACTACCTTTGAAAAAGGATTTATTATTTATCGTGCAGATGATCAGAATGTGAATGTCTTTTCAGAGATCGGCAGGGTGGGTAATAATGTTACAGAGTTTGTGAGTACCAACTTGGATACTGCCAGATCTTACCTTTATAAAATATCTGCTTATACTTATGGTAATATTTTAGGTTCGAGTAATATCATTAAAGTATTTTTCGGAAAAACAATTTCCTTAAATAAAAAAATTCAGGTAGCTTATGGTATTTCCGACGCAGTAGTCAGTAATGATTTTTCAATAGCTGCATTTGGTGGATATATTTCAAATCGGGTGTGCATCAGGGTTTACAATTTATCGGATGGCCTTTTGTTAAGAACATTCACGGGTGATAGCACGGATCAGATATTTGAAAAGCTTGCAATTAGTCCTGATAATAGATTCGTTGCAAGTACCGGCAATTATCATACTTTATCAGTTTTTGATATTACAACGGGTCTCTTGGTTAAAAGATTAGAACTTAATACCACCCCTAATTACATCAAGTACAGTAGTGATGGTAAATTTTTAATTATGGAAAGGAATAACAAATTAAGATTTTACAATACCACAAATTGGTCAGCAGAAGATCGTATCTTTTTCAATGACGATTCAAATTGTATGGCAGTAGATAATTTTGAACAATTCATTGCCGTTGGATTTTACGATTCTGATGCTAAAATTTATAATTATCAATCCGGCTCTTATGTGCAGGATGTCCCAGGTTCTTTCCGCACATTCGCTCTCAAATATAATCTCGATAATAAAAAACTATTTTTTTCAGCTTACGGTTCCCTTAAAATATTGGATTTTAATTCTAATACTATCATTAATCAACTTGACAATCTTGGTGCTGTCTACAATTTTGTCGTTACAGATGATGATGGCTTAGTAATCTTTCCTGGCTGGAATGGGATTTCACTCTGGAATACACAAAAGAACAAATCATATATAGTTGACTATGGCAGTGATCAATTTGGTGAAGTTGCTATAAGTCCTGATAACAGTACTTTATTTGCTAGGGAATTTTATAAAAGTTATGTTTTATGTGATATCGTTTATCAATGGATAAAGGATGCTAACTAATACTTTTGGCAGCTGTTTATAATCAGTTGGTGTTTGGGCTAACCAGGTCTTAAATGGGCATTATAAAATTATACCAGCACGATCAGCTCAAAAAAAAACCTCTCAACTAAGAGAGGTTCACTAACCAATGAAGGGCATTACCAAATTATGACATTCATTGTTTTAAATTAATATCGGAGAACCATTACCAAGGTAATAATTCTTATCGCCTTTTATTTCAAAACTTCTTATTGCTTCATCAACAGAATCATAAAGATTGAAAACATTTAAAGTCCCTGCTTTTTCCATTAAGGTTTTTACTACTTCATCTGGTCTTACTAAACGAATATCGCCACCGATTTTTGCGCTGGATTTTAATGAAAGAACAAGCACACCAAGAAATGTAGAATCAATAAATTCACATTGACTGATATCAACGATGATTTTTTTCTGATTATCTTTAATTAAATCATCGAGGTTCTTTTTTAACTGACTAGCTTCTTTGTAAGTTGCCCGACTGAGATTAACAATCTCTATCGCTAGATCATTTACAAATAGCGTTTTAAAATCTTCTATTATAGCCCTCATAATCCACTCTCCAATCTCATAATCATAATTAATTCCCCTATTATTTGAAATAGTTTAGGCACGCATCGTGCCAAATTTGGCAAAATTTGTTCCATAGTTTTTATCTTCCTTTTTGTTAAATTTTGCATACTAATTAAAAAATTTGCCTCAATATGATATTTAATAGCTGGCATTTATTTCATTTTGAAATCGAACAATTGAATAATATTAACCAACACTTAATGTGAAAAACAGCTTAGAGAACTTAGGAATAAATGTTTCAACTCTGGTAAAAGATCATTATGAAAATTTCCCCGTCGCATCATTTTTGATTCCAAAATATTATCGTAAGGATGTAGCAATAGTTTACTGGTTTGCTAGAACTGCAGATGATCTTGCTGATGAAGGAAATACTGATCCCAAAAAACGATTGGATGAACTAAATAAGTTTGAATGTGAATTTGAAAAATGCTTATATGGCGGATCTGAAAATTTCTACTTCAATCAACTTTCTAAAACTATCGCAGCTAAAAAACTATCTAAACAAAACTTTATTGATTTGCTTTCTGCATTTAAACAGGATGTTGTTAAAAATGAGTACTCCAGTTTTGATGAAATTTTGGATTACTGCAAAAGATCTGCAAATCCCGTAGGAAGAATTTTGCTAGAACTATTTAATATTAATGCAGAAGAAGCGATAATAAGATCAGATAAGATTTGTACAGCGTTGCAGCTTACAAATTTTTATCAGGATACAGTAATTGATATAGAAAAAGGGCGTAATTATTATCCGCAAGATGAAATGAAAATGTTTAGAGTAACGCAAAAAATGTTTGGGTTAAAAGAAAATAATCCTAATATTAAAGCACTCGTAAAACATAATGTTGAAAGAGCACAGTTGCTTTTTGATGAAGGTAAAAATCTGCTTAAGTATTTAAATGGCAGGTTTAAAGTAGAAATCAAATGGACGATTTCTGGTGGTGAAAAAATTCTTGAAAAGATAAGAAAAAATGATTATGATGTGTTTGCAAAACGACCTAAACTTGACAAAATAGATTTTATATCACTGTTAATTAAAAGTATGTTCTAAATGTTTGAATCAGTAAAAGAAATATCTAAAAAAAGCAATAGCAGTTTTTACTACGCTTTTAATCTTCTGCCTGAAGAAAAACGCGATGCTATGAATACTGTATATGCGTTTTGCCGTAAGACGGATGATATAGTTGATGAAAATTCTGATTCAACAGATGTGAAATATGAAAAACTTAGAAAATGGCGTATCGAATTTGAAAAAAGTTTTTCGGGACATTCAGAATTTGCATTGTTGAATAAACTTGGTACTACAATCGCCAAATTCAACATTCCACTCGATCCATTTTTTGAGTTAATTAAAGGAATGGAAATGGATTTGCAGAAAGATCGATATAAATCATTCGATGACCTTCAACTTTATTGTTACCGTGTAGCCTCAACTGTTGGATTGATGTGTATAGAAATTTTCGGATATAAGCATCCATCCACAAAACAATTTGCTGTTGATCTCGGGATAGCATTACAGATGACAAATATTTTGCGGGACATTGGCAAAGATGCAAAGACCGGAAGAATATATCTGCCGCAGGAAGATCTTATCAAATTTAATTATACTGAACAGGAAATTTTGTCGCTGGTTTACAATGATAATTTTAGAGACCTGATGATTTATGAATCAAGCCGGGCAAAACAGTACTTCAATTCCGCCACGGCAAACCTTGATCTTGATGATAAGAAAACAATGTTTGCAGCAAGAGCTATGCAACATATTTATTATAAAATGTTAGAAAAGATTATCTCTGCTGATTACGATGTTTTTAATAATGATATAAAAGTCTCAAAGATTGAAAAAGTTGGAATTGCTCTTGGAGTTTGGGCAAAGTATAACTTAGTCTATTAATGAAGAACTGCTTAATTATCGGCGGGGGATTAGCTGGTTTAACTGCAGCATCAATCCTATCATCAAAAAATTTTAGCGTCACACTTCTCGAATCATCTCCAAAATTAGGTGGAAGAACTTATTCATTTACAGATAAAGAAACTGAAACTGAGATAGATAACGGTCAGCATATTATGATGGGCTGTTATAAAGAAACTCTTTCGTTTCTTAAACTAATTGGTGCAGAAAATAATTTCGATTACCAGAAAAATCTGTTTCTAAAATTTATTGATAGCCACAAAAATCAATATCAGATTAATGCTTCATCTTTGTTTTATCCATTTAATCTCCTATCATCTATAATAAATTACAATTTACTGAATGCAAGTGATAAACTCTATTTTATTCTCCTTTTACTAAAACTTCCTTTCATTTCTAAAAACACAATTAGAAAAATTACTGTAAAACAATGGGTTGAAAAAGAAAATCAAAGTTTAAACACTATTAAAAGTTTTTGGGAAATACTTTGCATTGGAGCTTTGAATACTAAATTAGAAAAAGCTTCAGCTTTAGTTTTTTATGATGTCCTGATTCAGATTTTCTATAAAGGTAATTCTTCATCAACTATTATTCTTCCAAAGTTTGGATTGACAGAAAGTATAATTAGTCCGGCAGAAAGCTTTATCAAAAAAAATGATGTGCTTGTTATTTTATCTGAAACTGTAAGAGAAATTAGAATTGAAAATCAAAAGGTTGTTGAAGTTAAAACTGAAAAAAATATTTATAATTATTTCGATTATGTAATTTCCGCAATCCCACATCATGCTTTAGAAAAGATTATCTGCACAAAAAAAAGAGATACTGAAGCTAAACTTGATCATGAACTTAATCTTAAACTCAAACAGGAATATTCCGCAATCTTAAATATTCATATCTGGCTAAACGCTGATAAATTATCAGAAAAGTTTTATGGGTTGATAGATTCTCCATTGCATTGGATTTTTGTAAAAGAAAAGCACATTAATATTGTAATCAGTGATGCAAATTATTTAGTAGATAAAAGCAAAGAAGAGATATTTGATTTTGTAATTGAAGAATTAATTAAATACACTAGTATAACTAGGAAAGATATTCGTCAGTATAAAATCATAAACGAAAAACGGGCTACATTTGTGCCGGCAATCGAAACGATAGGTAGAAGACCAAATAGCAAAACATCAATTAAAAATTTATTCTTAGCAGGCGATTGGACGAATACCGGATTACCTTCAACAATTGAGAGTGCTGTAAAAAGCGGAAGGATTGCTGCTGATAATGTTGTTAACTATAAAATCTAAAAAGTAATGATGAACCAAAAAGCAAAATATTATATTCAGAAACTCCAGCTCGAAAAACATCCTGAAGGCGGATATTTCAGAGAAGTTTATCGTTCAGGAGAAATGATTTCAATCGATGCTCCAAAAAAGAATCTCAAAAGAAATGTTTCAACCTCAATCTACTTTTTACTTGAAGGTTCACAGATCTCAAAATTCCACAGATTAAAATCCGATGAGCTTTGGCATTTTTATGATGGTGATTCTATTAAAGTTTATATACTTGATGAGAAAGGTAAGCTGACAGAAACAGTATTAGGGAAAAAAATGGAAGACGAAGAAGTTTTCCAGACTGTTATTAAGAATAATAATTGGTTTGCTGCGGAAGTAATGAATAAAAGATCATTTGCATTAATAGGTTGTACTGTATCACCGGGATTTGATTTCTCAGATTTTGAATTGGCAAATAGAGAGTTTCTATTAGACAGCTTTCCAATGCACAAAAATTTGATTCTTAAATTCACAAATCCATAGCCATGCTCTGTAATAGTTGCGAAAAAAAAATACCTTCATTTATGTTAGATAATTGAATACCTTTGAAATGAAAAAATAAGTAATAGGTTCATTATTGAATTTATAGCTGTTTTTGTCTAATTTTTTGCCGCGAATTAAAAAACTTATATAGGAGCATTATAGAATATACTCTACGGTTTATTTTGTTTCACATTACTAGGAATTCTGCATTAAACGCAAAATAAAAAACATCATTATTGAAACAGCAAAATTAGTTGTGGTTTCTTTGGTGGTATTTTACGCGGGTATAAATCTCGGATTTGGCTCCGGGTATAAATCTCAGGTTAATGAAGCAATGCTTCAAGCTGCCTGCTACGATTTAATCTCCGATCTGCGGAATATTAATCTGCATAATAAATACGATAGTGGATTGATTAATCCAAATTCCGAACAAAAAAAACCGGATAACTTGTTATTAGTTGATAATTCGTACTCACCAGATTCTCCATTTGTTGCAATAGATGATTCCATCTTAAATATGGAAGAAAAAAAGCTGGAAGAATTAGTATTAGTTAATAATCCATTCTCACCAGATTCTCCATTCGTTGCTATTGATGATTCCATTCTTTCATTAACTGATTCAACAAAGCTTAGCGAGTTGTTTGATTCAACAAAAACATTAAAGACTGTTAATGATAAAGATTCTCTAAAAGTGGTTGTTAAAGTTAACAAGGATTCGTTACGGTTAGTCCAAATGTCTTTAGACTCTACAGCAAGGCTGCAATATTTTAGATATCAGAGGGAAGATGTTCCGTATACTTCATTAAAGCCGAAAAAAAAATCAAAGTTTTTTGTTGAACCTTCAGCCACTTATAAGACAACATCCGTTACAATAGATTCTACCGGTAAGTTTGTTGAGATTAAAGAGTTGATTGCTGGTAAACCGAGCAAAATTATTTTAAAGATGCCGATTGAAGATTATATTGCTGCCAGATTAGAAGTTGAAGAAAGAAAAAAGTGGGAATCTCTTGGGTATACTTACGAGTTAAAAAGTAACGTACTCGGTTTGGGTGATCTTATCAAAAATCTAACTGATTTTGAAATTCCACTTCCAAGTGTTGGTGTGTTAAGTATTTTTGGAACACCTAAGATCAGTTTAAAGATTGGCGGTTCAGTACAAATTCATGGTGCCTGGAGAAGTGAAACTACAGAAGGTGTTACTGCATCCAGGTTGGGGAATACAAGGAATGAACCCGACTTTAAACAACAAGTGCAGATTAATGTGAACGGTACAATTGGCGATAAACTTAACATTGTTGCCGATTGGAATACCGAGCGAACTTTCGAATATGAAAATCAGCTAAAGATAAAATATACCGGTTATGAAGATGAAATAATTCAAAGCATCGAAGCTGGAAACGTATCACTTCAAACATCTCCATTAGTTGGAGGCAGTGAAGCTCTTTTTGGAATTAAAGCTCAATTTAAAATGGGACCATTCTCATTAACTACGATTGCCAGCCAGAAAAAAGGTGAAACAAAAGAAGTACAGGTTTCGGGTGGTTCTTCAGAAGTCCCATTTCAAAAAAGAGCTTATGAGTATTCTACAAACCACTATTTTATTGATACTGTTTATGCATCTAAAACAGGAAAAGTTTTTTATAACTATTATGGCAATCCTACTCCTCAAGTTAATTCTCAATTACTGGTAACTGATATTCAGGTTTGGAAATCAATTATCCAGTATACTCTCGACAATTCTAAAGAACGGTTTGCGAATGCATATATAAATTTAGAATCTAAAGGTGTTGGTGAACCTTATCCGGATAATTTACGCTCAGATACTGTTAGTACATCCGGCGGTCAAATATATGCTGGTAGATTCACTTTATTAACACCAGAAGTTGATTATATTCTCCATCCAGAGACAGGTTTTATAACTTTTAAAACTGCAATAAATGATAAAGATGCTATCGCAATTGCATACCGACAAGAAGGTGACCCCGGAAGTACAAATGATTTCTTGTACGGAGAATTCTTAGCGGCAGGAGACACAAATACTACCAGAAGGTTAGTTCTAAAATTGGTCAAACCAGAGAATTTGCAACCTGGCGGAGAATTTAAAACTGCATGGAGTTTGATGCTAAAAAATATTTATGCATTAGGCCCAAGAAATATCAAACAAGAAGGATTTGAATTTGAAATTAGGAGAGAAATTGAAGGACAGGATCCGACGGGTGAAATTGGAACAACAAGGTTTTTGAATGTTTTTGGTCTTGATCTTTTGAATTCAAGTATGCAGCCGCCACCGGATAACATTTTTGACTATAGACCAGGAATTACAATTCTCCCCGAAACAGGTGAAGTAATCTTCCCAAATCTTGAACCTTTTAGTGATGACTTACCTTCTGTTTTGGCAAAAGACGAATATAATTTTGATGAAGTTTATGATACGACTAAAACTGCTTCTGGGCAGAAAAAAATTAAAGATAAATGGATACTAGTTGGAAAGAGCAAAGGAAGTTCTTCCTCAATTTATCAGCTTGGATTTAATGTTGTAGAAAATTCTGTAAAAGTTTTATTAAACGGCAGAGAATTAAGTTCCGGAAGTGATTACTCAGTTGATTATAATATCGGTCAATTAACAATCAGAAATGATGCAGCACTTGTACCAGGTGCTGATCTTAGAATAACTTATGAGCAGAATGATCTTTTTCAACTTGCTTCTAAAACATTGCTTGGTGCAAGAGGTATTTATGATTTTTCTAAAAAGACAAAACTTGGATTCTCGATATTAAATCTTAATCAACAGACATTAAGTGATAAAGTCAGGATTGGTGAAGAGCCATTAAGCAATAGTATTTATGGCCTGGATTTTACTACCAGTGCCGACCTACCGTTTGTTACAAAATTGCTGGATAATGTTTTTTCAACGCGAGAAATGTCGACATTTAATTTATCTGCAGAGTATGCTTACATCGATCCTGATCCCAATACAAAGAAGAGTACTATTCTATCTGATGGTGGAAAGAGTATTGCGTACATCGATGATTTTGAAGGTGCAAAAAAGACAATTCCGATTGGTGTTTCTTACACGGCATGGAAAGATATCAGTCCCCCGGATTC
>Ga0105105_10000704_pt1 | contig 14827 bp, 24 predicted proteins | sample PPLLaktember2015_4_FD_79108 | JGI IMG/M metagenome (GOLD analysis project Ga0105105, IMG submission 79108) | Freshwater sediment microbial communities from Prairie Pothole Lake near Jamestown, North Dakota, USA - PPLs Lake P8 Core (1) Depth... | ecosystem: Environmental > Aquatic > Freshwater >... | reverse complement strand
CTCTATTTAGTATATTGTTATTTATCTATCTTGTCTAGTCTATAATTGTGGATAAGTCGGGGTTAGCTTATTTATATGCTATTAAATCACTTGGTAAATCTGATATAAATTCATATTCTTCTCCTAAATATTCAAACTTTAATTTGGATGCATGTAAAAACTGTCTATGAATAGAGTTCTTATCTTTTTTTTCTAATTTTCCACCATATAGTTTATCTCCTATTATTGGATGTCCTATTGCCTGCATATGAACTCTAATCTGATGAGTCCTACCAGTATGAATTACTACTTTTAATAGTGTGCTATCTTCATATCTTGCCAAAACCCAATATTCTGTATGTGCTTGTCTTTTAGTATTATGGAATTGTTTATCTGAAACTAATGCTATCCTCTTTGTATGCTCTAATTTAGACCTGGCGATAGGATATGTGATATTTCCATAGTTTTCTTTTATAATGCCTCTTACTAAGCAAATATATTCTTTATAGATATTTCTATTTTTGAATAGTTTTTTTAATTCTATTAGAGCCTCTTTATTACGAGCGACAATAACTAAACCACTAGTGTCTTTGTCTATTCTATGCACTATACCGTATCTCTTCTGTAATATTGACTCTGAGTTTTGATCTATATCTACTGCCTGTTTAATTTCTGGATATTCTTTTATAAGTATATCTACTAGAGAATATGAATTTATATTATTAGTTTTATGTACTAATAATCCTGCAGGTTTATTAACTACTAGAAAGTCTGGATGTTCAAATATAACTCTAACCATGCTAGCTAAATCTTCTTTTAACATATTATCTATTTTAAAAGTCTGTTTTTTTATTGTTAAGGTATCTATCTCTATAATATCTCCTAGTGAAACTAGTTCTTTTGATTTAAGTACAATAGTTCCATTTTTAAAAACTAGTTTTTCTTTAATTAAAGTTTGAATATGCTGTCTAGAAATATCTTGTATAAATTCTGCTAAGAATTTATCTATTCTAGTCGGGATATGACCATGAAATTGAGTTTTAAACATAATAATCTTGACTTTTAAGATATAACTGATAGACTTATATTAATTATAGTTTAATATATATATGAAAAAAATTCAATTTTCCTCTTTTGTATGGATTGATATTAACCCAGATGTTCAAGCAGACTTGGATAATCTAGACAATATTATTAACCTAAAAGATTCAACTGAGCAAACTTTAAAGTCACCAATTCACTTACAAAGGTTAGAAGAATATCCTGATTATATGGCTGTAATATTACATTATCCTTTGTATGACAAGCAGCTAAGAAAAAATCAAGCAGTAGAAATAGACTGTATACTAAGTCAGGGATACTTTATCACTTCTCATAAAAAACATTTACATTTTATAGATACTATAATGTCCAATTTAGAAGGTAAAACTTCTAGATTTAATAGCCCTGTAGACTTATATATATTCATCATTGAGAAAATGTTATCTTCTTGCATGACTCCTCTTAACAGAATAGCTGAGAAAATTGATATTATTGAAGAAGAAATTTTTAAAGGTAATGAACAGAATATGATTTCTGAAATTTCTATAGTTAAAAGAGATGTGCTAGATTTTCGTAAAACAATAAGATTACATAAATCTGTGATTGATTCTTCAATTAGATTAATCCCACAATATTTTCCTGAAAACCAGGTTAAATCAAAAAATATTACTGATATAGTTTCTAGTAATATTCATATTTGGAACATTACAGAAAATTTAAAAGAAGCTATTGAAGCCTTTGACCAGACAAATCAAACACTACTATCTCATAAACTTAATAAAAATATAAAGACCTTAACAACTTTCTCTACTACCCTAGCTCCATCCACTCTTTTTATTGGCCTACTAGGAATCAATGCCAAAATGGATTTCCTGAATAATAATTTAGCTTTTATTGTAGCCGTTATTATAGCTTTGAGTATATCTCTAACTCTTTATTTGTATTTTAGAAGTAGAGATGTAATTTAAAAAATTTGTAATAATAACTTTTATATAATTATAGAGAGTCGTAATCTCTGACTATAATCTGGGAATCAATTTGTTTCATTGTCTCCAAAATAACAGATACCACAATCAACATACTTGTTCCTCCAATAGCTAATGACTGATTGCCAGTGAATCCTGTCATAATGAATGGTAACACTGCCACTAACCCTAGGAATATAGCGCCAAATATAATAATTCTATTAGATACGTATTTTAAATATTGGGCTGTTTTGTCTCCTGGTCTAATACCTGTTACAAAACCTCCTTGTTTTTGTAGGTTTTCTGCTACAGCTTTTGGATCAAATACAATAGTAGTATAAACATAGGTAAATATCAATACCAAAACAAAATATATACTCGCATAAGCTACTTGATTGGTTAAAAAGGCATTTATATTAGTTGCGATATTACGTACCCAATCAATATTAGTTTGTAATAATAGATTAGCAATTACTTGAGGGAATAAGACTAAAGATACTGCAAATATAATTGGCATTACTCCAGCTTGATTTACTTTCATTGGTAGGTAAGTATCTATTTGACTATTAACTAAAGCACCTCTTGATTTTTTACTATAAGAGATAGGAATATTTCTCTGACCTTCAGTAATAAAAATAATTGCATATATAACAGCAAATATAATAAACAAATATAATAGATAAGTTGGCACGTCTGCTCTATTGAAATTTAGTATGAATTGGTTAATAGTAGTAGGTAGAGAAGATATTATACCTGCAAAAATAATCAAAGAAATACCATTACCAACTTTCTGATTAGTTATTATCTCTCCTAACCACATTAAGCCCAAAGTACCAGCACTCATAATTGCAATCACAGTAATTACCTGTAAACTTGTAATCTCTTGGATTATATTTTGACTTCTTAATAGCGTTAGAGTCGACATTGCTTGTATAATAGCTAATGGCAAAGTCAACATTCTGGTATATTGATTAAATATTTGTCTTCCTTGTTCTCCTTCTTCTTTATATAATCTATTCAAAGATGGGACTACCATTGTGAATAGCTGCATTATAATAGATGCTGTGATATATGGACCTAACCCCAAAGCTACTAAAGAAAAGTTTGAAAACCCCCCACCAGAAAATACATCCAATAATCCAAAGATCTGATTAGATGAAGTAAATTCTTTAATACGATCTACATCAATAGCTGGAATAGGTACTGAGGCTATTAATCTATATACAATTAAAAGACCTAAAACTAATAATAATTTATTTCTTAAATCTGGTATTTTAGCTATATATAGCCATCTTTTCATATCTATATCTTTAAATATATTATTAGCCTTATAGTGCATTTATTAAACCTAGTTTAATCGGTTTAGATGCTATACAAATCTTGTACTGTTTTGGATATTGCTAAATTTTCAAAAGTGAATTTTTTATTAATAATATCTCCAGTATTTTTAGCTAAAACTTTAATTTTAACATTTCTACTGGAAACTAATTTAGAGTCAACCAGAGCTTCAATATTGATAACAGCTTTATTATCAAATATATTGGCAATGGACTCTATATTAATAACTTTATATGCAACCTTGCCTTTAACATTACCAATTCTATGATGGCCCTGTACTGGTGACTGTCCTCTCCTTTTATGAATAATTCTACTTCCTTGCCCAGCTAAAGCAGCACTACCTCCAGTAAACAAAGGAGATATTTTAGATCCAGACCTGGATTTCTGACCTTTTTGGCCCTTTCCACTGTATGTACCTCTCTTTCCACCACGACCAATACGTTTACGGGATTTTTGAGATAAATTTGAAGATAATGTGTGAATATGCATACTATTGTGTCTTTAATAAAGCTTTTACGGTTGCTCTTGCATTATTAAGCTTATTATTACCTCCAAGCATTTTAGAGGTAATATTTTTTATACCTACTAAATCTACTACTGTTCTAGTAGCTCCTCCAGCTACAATTCCTTTTCCTTCCTTAGCTGGCTTTAAAATAACTTGAGCGCTTCCAAACTTAGCAGTAGCATCTACTGGAACTGTACCTGTACTAACATTGATTTGAACTAATTTTTTCTTAGCTGCATTTATAGCTTTATCAATCGCAATGGCAGTATCAGCTCCTTTGCCTATACCGACTCCTACCTTTCCATTTCTATCTCCTATAACTACAGCAGCTCTAAAGGAAAATCTTCTTCCTCCTGCCATAACACGAGCTACTCTTGCTATATCAAGGACTTTATGATCATATTCTCTTTTTTCTGGCTGTCGTGATTGTTGTTGACTTTTTGACATAATTATTAAACTCTTAATCCTGATTTGCGAACTCCCTCAGCAAATGCAGCTATTTTACCAGTATATTTGCGACCTCTTCTATCAAATACAGCTCGATGAATATTTTTCTGGAGAGCCATCTCAGCTAACTTTTGACCTAATTTTTCAGACTCAGTAATAGTAGTATTATTATTAGCATTAATTGATTTGCTATGTACTCCTATTAGAGTAATTCCTTTTATATCATCTATTAATTGAGCATAGATACTTGTATTGCTTCTAGATACAGCTAATCTAGGAACAGTAGATGTACCAGAGATTTTACCTCTAGCTCTTACTTTTCTTCGTGCTAATCTCCTCTGTTTATCCAAAATTTCTTTCATACTATATACATTATAAACAATACTATATCATACCTAAATTAATATTTCAAGTATTAAGAAGATGTCTTCTTACCTACTTTCATTCTCACAAACTCATCATCATACCTAACTCCCTTACCTTTATAAGGTTCTGGTGGTCTAGTAGATCTTATATTAGCAGATACCTGTCCAACTAATTCCTTACTAATCCCTTTCACAAATATAGTATTCTTCTCTACTTCAAAGGAAATTCCTTCTGGAGCAGTTATTTCAATTGGATGGGAATAACCTAAGTTTAAAACTAAAGTTTGTCCTTGCAATACTACTCTATATCCAACTCCTTCAATTCTTAGTTTCTTAGTGAACCCTTCTGTTACTCCAGTAATCATATTCTGGAGTAATGCTCTATACAATCCCCAAAAAGCACTCACATTTTTGATTTGTTCTTTTGGAGTCACAAAGACTTCATTCTCTCCCATTTCAAAAGAAATTGGATGACTTACTGCTTGTTGCAAAGTTCCTTTAGGTCCAGTAACTTTTAAAGTATTATCTTCTAATATTACTGAGACATCTTTAGGAATTTGAATTGGCTTTTTACCTACTCTTGACATAATCTTATATTTACCTTATTACCAAACTTGACAGATAATTTCACCTCCCAGTTTTTCTCTCTTTGCAGTATTAGCATCAATAATACCTTTTGAGGTTGATACTATAACAGTTCCTTTACCGTACTTAAACTGAGTTGGCAAATCCTGAGATTTAGAATAAACTCTTCTCCCTGGCTTACTTACTCTATCAATGCCTTTAATACCATCTTTTTTTAATGTTACTACAATAACAGGAAATTCGTTCTCTTGTTCTTTTTTCTCTACTGATGAGATGAATTTCCTAGTTTTTAATAGTTTAGCAATTTCAAACTTTAGTTTAGAGTAAGGAATCAATACCTCTCTTTTATTTACAAGCTGAGAATTTCTAATTCTTGTTAACATGTCTGCGATAGGGTCTGAAGTATTCATATATCTTATAATTACCAACTAGATTTTTTAACACCTGGGATTACTCCTTGTGATGCCATTTCTCTGAAACAAATTCTACACAATCCAAAGTCTCGCATATAACCTCTGTGTCGTCCACAACTAAAGCATCTATTTACGCCTCTAGTCATAAACTTTTGCTTCTTCTTAGATTTTGCGATGTGTGCTTCTGTAGCCATATAGTATAATATTATTGCTTAAATGGGAATCCCATTGATTTTAATAAATAAAGACTCTTTTCCTTATTAGAATTAGAAACAGTAATGTTAACTTGTAATCCAAAGTTAATACCAAGTTCTTCATTTGATAATTCTGGGAAGATAATTTGCTCTTTAATACCAAAGTTTACATTTCCCTTTGAGTCAATTTTAGTAGATTCAATACCTTGAAAATCTCTAGTTCTAGGTAAGGCAATACTAATTAATCTATCTAAAAAGTCATACATTCGCTCCCCTCTTAAGGTAACCTTAAGGGCTATAGTCATACCTTTTCTAGTTTTAAACTGAGCAATAGAATTTTTAGCAGCTACTGAGATTGGTTGCTGTGCAGCAATGGTAGTTAAAACAGATTTTACTTTCTCAAACTTCTGTACATCACGAAAGTTTTTTCCAGTACCAACATTTAGAGTGATTTTCTCTATTTTAGGAGCAGCAAGGGTATTATTTATACCAAACTCTTTCATTAGCTCTGGCTTCAAATTATCTTGATAACGTGTTTTCAAACTTGACATATTACAATTCTTTATTCAACTTATGACTATACCTTATTTTCTTTCCTTCCAACAACTTATATGAGACTTTGGTTCGAGTAGAAGTTTCTGCATCAACAAAAGCTACGTTAGAGATATGTATAGTAGACGGTTTCTCTATAATAGTCCCTACCTCTCCATTTTGACGAGGTTTTTGATGCTTCTTAACTAACATAGCACCTTCGACACGCACACGGTTTCTAGACGTAATAACTTCAAGTACCTTACCTCTTTTACCTTTATCTTTTCCGGTTATAACCTCTACAATGTCATTTTTACGAATCTTCATAATCTTAATATAATTACAACACTTCTGGTGCTAATGATACAATTTTCATATATCCGGACTCTCTGATCTCTCTAGCAATCGGTCCGAATACACGAGTTCCTACAGGCTCTTTACTATTATTAATAATTACAGCTGCATTTTCATTAAATCTAATATATGATCCATCTGCTCTTCTATATTCTTTACACTGTCTAACAATAACAGCTTTTACAACATCTCCTTTTTTAACAGTAGCTCGAGGCTCTGCACTCTTAACAGATGCTACAATAATATCTCCTAACTGAGCATATCTTTTGCGAGTACCCCCTAAAACATTGAAACATTCAATTACTTTTGCTCCTGAGTTATCAGCTACTTTTAACTTAGTCTCTTTCTGAATCATATTATTGTATTACTATCCATCTCTTATGTTTAGACAAAGGCTTTGACTCTTGAATCATAACCTCATCTCCAACTTGAATTGCATCGTTTTCATTATGTACTTTATATTTTTTAGTAACTGTATATCTTTTCTTATACAAAGGATCTAGTTTAGTCTTGTTTACAGCAACAACTACTGTTTTTTGCATAGCAGTGGATACAACCTTACCTTTTAAAGTTCTCTTATTAACTGTATTAGATGTGAGTATATTATCGGACATAATTATTTCGATGATTGATTCAATAATGTTTTAATGCGAGCAATGTCTTTTCTTAAATTCTTCAAAGATGAACTATTAGTTTTCTGAGAAGGATCACTTTTTACAAATACTAATTTACCTAATTCCATCTTCTTATCAGATAAAATATTTTGTAATTCTTGCTGTGACTTAGTACTGTATATCTCCTTACTCATAAACTATGATCTTATTAACGCATTAATATAGCATAAAATGTATTATATCTAATTTTTTAGCATTAGTCAATACTTTTTACTAATCTTTACTAATAAACTTGGTCTTAACTGGTAACTTAGCTCCAGCTCTTCGCAAAGCTTCAGCCGCTACTTCAGCAGAAACACCATCAATCTCAAATAGAATTTTACCAGCTTTAAGGTTGACTACATAGTGGTCTACAGCTCCTTTTCCTTTTCCCATACCTACTTCAGCACTTTTAGCAGTAATAGGTTTATGTGGAAAAACTCTAATCCAAACTTTACCACCTCTAGAAGTATATCTAGTAATAGCTCTTCTGGCAGACTCAATTTGTCTTGCAGTAATCCACTTAGCTTCAGTCGCTTTAAGTCCATAAGAACCAAATGATAACTCTATTCCTCTAGAGGCAGCAGTTAGTTTTTCGGAAGGCTTTCCTTTATGAACTTTTCTATGCTTGGTCTTTCTTGGTGCTAATAACATACTCCTATTCTTAAGTTAATTAATTTTCATCTGCTACTACATCTCCCTTATAGATCCAAACTTTAATACCAGCTGTTCCATACTTGGTATAAGCAGTTTTCTTAGCAAAGTCAATATCAGCTCTAAGGGTAGCTAAAGGAATTTTACCTTTAGTTAAATACTCTGCTCGAGACATTTCTGCTCCATCTAATCTACCACTGAGCAAGATTTTCACTCCCTTCACATTATGACTTTGATATACATTTTCTATAGTCTGCTTCAATACTCTTCTAAATGGAATTCTTTTTTCCAATTGTTCAGCAATATTTTCACCTATAATAGAGGCATTTTCATTAGGATTTTTGATTTCTTCTACTGTTAATCTTAAGTCAATTTGAGTTCCTATTAATTGCTTAATATTCTTTTTCAAAGCTTCAATTCCAGTTCCACCTCTTCCAATAATCATACCAGCTCTTGAGGTATGAATAATTATATTGATAAGTCTTGGGCTTCTCTCAATATCAATATGACTTATACCTGATTTAGGCAATGACTTATTGATGAATTTACGTATTTTAGCATCTTCTTGTAAGTCTTTAGGTAAATTACGGGCAGTACCAAACCAACGAGATGTCCAGTTTTTAGTAACTCCTAATCTATACAAATTTGCTGAAGTCTTATTTCCCATATATCTAAATTATTTATCGCTAACAGTTTTTTTGGTAACTTTACTAGTAAGAGACGTTTTAGATTTAGTAACTCTTTTAGTAGTTGTGGCCTTTACAGCTTTTACCTTAGTTGCTTTATCTGTAGATTTAGCCTCTACCGATGCTTTAACTGATTGTTCTTGTGACTCAACTTTTAATTTACGCTTTTTTACAATATCTAATTCTCCTAAAGTCAAACTAATATGTGAGCTTCTCTTACGAATGGTGTAAGCTCTTCCAAATGCTCGTGGTCTAAATCTTTTTAATGTCATTCCAGCATCTACATAGATTTTCTCAACTTTTAATTGAGACTCTAATACAGAATCCTGTTTTTTAGCATTGGCTACTGCTGATTGAATTAATTTCTTGACCGGTAAGCTAGATTTTTTGTGAACAGTATCTAAAATTAAAATTGCTTCACGAACTGATTTTCCACGAACAGCATCAACTACAAGACGAGCTTTTCTTGGACTTATTCTAAGATTTTTAAGAGTTGCATTCCATTCCATAAAGATACTATTTAACTTTCTTACCTCCGTGACCAATAAACTTACGAGTTGGTGAGAATTCTCCTAATTTATGCCCTACCATATCTTCTTTCACATAAACTGAGATATGAGTTTTTCCATTATGTACTCCAAAGGTAAACCCAACCATTTCTGGTGTAATTGTACTATGACGAGCCCAGGTTTTAATAATAGTAGAGTCTCCCGGTTTCAATGCTAAAACCTTAGCAATAAGCTTTTCATCAATGTATGGACCTTTTTTAAGACTTCTTGACATATACTTATAATTATTTTCTTCTACTTATAATAAACTTATTGCTAGACTTGTTCTTCTTACGAGTCTTCTTTCCAAGAGCAATTTTACCCCAAGGAGTTTTAGGAGATTTCAAACCAATTGGTTGTCTTCCTTCTCCTCCTCCATGCGGATGATCTACTGGATTCATAGCACTTCCTCTAACAGCAGGTCTAACTCCACGCCATCTATTTCTTCCGGCCTTACCGATATTTTCTAACATATGAGACTCATTACTGACTCTACCGATGCTAGCATATACAGTTTTATGTACTTTTCTTACTTCTCCAGAAGGCAATTTCACAAGAGCGTAATTATCTTCTACAGCAAGTACTTGTCCTGCACTACCTGCGGATCGAATAATTTGACCTCCTTTACCTGGGAATAGTTCTAAATTATGGATTTCAGTTCCAACAGGAATATGTTCAAGAGTTAAGCGGTTTCCAGTAACTAATGGAGCTTGCTTACTAAATACAAGCCTTTGTCCTACATTTAATTTAGCTGGAGCCAAAATATATGACTTAATTCCATCAGTATAGGTAATTAAGGCAATAAATCCAGAACGATTAGGATCATACTCAATAGACTTTACAATAGCATCAATATCTAAGCGCTTCTGTTTAAAATCTACTAATCTATACATTCTCTTATTTCGTCCTCCTTTATGCCTAACAGTAATAACTCCTCTTGAGTTTCTACCTGACATGGAGTTAATTGGAGCTAATAAAGATTTTTCTGGAGTAGTTTTAGTCAAAACAGCTCGATAGTCAACTACTGAACTTTTTCTTCTTCCTGGAGTGGTAGGTTTACGGTGCTTAATCATACTTACTAAATAGTGATACTATATCCTTCTTGTAGAGAAACAATGGCTTTCTTATAACTATTGGTCTTTCCCTTTTTACCTCGAATGAATACATTTCTTGGTTTAATATTAATAACTCTAACTTGAGAAACCTTTACATTATACAACAATTCTACAGCTTTTGCAATCTCTTGTTTATTAGAGTCTTTACTTACTTCAAATGAATACTTTCTATTCTGAAATAGAGAGTAACTTTTTTCAGTAATAACAGGCCTAATCAAAATTTGATAAGACTCAGTATTATGTCTTAATTCTTGTATTGATTCATTCTGAACTTCTTTATTCTTTGGCATAAATCAAAAATTAATTACTATAAATATTTTTAATACTTTCAACTGAGGAAATATCAGTTAAAATTGTATCTGATTTCAAAATATCTATTAAATTCAATGAGTCAAAAGGAATTAATGATACATTAGGAATATTAGAGAATGATTTCTCAATATTCTTATTTTTTCTATCAAACACAACCAGTGTTTTAGTAGAGTTTAATTTTAGATTATTCAAAATTAATAAAGCTTCTTTAGTCTTCATCTGAGATAATGCAAATTCATCTAATAAAACAAATTTATCACTAGCAACTCTTGATGACAAAGCCATAAATAAGGCTTTTCTCTTCATTTTTTTGTTAACAGATATAGAAAAGTTTCTCAAACTAGTAGGACCAAATGTCACACCTCCTGTACGCCATATTGGAGATCGAGTTGAGCCGTGACGGGCTCGACCAGTACCTTTTTGTTTCCAAGGTTTTTTACCTCCACCACGAACCTCAGACCTATCTTTAGTATGAGCTACTGGATAAAGAGTATTAAGAACTTGATATCTATAAACTTGATGCACTAAAGTATCATTGGGGCTAAGACCAAATATTTCAACAGGTAATTCATACTGCTCTTTTGCCTCTCCCTTAGTATTAACAACTTGAATCTTCATATAATTATCTAACCAACAATTTGTAATAACCCGTTATTAGGCCCAGGAATTGATCCTTTCAATAATAATTGATTATTTTCTATATCAACATCAACTATTCTAATATTTTTAAGAGTTTGAGATTTAAAACCATCTCTACCTGGCATTTTACGACCTTTTAACACATGCTCTGGATAACCAGACCCAATAGATCCCCCAGATCGCTCAGTATGCTTAGTACCATGAGTAGCATTAGCTCCTGAGAAATTATGCCTTTTCACAACTCCAGCAAATCCTTTTCCTTTAGAAATTCCTTTTACAATTATAGTATTGCCGACTTCATATTGAGATATATCTAGTGAAGATCCCAATTCTATATCAGGCAATTCTTCAAATCTAACTTCTTTTAATAATTTTGGCAATAAAGATTCCTTTACTTTCTTAGTATATTTAGCACCAACCTGAACAGCATTATATCCATTCTTAGAATTTTTGATGAGAGCCTGTACTTTCACATCTGAATATAGTTGAACTTTAGTCACAGGGATTACTTTATTACCCTCAAACACTTGAGTCATTCCAATCTTTTTAGCAAACGAAAACTTCATACTTATACTCTCATCTTAATTACTAATTCAAATACTTTATAGATATATCTACTCCTACAGGCAAGTTCAAGTTCATAAGAGCATCAATAACTTTAGAATTTGGCTCTGCAATATCTATTAATCTTTTATGAACTCTCATTTCAAACTGATCTCTAGAGTCTTTATGTACAAAAGTAGATTTTAATACTGTATACTTTTTAATAGAAGTGGGTAGTGGAATTGGACCCACAGCATTAGCTCCAAATTTTAAAGCAGTATTAATTATTTGGACAGCAGATTGATCGGCAATCTTATAATCATAAGCTTTGATCTTAATCCTAATCGTTGACTTGTACTCTTCTTTTTTAGATGACATACCTTTTTCTTATGGAGAAACTACTTAATAATTTTTGTTACAACTCCAGCTCCAACAGTATGCCCACCTTCTCTAATAGCAAATCTTTGCTGGTCACTAAGAGCAATAGGGGCAACTAGGGAAACTTTTACAGTAACAGTATCTCCCGGCATAACTAACTCCGAACCTTCAGGCAAAGTTATTTCACCAGTAACATCAGTTGTTCTAATGTAGAACTGAGGTTTATATCCAGATACGAATGGAGTGTGTCTTCCACCTTCTTCCTTGGTCAAAACATATACTTCAGCTTCAAATTCAGTATGAGGAGTAATTGATCCAACCTTAGCAAGAACCTGACCTCTCTCAACATCTTCTTTTTTAACACCTCGAAGAAGTAGACCAACATTATCTCCAGCCATACCTTCGTCAAGAAGTTTTTTAAACATTTCAACTCCAGTAACAACTGTCTTTTGAGTATCTTTTAGACCCACAATCTCTACTTCAGAGTTTACCTTAATAATACCCTTTTCGATTCTTCCGGTTACAACTGTTCCTCTTCCTTCAATTGAGAAAATATCTTCAATTGGCATCAAGAAATCTTGATCAATCTCTCTTACAGGTTCAGGAATAGCTTCATCTAGAGCATCAATAAGATCTAGAATAGGCTTTGCTTCAGCTGAATTAACATCAGTTGCCTCAAGAGCTTTAAGAGCTGAACCTCTAACGATTCTAGCATTATCACCATCAAAGCTATATTTACTTAATAATTCCCTAACTTCAACTTCTACTAATTCTACTAACTCCTCGTCATCAACTTGGTCAACTTTATTTAAGAATACAACTATTTGAGGTACTCCAATTTGATTTGCTAACAGGATATGCTCACGAGTTTGAGGCATAGGACCATCAGCTGCAGAGACAACCAATATAGCTCCATCCATTTGAGCAGCTCCGGTGATCATGTTCTTGATATAGTCAGCATGACCTGGACAGTCAATGTGAGCATAGTGCCTTGTATCTGACTCATACTCAACGTGAGCTACAGCAATAGTAATTCCTCTTGCTTTTTCTTCAGGAGCAGCATCAATTTCATTAACTGCTTTTTTAGTAACAACATTACCTCTTAAATTTAAAACGTTAAGAATAGCTGCTGTTAAAGTAGTCTTACCATGATCTACGTGTCCAATAGTTCCAACGTTTACATGGGGTTTGTTACGCTCATATTTCTCTGTTGCCATAGAAGTGTATTTAATTATTATTGTTTAACTTAATAAAAGCACGTACGAGTCAAACATACTCTGAACTATTATAAACTATATCTATAATTTAGTCAAGGGTTTATGTAAGACAGATATATTATAGAGTGATAAAACCTCTTTTAAAAAGTTATATCTATATATTATAAGTGACCTTTCTGTTGTTTATAATTTATTTTGTAATATTTTCAACTTACCTAAAAAGTAGTTAAAAATATAGATGTTAATCCTAGAAATTAACCTTTTGAGAGATGGTCAGCTTTGCTTAACGGGGTGAATAGCTCATAACTCACCATTTATAATTTGACAATACATCTCTGCATGTCGCAACGCTAGGTAGCCATGCCACTTCGCCCATCGAGAGAGCAATTAAGGTTAGTGAGATTGTATAAATATATTAAATTTTTCGCACTATGAATTCAAGAATTTAATCCCCTCAGCGCACGACGCAGCGGAAGCCAAAGGTAGGATGAGAATTGTAATCGAACCCCCAAAGAATAAGAGGAAATATCCCTGCATAACTATTAGCATCATAAGCACCACCACGTATGAAAGCCCAGTTATTTCCGGTTAAACCTCCTTCAACATACATACCAATATTCTGACTACTATTCCAATCACTATTGCTAGGCCTGGTTAAATCATAGCTTAATGTTCCATATCCAGTTATGGATGTCAATTCAGGTCCTCCTCTAGGTTTATTTTGTCCCATTATTATATCATTGACAAATTCCCATGTATTTCCACCTAAATCCCAGATTGTCTCTCCATTGCTTAGGGTATGAGTTCTTCTCTCTGCACTTGGGCTAGTATTACCTGTTCCTTCATAACCTTGATTGTCATCTGTACTGGCTGCTAGGGCGTTAGCTGGACTATTATCACTATGGCCTCTCCATAGTCCTCCACTTCCTACTGTTCCTCCGGTCCAGTTTACTCCTTGTGCTTCTATGTTCCTTGCTATGGTCATCCATTCTCTATTATTAATTAAACTTGCTCCTGCTGTTGTACAATAGCTAGCTGCTGTGGTTTGACTTATATTGGCTATTGGAAATCCACTAGCTACACTTGCTACTGCTCTTCCGTTGGCACTGGTGGTGGCGGTTGTGTTGTTTGCTATTGTGTTGGATCCTGTGTTTGGGGTTAGTAACCCTACTGTTGGGTTGCTTATTGCTACTGCCTTGGCTTCATATTTCATTACACAAAAGTCTTTGGTCTGGTATAGGCTATTGCCTGGGACTTTTATATAGCCTGTTGGACAGCTGAAGTTAGCTGCTGTCTCTGTTGTATTTACATATACTCTCCCATCATTACCTCTTGCTACTGTATATGTTGTACTTGATGGTATTG
>Ga0105105_10000703_pt1 | contig 14836 bp, 12 predicted proteins | sample PPLLaktember2015_4_FD_79108 | JGI IMG/M metagenome (GOLD analysis project Ga0105105, IMG submission 79108) | Freshwater sediment microbial communities from Prairie Pothole Lake near Jamestown, North Dakota, USA - PPLs Lake P8 Core (1) Depth... | ecosystem: Environmental > Aquatic > Freshwater >... | reverse complement strand
GGCGTCCTGTTCGCTGACCGTGGTGTCGCCCAGGGTCACGTTGACCAAAACCGAGTCGTGCAGCAGCAGCGTGTCCTGGGGGACATAGCCGATCATGCGGCGCCAGCTGCGGATGTCGATTTCGGCCAGTGGCCGGTCGTCGATCCAGACTTCCCCCTCCTGGGGGCGAAGCAGCCCGATGATCAGATCGGCCACGGTGGTCTTGCCGGCCCCCGAGGCGCCCAGGAGGGCCGTGAACGAGCCCGCCGGAAGGACCAGCGACACGTCTTTTAAAATCGGGGTGCGTTCGTACGCGAAACTGACGTGGTCCAGTCGGATGGCGTTTTCGAAGACGGCCGGGAGGCTGCCGGGATGGGCTTCGCGCTGATTTTCGCCTTCCTGGATCTTTTGGGTCAAAGACCAGTAGGCGCTGTCGGCAGTGGCCATCTCCTGGTATTCCTCCTGCATTTTTTGGATGTTTTTCAAGACCTTGCGAATCAGGAAAATCATCGCCACAACCGTCGCCAGCGGCATTTTGAGCTGGATCAGGGCGACATACAGGGCTACGGCCAGGAAGGCGATCATCATGGGTTCTTGCAGCGCTGCGAGGGTCGCCTTGCTCATCACCTTTTTCTGGAGCGCCTTGTTGAGTTTGGCGGTTTTGGCTTTCAGGACGGCGTCGACCGAACCCTCGCTGCCCATGGCCTTGAGCGACTTGATGGACTGCAGGCTGTCGGTCATCTGGGAGATCAGGGATTGCAGCAGGGTCGTCTGGCGTTTGCCCGCGCGCCGGGATTTTTGAATGAAGCGTTTCAGGACAAAAACGATCAAAAGACCGGCCACGATGGCGATCAGTGTCGCTTTCCAGGAAACCAGGAGCGCCAGGGCCGTGTAGACAATCGATTCGATCAGGATGGAAACCAGCTTGGCGCCGTTGTTGAATGCACCCGCTGCGCGGGTGGCCTCTGAAGACACGCCATTGGTGAGGCGTCCGATGGGTTGGCGCAGAAAATATTCCCAGCGGGTGTGGAACAGGGCGTGCAGCAGTTTGAGTCGCAGATCGGTCGCCACGTGGGCGACCGTGTAGCCGACCTGCTTGTTGGCCAACAGCACGAGCAAACACTTAATAATGATGCTGACCACAAAAAGGCCGAGCAGCACGGCGACCGTCGACGGCATGCCGATGGTGGCCACGGTTTCTCTCAGGTAGTTTTCAACGGGCTTGAAAATACCCAGAGACCCACCCGTGCCGACGTTCTCCCCGGCCTTGGCGGCCAGCAGGGAGTGGCTGCCGATCACGATGTTCAGGAACGGCAGCAGCATCGACAGGCCGAAGCCTTCGGCAATCCCCGCAAAGAGCAGCGAAATGACGGTGATGACGCTCTCCAGCGGGTATCGGCGAACGAAGGTGATCAGTAACTGCATGGGTGATTTCTTTTATCGGGCCGCGGGTCAGCCCGGCCCGGATTCAAGCCGGTCACACCATAGGACCTGGGGCATTGCCCGGTTCCTGCAATGCGGCAAAGACGTCGGCGATTTGATCGACCTGCTCGGGTGTGTGGCCGGCGCTCATGCTGCAGCGCAACAGGGCGCCGCCATCGGGGGTGGCCGGCGGCAGCACCAGGTTGACGTAAACGCCGCGCTCCAGCAGGGCGCACCACTGGCGCACGGTCTCCTCGGGGGAGTTCATGCGAATGGCGACGATCGGACTGATTTCAGGCCCCAGTGTCAGGCCCAGATCCTGGAGGCGGTGATAGAGGTGATGGGCGTTTTCCCACAACCGGAGGCGCAGCTCGGGGCGGGCGCGCAGGGTGGCGAGCGCCTGGCGGGTCGAGGCGATCACCGAAGGTGACGGTGACGCGGTGAACAGGTAGGGGCGGTTGGCGAAGCGGATCAGATCGAGTTCCGGATGGTTGCTGGCGCAGTAGCCGCCGATGGCCCCCAGACTCTTGCTGAAGGTGCCGACGATAAAGTCGACTTCATGCGCGACGCCGGTTTCCTCGGCCAAGCCGCGGCCGTGATCTCCCAGGACCCCAAGCGAATGGGCTTCGTCCACCAGCAGATAGGCGCCGTAGCGGGCCTTCACGGCGCTGATGGCGGAGAGCGGTGCGCGATCCCCCAGCATGCTGTAGAGCCCTTCGACAATTACCAGGGTATTGGCGGCGCGATCTCCCAGCCGCCGCAGGCGCTTGTCCAGGTCGGCCGGGTCGTTGTGGCGAAAGCGGATGATATCCGCGCGGCTGAGCGTGCAGCCGTCATAGATGCTGGCATGGCAGTCGGCATCGATCACGACCGCGTCGCCGGGCCCGACAAGGGTCGCAATCATCCCCAGGTTGGCGACATAGCCGGTGGAAAACACAATCGCATGCCGACAGTCGAAAAAATCCGCCAGTTCTTTCTCCAGCGCGACATGCCCGCTGTAAGTGCCGTTGGCGGCCCGGGAGCCGGTGGTGCCGGTCCCGCTTTCATGCAGCGCCCGACAGGCGGCATCGATACACCCCGGGTCGAAGGTCAGCCCGAGATAGTTGTTGGTGCCGGCCAGGATCGTGCGGCGCCCGTTTACGATCGCCTCCGTGGGGGAGAGCAGCTTTTCCATCACCACATTCACGGACGCCAGGCCGCATTGCGCCAGCGTGCGCCGCGTCGCGGCGAGCTGCTTAAATTTGTCAAAAATAGCCACCGTCACTCCTCATCGATGATCCGCTGCAGTTGCAGCGCTAAATCTTCAACCGTTCGAATGCTGGGCAGAAGGTTGAGCGGGACCGAAATATCGAAACGGTCTTCCAGCTCTTCCAATAGTTTCATGACCTTCAGCGAATCGAAGTCGAGGTCCGCCACAAGGTCGGTGGCCTCGCTGATGTCCTGATGCTCGGGCGCCAGGGATTTGATCAGCTCAGTGACCTGCGTCAGGATGTCTTCATTGGGTTGCATCTTGGTGTCCTCGGTTCAGCAAAGGGGGTGGCTTTCGATCCGGTCGCAAGGCAGGCGAGCGCCCGTCGCATTCCCTCCTGCAGGGGCGTGATCGGCGCCCAACCGGTCTGGCGGCAAATCGCTGCGTTATCGGCGGTCCAGTCCGAATGGGTGAGTTCGCGCACTTTGCCCGGCGTCAGCATCGGCGCGTAGCCAAGCGCTCTGGCAGCGCTCAGGTTGAGGCCCGCCAAAGACCTGACCAGGATCCGGGGCAGCCTGAGTCCGCGGACGGGCCGGCCGGTTACCCGTGAAACCGTTTCGATCACCTCTCGCCAACAGTAACCACGGGGGTGTCCGTCGTGGAGCTCGAAAACCTGGCCCTTCCAGACGGGCTGCGCCAGCAGGGCGACCACCGCCTCGGCCAGATCCTCTGCAAAGATCATCGAAAATCGCGTCTTTTCATCGGCCACCAGGGGCGCGATGCCCCTGGACATCCAGCGCAAGAGCGGGGCCGTTTCTCGGTCGCCCGGCCCGTAAACGACCGGCGGGCGCAGCACCACCCAGGAAAGTCGCGCGGCCTCGGCTGAAAGCACCCGCTCCCCCAGCCGTTTGCTGGCGGCATAGGGTGACACATGCGGCTCCCGGGCGGCAAGCGACGAAAACGACAAGATGCGGGGCGCCGGGTGCATCCGCCCTGCGGCGCGCACCAGCCGCGTCACGCCATCGACATTGACGAGATTAAAAGCCTTTTCGTCAACCCCGCGGACGCGCCCGGCGCAGTGCACCACGGCATCGGCCCCGGTCAGCAGGTGTGCCAGGCTGTCCGTGTCTTCAAGGCACCCCGGCACCCACGCCACCAGGTTTTGCGGTGTGCGGTCTTGGCGGCCGGTTTTGCGGTAAAGCGCGCGCACCCTGCAGCCGGCTTGCAGCAGGCGCCGCATCACGGTTGCGCCGATGAAACCGGTCGCTCCCGTCAGGGCCACGGTTCTGGATGGGGTGGTGGGTGAGGGCAATTGAGGGGCTTCAGGCGCGTGCAGCCGCTGCACGAACGGCCAGTTGGGGCAGACAGTCGATTTCATCCCGAATTCCAGGCAGCGCCACCTTGCCTTCGGCAACACGTTGCAGAAAATCGCGTTTGGCCTGGGACCGCGCCAATTTTCCGGAGGTGGTTCTGGGCAAGGTGTTGCGTGGAACAAGTTCGATAAAGCAGTCGATGCCCAGCTCATGGAGCACCTGGCGCCGCACCTTATTCCGAAGTTCCTCGCGCGCCTCCGGGCTGGTTTCGCGGCACTCGATCACCAGCACGGTTTTGTCTTCGCCGCCGGCGCAGGTTACCGGAAAGGCGGAGGCGTCCGCCATCCGCACCGTCGGCTGGCTTTCGGCGATTTGTTCGAGGTCCTGGGGCCAGATATTGCGGCCGTTGATGATGATCAGGTCTTTCTGCCGTCCGGTGATCACGATGCTGCCGTCCGCGATATAGGCCAGATCGCCGGTGTTCAGCCAGCCGTCCGGGGAAAGAACCTCGCGCGTCAGGGCCTCCTCTCCGAAGTAACCCGACATGACGCTGGGCCCCCTCACGAAAAGGCTGCCGACATGCCTTTCGGGCAGCAGCCGGCCGTTGGGATCGCGCACCTCGATTTCATGGTCCGGAAGGGGGGCCCCGCATTTCACAAACATTTTGGCCTGTGTCGGGCTGGTTGCCGTCTGCGGCAGCTGGATCGCCCGCTGGTATTGTGCCAGCGGCTCCGGGTCGACCCGATCGATCTGAAGTCCCTCGCCGGTCGGCGGGAAGCTGATCGCCAGTGAACATTCGGCCATGCCGTAGCATGCCAGAAAGGCGTTCTTGTCGAAACCGCTGGGCGCCATCATTTCGGCGAATCGCTGCAGGGGTTCGGGGCGAATCGGTTCGGCCCCGATCCCGGCGACGCGCCACGAGGACAGGTCAAACTGGGCGCCGGGGGCTTCCCCCAGGCGCTGCATGCACAGCTCATAGCCGAAGGGTGGGCTGAACGAGATCGTTGCGCGGTTTTCGGATATCAGGGTCAACCACATGCGGGGGCGCATCCCGAAATCCTGGGTGCAAAGGTAGTCCACCGACAGCTGGGAGGCCATCGGTGAGAGCACAAAACCGACCAGCCCCATGTCGTGGTAGAAGGGAAGCCAGGACATGGCCCGGTCACCGGGCCTGACCTTGGCGCCGTTCTGGATGATATGCCCCAGATTGTTCATTACCGTCCGGTTGGTGATCATGACCCCGCGCGGAAAGCGGGTGCTTCCCGAGGTGTACTGCAGATAGGCCAGCTCGTCCGGGCCGGAGGGCTGAAGCGGGGTCTTGCTTTTGGGCAATTTCAGCAATTCGTCCGGGGTGCCGAGGAACCTGATGGCAAGGCCCGCGGCCGCCTCTTTCAGAAACGGCAGGAAAATCTGGGAGGCGACGGCCACTTGCGCCTGACACTTGGTCAGCAGCCGGTGCAATTGCTCAACGTAGGCCTTGTGACCGCCCAAACGGACCGACGCCGGCAGCGGCACGGGAACCAGACCGGCATACTGGCAGCCGTAAAAAAGGCGCATGAAGCCCGGGTCGGTTTCGGCCACCACCGCCACTTTGGCGGATCGTTCGAGGTTCAACCCGACCAGCCGCTGGGCGGCCGCGATCGCGTCTTCTCTCAGTTCGGCGTAGGAGAGGGCACAGCCCAGCTTGCCCTTGGCCGTGTAAAAATTATACCCCGTTTTGCCCAAGGCCGCGTATTCCAACGCCTCATGCAATGTGGCAAAATCACCATATCTCAGCGCCAACCCCTGTTCGGTAGGTGTTGCCTCAAGCATAATTGGATTTTCCTTTCACCAGGGTGGGCTTGCCAATCAGCCAGCTCCTTACGCGACGGCCATAAAGAGTTTTCATGGTGAGATTCATTATATTCACCCGTTCAGGGCGTGAAATTGGGATCAGTTTAACCTGCACCGCCGCCGTCAGATCGCAGCAAATCGGCCCCGAAAAAACACCAACCGCCCTGCGGAGGGGTGGGTGCGTTTTCCGAGGATGTCGCAACAACAATTTCAAGGCGGCCGGTGAAACTTTTAAGGGTCTGTAAATGTTGAAAAACCTATCGTCGGGGCCGCATTCTGCGGTGCGGTCAAAATATTTTTAATTACTTACCATATAGCTTTTAAAAAGAACAATCAAACAAAATTTCGTTATTTTTGCGTCAGATGCGCTTCTGCGCGGTCCTGGAGTTTGGCGGCTGACCTGCCCCAGCTTCTTAGGCCAACCGTTTGAAAGATTTTTCTATAAAGCGCACGGACCACTGAATCCAGGTGGGGCGGCCGTGGGGGCAGTGGGACGGGTTGTCGCAGGCGTCCAGCTGGGTCAGCAGGGGCTGGATCTGGGCGGCGCTCAGGGCCTGATGGGCGCGGATTGCGCCGTGGCAGGCGATGACCACCAGGCAGTCGTCCAGGGCGGCCTCGACATCCGGTGCCAGGCCGGTTTCGGCCATTTTTTCCACCAGCTCGGTGATCAGCGTCCGGATATCACCGCTTGCCAGCATGGCCGGGACGGCTTTGACCGCGAACGTGTTACCGCCGAAAGGTTCGATCTCCAGCCCCAGCGCGGCCAGGCGGGGCAGCAGCCCCTCCAGGATCTGGGCTTCGCGGAAGCCGAGTTCCACGGTTTCCGGTATGAGCAGCTTCTGGCTGCGCTGGCCGGACCGGCCGGCACGGCGCGCCTTGAGGTCTTCGAAGAAAATGCGCTCGTGGGCGGCGTGCTGGTCGATCAGGATCAGGCCCTCGGCCGATTCGCAGACGATGTAGGTGTTGTGCAGCTGACCGATCACCCGCAGGCTGCTGAAGCCCCGGTTGTGCCAGAGATCGGTCTGCCGGGCGGGTGCCGTCGCAACGGTCGGCGCTGGGCTGGCGGCGGGGGCTTGCGGGGCCGGCGGCGCGCCAGGCGCAGGCGCAGCGGGTGCGGGGGCTGGCGGAGGGCCGAACGCCGGGCGGGGTTCGGCCACCATTTTTGCGGCGACACGCGCCCCATCGGCCGCGGGCGGGGGCTGCTGGCCGGCGGGCAAGGCCGTTGCTGGCGGCTGCCAGCGGGGCGCGTCGGCGGTCTGGACCGCGCGCGCGACGGCGGCCGCGATCACGGCGTGCACCCGTTCGGGTTCCGCAAAGCGGATCTCGTGTTTGCTGGGGTGGACGTTGACATCCACCTGGTCGAACGGGAGTTCCACAAAGAGCACCCCCACCGGGAACTGGCCTTTCATCAGGCGCCCGCGAAAGCCTTCGAAAAGGGCGTGCTGGACCACCCGGTCGCGCACGAAACGCCCGTTGACATAAACGAAGATGCCCCTCGAGGTGGTCCGCGTGACGCGCGCGGAAGCAACCCAGCCGTGGCCGCGGGCATGGCCGTCGTCAAATTTGAAACCCTGCAGAGCGCGCTGCAGGTCGCGCCCCAGGATGTCCGCCACGCGGTCCAGCGGGGCGGCCGCGGCGGGCCAGCTTTTAACCGTTTTGTCGTTGTGCGTCAGTTTGAACTGGACCCCGGGCCAGCCCATGGCGATGCTGGCCACGGTATCGGCGATATGGCCCATTTCGGTGTTGACCGTTTTGAGGAACTTGCGGCGCGCCGGGGTATTATAGAAGAGCCGGCGCACGCTGATCATGGTGCCGGGCGGGGCGCCGGTTTCGGCCACCTTTTGGATGCGGCCGCCTTCCAGCGTGATCTCGGTGGCCGTAGCGGCATCGGCCTCGCGGCTCACCAGCGTGAAATGCGAAACCGAGGCGATGCTGGGCAGGGCCTCACCCCGGAAGCCGAGCGACTGGATGGCGAAGAGGTCCTGATCCTTGAATATCTTGCTGGTGGCGTAGCGCTCGAGGGCCAGCAGGGCGTCGTCGTGGCCCATGCCGGTGCCGTCGTCCGATACCCGGATCAGGGACCTGCCGCCCTGGGCGACCTCGATCCCCACCCGGCGGCTGCCGGCGTCCAGCGCATTCTCCACCAGTTCCTTGACCACCGCGGCGGGCCGCTCGATCACCTCGCCGGCGGCGATTTTGTTGGACAGGATCTCGGGCAGGATTCGGATGCGTGCCATAAGTGCCAAAGCGGGTTGCGAGCCGGCGGTCGGGTTCAGGCGTTGCCGGCATCGGGTTTGGCGGTGAAAAAGCGCAGCAGGTATTCCGCTTCCGAGGGCGAGAGATCGAATTTGGCACCGGCCTTTTCGACCAGGTCGGCCAGCGACCTTCCGGGGACTTCGGTGCGCTGCGCGGAGATCCATTTGATGGCTTTGCGGATTTGCTCACCTTGGGGCTGCAGGCTCATGGGGGGCCTCTTCGGTTGCAGGGTTTTTGCCGGTGTTTAAAATTTTTCCATACTATAGCCCCTTCAGCGGCCGGGCGCAAGCCGAAGACCGGGCGAGGCGACCTTGGCAGAACTCGGGACCCGCCGTCGGCCGCACGGGGCTCAAAGGGGCGGTCGGCGGCGGTGAAAATCGGTCGCCTGCTCGAAATTGAAGGCCACCCTGAGCAAGGGGCCCTCGCTGAAATGCGGGCCCAGCAGCTGCAAGCCGATGGGCAGGCCCGCGGCGGAAAACCCACAGGGGACGGACATGCCGGGGATCCCGGCGAGGTTGGCCGACAGGGTGAACATGTCGGAGAGGTACATGGTCAGAGGGTCGTCGGTCTTTTCCCCGATTTTGAAGGCCGGCGTCGGGGCCACCGGCGAGATCAGCACGTCGCAGCGCCGAAAGGCCTCCTTAAAATCCGCCGTGATGAGCGTGCGCACCTGGGAGGCCTTGCCGTAGTAGGCGTCGTAATACCCGGCCGACAGGCAGTAGGTCCCGATGATGATCCGGCGCTGCACCTCGGCGCCGAAACCCTTCGAGCGGGTGCTGCGGTACATTTCGATCAGATCGGTTTTCGCGCTGTCGCGCAGGCCGTACTTGACGCCGTCGTAGCGGGCCAGGTTGGAGCTGGCCTCGGACGGGGCGATGACGTAGTACGCGGCCACGGCGTAAGCCGCGTGGGGCAGGGAGACCTCCACGCATTCGGCGCCGAGGTCCCGGAGGACAGCCACGGCCGCTTCAACCGCCGCGGCCACTTCGGGGTCGAGCCCCGCGGCCGCCTGGTATTCCCGGGGGATGCCGACCGTGACGCCCCGCAGGCCCTTTTGCAGAAACGTGGTGTAATCCGAAACCGCCTCGGGCACCGAGGTGGAATCCTGCGGGTCGTGGCCCGCGATCGCGTTCAGCAGCAGGGCCGCGTCGGTGACGTTCTTGGCGAGCGGTCCGATCTGGTCCAGCGAGGAGGCGAAGGCCACCAGACCGTAGCGCGACACCCGGCCGTAGGTGGGCTTGAGGCCCACCACCCCGCAGTGGGCGGCCGGCTGCCGGATGGAGCCGCCGGTGTCCGAGCCCAGGGCGCCGAGACACAGGTCGGCGGCCACCGCGGCGGCCGAGCCGCCGCTGGAGCCGCCCGGGGTGCGGGTGAGGTCCCAGGGGTTGCGGGTCGCGAAAAAACCGGAGTTTTCGGTCGAGGAGCCCATCGCAAACTCGTCCATGTTGAGCTTGCCCAGGAGGATCGCGCCGGCCTGTTGCAGCCGCCGGATCACCTCGGCGTCGTAGGGCGGAACGAAATTTTCCAGGATCCGGGAGGCGCAGGTGGTCCGCAGGCCGCGGGTGCAGATCAGGTCCTTGACGGCCAGCGGTATGCCGGTCAGCGGGCCGCCGCTGCCGCCTGCCAGCGACTGGTCGGCCGTGCGGGCTTCGGCCAGGGCGCTGTCGGCGGCGACGGTGATAAAGGCCTTTACCCGCGGGTCGACTGCCGTGATGCGCTCCAGCAGCGCCTCGGTCAGCGCCACCGCCGTTATCTCGCGGCGCTTTAGTCGCTCACGGGCTTGATGGATGGTGAGTTCGTGTAGTTTCATGGCGTCGTGCTCTCTCCAGCGTGTCAGACGATGATCTTGGGCACCAGAAAGCTGCCGTCTTCCTTCGCGGGTGCGTTGGCCAAGGCCGATGCGGTGTCCAGATGGGGAGTGAGCGTGTCCTCGCGAAAGGCGTTGGTCAGTGAAATGGCGTGGGAGGTGGGCGCGACGCCGCTGGTCTCGACCCCGTTGAGGGTCTCGACATAGGCCAGGATGTCGCCGATCTGGCCGGCGAAGGTCTCGATCGCCGCCGCATCCAGTTCCAGGCGCGCCAGGGCCGCCACGTGCAGGATCTCTTCCTTGGTAATTTTCATGAAATGTCTCCCGTTGGGGTCACGGACAGAAATAAATCCGCTGTTCAGGGGCTGATGACCAGACCGTCGAACTTTTGATTTTTGAGCCGCTCCAGGACGGCCTGGGCGGTGCCGCGATCCTTGAAAGCCCCCACCCGCACCCGATACCAGGTGCCCTTGCCGGTAATCTGGCCGGTGACCCGGTAGGCGGCAAACCCCCTGGCCTGGAGGGTCTGGACCAGGCGGGCGGCATCGCCCGGATCTTTCAGGGATGCCACCTGGATGGTCAGCTCGCCGGCGGCGGCCGGAGGCGAGGCGGCAGACGGCGATTTCACCGCAGGCGGTTCTTTAACCGCCTGCGGTGGGGCGGCCGCGGTCCGGGTGGCCGCCTTGAGGCTCTTTTTGGGTTTGGCCGTTTCGCTGCGGTCGGCGGCCGCGCCCCCGGTGTCGCGGGGGCCTTCGGGGTCTGGCAGGGGATCGTCCCCACTTTTTTTGAGGGCCTCGTAAAAATCCAGGTTGGCCCAGTCGCCGGCCGCTTCCTGGGCGATCGTGGTGCGCTGCTGCTCTTCCTGGAGCAGCCGGGCCGTCATTTCGGCCAGTTCGGTTTCGAGTTTGGTGATATCGAAGCGCAGCGGGGCCGTGCCCCGCCCGACCCACACCCCCAGGCCGAACATCCAGGCCGAGAGCACGAAAAGCCCCAGGATTCTCAGCCCCAGCCTGCGGCCGGCCCCGGAGGCGGCCGGCTTTTGGTCGCTGTTTTCCATCGGCGCCGGTTACATGCTTTCGGGGGCGGAAACCCCCAGCAGGTTCAACCCGTTGCGGATGACTTTCTGAACCGCCAGCACCAAATACAGGCGGGCCTGGGTCAGCGCCGGATCTTCGCTCAGGACCCGGTGCCGGTTGTAGTAGGCGTGGAACGCGGCCGCAAGGGTCATCAGGTAATAGGTGATGCGGTGGGGCTCCAGGAGCTGGGCGCTTTGGTCCACCACTTCGGGGTAGCGCGACAGGTCCTTGAGCAGTTGAATTTCCTCGGGCGCGGTGAGGCGCGCAAGGGCGGCGTCCGATGGGGGCTCGACCCCGACGCCGTTTTCGGCGGCCTTGCGGCTGATACTGGCAATCCGGGCATGGACGTACTGGACATAGTAGACCGGGTTGTCGTTGGTCTTCTGTTTGGCCAGCTCCAGATCGAAATCCAGGGAACTGTCGTAGTGGCGCGTCAGAAAGATAAAGCGCGCCGCGTCCCGGCCGACTTCGTCGATTACATCGCGCAGGGTCACGAATTCCCCGGCGCGGGTGGACATGGCCACCGGTTGGCCGGCGCGCAGCAGGTTGACCAGCTGCACCAGGATCACGTGGAACTGGCCCCGCCGGCGGCCGGAGGCCTCGATCGCCGCCGTCATGCGGGGCACGTAGCCGTGGTGGTCGGCCCCCCAGACGTCGATCACCCGCTCGAAGCCCCGACGGTACTTGTCCTCGTGGTAGGAAATGTCCGAGGCGAAGTAGGTCGTCAGGCCGTTGTTGCGCACCACCACGCGGTCCTTCTCGTCGCCGTAGTCCGTGGTTTTGAACCACAGGGCGCCGTCCTTGGGATAGATCAGCCCGCTTTCGCGAAAAGCGGCGATGGCCTGCGCCACTTTGCCGCTGTCGTAAAGCGACTGCTCGCTGAACCACCGGTCGAAGCCGACCCCGAAGGCCTCGAGGTCCTCGCGGATGCCGCTCAGGATCCGGTCGGCGGCGTAGCGCGCGCAGGTCGCGACGGCCTCGTCCGGCTCGCACTGCAGAAGGTCGGTGCGGCCGGCGTCGTGGAGCTCGCGGGCCAGGTCCCGGACGTAGGCTCCCTGGTAGCAGTCTTCGGGGAAGGCCTCGGGCGGGTCGCCGGCATACAGTTCGCGGTAGCGCAGGAAAACGCTGCGGCCCAGGGTGTTGATCTGGCGCCCGGAGTCGTTGATGTAGTATTCCTTCTGGACGTCGTAGCCGCAGAAGGCCAGGATCCTGGCCACCGTGTCGCCCACCGCGGCCCCGCGGCCGTGGCCGACGTGCAGCGGCCCGGTGGGGTTGGCGCTGACGAACTCCACCTGGACTTTGCGGTCCCGGCCCCGTCGGGAGGCGCCGAAGCGGGCGTCGGCGCTGTGGACGGCCTTCAAAACCGGCTGCCAGGCCGTCGGCGGGATGAAGAAATTGATGAACCCCGGGCCGGCGATCTCGGTTTTGGCCAGCAGACCCTCGCTATCCTCCAGGTGGCCGATCAGCGCGGCGGCGATTTTGCGGGGCGCCATTTTCTGACCGGCGGCCATCACCATGGCCATGTTGGTGGAAAAATCGCCGTGGCTCGCGATCTTGGGCTCCTCGATTTCCACCTCCGGGAGCTGGTCGGAGGTCAGCGCCCCGCGCTCATAGGCGCGCCTGGCGGCCTGCAGCACCAGGCTTTGAATTTTTTGTTTCATTTAAAACCTGCTCCTGTGATAATGAACCTCTCTCAAAACGGGACGACCCGTCATGGCCGGATCTCGAGAGCGGGCCGCCGGGTCGTTTGCAGTTGGCAAAGAAGCCATTTCATAAAGAGTTTTGCTATCCAAGTCAAGATGCTTCGGCGCCGCCGAAGCGCCTTGGAGCGCCGCCCGGCCGCAGGGGGGCGCTCCCGCGGGAGGAACCGATGCTGGTCAAAAACTGGATGAGTCGTGAGGTGATCACGGTGGATGCCAACCAGTCTCTGCAGGAGGCCATCCGCCTGACCAAGGAGAACCGGATCAACAGCCTGCCTGTATTGGACCACGGCAATCTCGTGGGAATCATCAGCGACCGGGATCTGAAGGAAGCGTCGGCTTCCGATGCCACCACCCTGGACGTCCACGAACTGATGTTTCTGGTTTCCAAGATCAAGGTCCGCACCGTGATGACCCCCAACCCCATCACGGTGCCGCCGGACCACACCATCGAGGAGGCCGCGGCGGTCCTGCTGGCGAACCGCATCTCCAGCCTGCCGGTTTTGACCATCGCCCGGCAGATGGTGGGAATCATCACCCGCTCGGACATGTTCAAGGTGATCATCTCCCTCACCGGGCTGGGTAAAAAAGGCATCCAGATGGCCGTGCGCCTGAAGGACGAAGACGGCGAGATCCAGCGCATCCGCGAGGTGCTGCGGCGCTACGGGGTCCGGGTGATCAGCATCCTGAGCTCGGCCGAAGACGTCTCCGGCGGCTTCCGCAAGGTCTACTTCCGCTTCGAAAACCTCAACCGCGCCGATCTGCCCGACCTGCTGGAGGCGGTCAAGGCCCTGGCCGTGGTTCTGTATGTCGTGGATCACCGTGAGAACCAGCGGATGATTTTTGCCGATGCCTGAACCGGCCTGCCCGCGGGCCGGTCGTATTGCTGGCGGCGCCTCAAGGAGAATTGATGCAACTCTTGAAAGACACCATCGACGCCATCCGCGCGCCGGACGCGGCCGTTGCGGCCGCCGCGCGCGAGCGGCTGCGGCAGCAGGCCCGACCGGCCGGCAGTCTCGGGATTCTTGAAGACGTCGGCGCCCGCCTGGCGGGCATTTTCGGCACCCTGGACGTTCGCCTGCAGGAAAAGGTGGTGATCACCTGTGCGGGCGATCACGGGATCTGCGCGGAGGGGGTCAGCCTGTTTCCCCAGGATGTCACCCCCCAGATGGTCTACAATTTTCTTAACGGTGGCGCCTCAGTCAACGTCCTGGCCCGGCATGCCGGGGCCCGCGTGATGGTGGCCGACCTCGGTGTGGCCGCGGACTTCGCTCCCGGCCTGCCCCTGTTTCACAAGAAAGTCGGCCGCGGCACGGCCAATTTCGCCGTCGGTCCGGCCATGTCGCGGCGGCAGGCGACCCGCAGCATCGAAGCCGGGATCGAGATCGTCGCGGAGCTGGTGTCGCAAAAGGCGCTGCACCTGCTCGGGACGGGCGACATGGGCATCGGCAACACCAGCCCCTCGACGGCCATCATTGCGGTTTTTTCCGGCCGCTCGGTGGCGGAGGTCACCGATCGTGGCACGGGGATCGACGATGTGGCGCTGCGGCGTAAAATCGCGGCCATCGAAAAAGGGCTGGCCGTCAACCGCCCGGACCCCGGTGACCCGCTGGGGGTGCTGGAGAAGGTGGGAGGGTATGAAATCGGCGGGATCGCCGGGCTGATCATCGGGGCTGCGGCTCATCGTGTGCCGGTGGTCTGCGACGGTTTTATCTCCACTGCTGGCGCCCTGATCGCCTGTGCTCTGGCGCCCGCTGCGCGGGATTATCTTTTTGCCAGCCACCTGTCGGTGGAGGCCGGCCACGCCGCCATGCTGGCGCACCTCGGGCTGGTCCCGCTCTTCGATCTCAAGTTTCGCCTGGGCGAGGGCACCGGCGCGGCCCTGGCCATGGAGTTGATCGATGCGGCCACCCGGGTGCTGGCCGACATCCGGACGTTTGAGGAGGTGGCCATCGCCGACGCCCAAAAAGGCTGAGGTTGCGCCAAAAGCCCCATTTCGGCGTTGCGCGGCACCGCGCGGGGGCTGCGGCGTACCGGCGTACGCCTCACCCCCACTCGGCTTGCGCGCCTTGAACTGGGGATTTTGGCGCAACCTCAGCAGCAGTTTGGCCACGATTTTTCGCTGGCGGAGCCTTTTCCCGCAGCCGTGGCTGCGGTTCGGTTAAGAGGTCCATTTCGGCGTTGTGCATCACCTCGAAGCCTCAGCAGCGGGTGCCTAAGGGGTCTCAGACGGCCGCGTCCCTTTTTTCGGGGGCCGCGGC
>Ga0105105_10000702_pt1 | contig 14863 bp, 28 predicted proteins | sample PPLLaktember2015_4_FD_79108 | JGI IMG/M metagenome (GOLD analysis project Ga0105105, IMG submission 79108) | Freshwater sediment microbial communities from Prairie Pothole Lake near Jamestown, North Dakota, USA - PPLs Lake P8 Core (1) Depth... | ecosystem: Environmental > Aquatic > Freshwater >... | reverse complement strand
TTAAGCGTTTCGCTTCCGAAACGGAGATGGTTTTTAGCAGAATTTATATCTCTGTCTAAAACAGAGTTACAACAACTACAAGTCCATTCTCTAATATCTAAAGTTAGTTTTTCTTCTTTTAAATCTTGAATGTGTGAACTAGACATCCATGTCAACATCTAATGCGTCTTCCGGAGAATCACCGTCATCAAAAAATTCTTTATATTGTTCTTTTTCTCCTAAGTCCCATTCTGCTTGTTTTGCTAAATTAGTTAATTCTTCCCACCAAGCTTCAAATGTTTGTGCTTCCATGTTCAATCCTATTTTTTTAAATGTTCTAATATACGGGAGAGGCTATCTCGCTCTACAATTTCTCCGAAATCTATGCCCAGCTCCACCGCGCGATCAAAGGAAGATAAAAAATTATGACACAATTGACTCATAAGATATTTCCCTTTGTTTGCTAGCGCAGGATGAAGTCCTTCGTAATCACCATCGAGACTAATCAAAAACGATCGCTGAAAGCCCTCATAAGCATCTGCTATTTCTGGATAGTCGTCTTCGAATATTCCTCGTTCTACATTGATGTCGAGAAATAAAATATCTTGATATCTATTACCACTATACTCGTCCCAGCCGCCTGCTTTTTTAACGCAAAGTGGCATCCATTTAGTATAATGGTAATAAACGGTGTGGCACTGCATAGACAGATCGAGCTTTGCAGGGAGATCTCTTAGCTCTCCGTTTTTTTCTAAATCCTCTGCAGAATTATATTCCACGATTGCTTGTTGTAGGAAAGAGTAATCTTTAAGCCAAGAGGGTTCTGTTTGATCTAACTTAAACCAAGAATGTTCAGTCGGGGGTGTTAGTTCTAAAATAACTCCCAAATGAGAATCATCTCTAATTATAGCTTCAATTAAAGCATCAGATGCGTATTCTCGCGAAACACAAAGAAATTCCCCATTAGGGCTAATATGATCACAGTACATTGTACCAATGTTTGTTTTATAGGGGCCGAGTTCTCGTGCTGCATGATTCCAAGACGTATAACCCACAACTTCGGATCTTAGATCTAAAATTCTTTTTAGTGCGCGGAGATCTGTGTTATTAGCTTTTCTTTTTAGCTCCGCATAAGTGACAGGCATTATTGACTCCTAGTTAGTGTTCGGCTTTGGATAATACTTAACGAATAATTCTATTTCAGAATCCCTTGGGATTATTTTTATAACTTTAAAATAAGAGTTAATTGTAACATCTATCCAAATCTCTTTCTTTTCTTTTCTCGCGATATTGTGCCCAAAAGTAAAATGGACTTTTATGACGTCTCCCAATAGAAGATGTGTCTTTTTTTTCATAAGTATGTCTTGCTGGCGCACTATGTCTTCTATGATCAACGATCTAACTAATGCACGTTTGTATAAATAATCATATTTATAATTTTTTGGATACATATCAACATCTGTAAAATCTATAACTTGCATTGTGCCCTTCTGTCTATGTATCACGCAGTAAGTGAAAAGTAGTTAGACTAAAACAGAAAAAAATGCTACGCATTTTTTGTATCAAGTGTGTTTTAATTTGTAAAAAGGTGATCTCTATGCCCTTCAATAAAGTTGAATTAGACGAAGAAATAACGATGAAATTACAAAACCTTACTACATTATATAATTCATTAGAGGCATATATTTCTAGTTTAACTGACAGCCGTGAGAAGTTATGGACGCTAGCATGTTTAGAGCAATCACACATGTGGCTCGTAAAAACAGTAGAAAGAGAGCAATTAGAAAAAAACTACCGCACATCATCACAACCTAAAGTAGAAGAAAAACCTGCGAGTAATGTTCAAATTTTAGTCGAAAGTCGGGAGAAGTTAGATAGTTTGCTTGGAAGCATTCAGGCTCTAACAAGGGATGTTGCAGAAAACGGCATTCAACTAAATGCGTAAGCTATTTGCTACTCCTTGACATCACCGTCATATCCGTAATAGTAGGACTAGAAGCAGGAAAAGAGGGACAACGGTTATGGCTTTTTTACAACTTTCTACGGATAATCCGCAATTTTCTTTTATCATTAAGAAAAATCCAGATTCTGGCTTATTTGTACGTGAGCTTAGAAAAAGGATTATTTAGAAATACCCCGTACGGACATTAACGAAACAAATAGTGAATACGTAAACTTATTGGCGAAATTAATGTGTGAAGAGAAAAAAGAAGAGATGTTTGATCCTAGACTTTAGAAAGGGAACGCGATGACAAAATTAACAACAGAAGAACTAAAAAAAGTAATCAGAGACATGTTAACTCATATGGAAGAAGTGGCAACATTTGTTGACTCTGTTTTTCCAGAACGTCAAGCAGGAGCGGAATTAAAACAGTATGCAACCAAACTATGCAGTCATGTTACTTCCCTCACACAAGAAACGCCTACAGTTGAAAAAGACACAGAAAACGTAGAAGTGGGCACTCTGGTAACAATGGCATCTCGCGAATGTAAATCAGCATTTAAAGCACTAGCCGAATTTAGACTACAAAAAGAAGAGGATGATAAAACATTTGATTCTCTAAGCGTACATGCAAGAGAACTATTTCGTACATTAGTTATGTACCACAAAGGGGTTTAAAAAAATGAATGTTGATATCTACAGCTACAACTTTTGGATTATAGGTGCGATCTGGTTTACAGTCCCGATATTATCTTGGCTTTGGTCATTAGTGAGTTTATTTATTTACCGAAGATTGTCTAACTTAATGACAGAGGCAGCAGCAACGCTGGAACAAGTGAAAACACTGAACGAACAGATATTAAGCTACCGTCAAGAAACGCTAGAAATACGAACGAAGGCAGAAGAAGAAATCAAACTTGCATGTCAATACTACGCAAAAGTAGCGGATTTGGTTAGTAAGGAAGATGTCTTATGAGCGGTGGGTCATACAATTATTTTTATTCCAAGCTGAGGACATTTGCTGACGAAATTTTAGAAGAAGAGGAAGATTTCGATGGTGCAAAACCAAAACCTTTTTTAGAGACTAGGAAAGAGTTTTCTTGTTTTCTTCACGATTTAGCTGAAGTGTGTAAAGAGTTAGAATGGGCAGATAGCGGTGACATTAGCTATGAAGACGCAGAGAAAAGTATTAAAGAATTTCTTAGTAGACGCAACACGACGACCTACGAAAAAGAATCACTACGGGCGCTACGTGGTTAGGAGATGTTTATTTTAACGAAGACACCGGAAGAGGTAAAAGATGAAACCAGACCTAACGATTGATCTAAAAGACGATGCCATTCTAGTATCTCTGCAATTAGCCGAGGAGGGATATGTGTTGAAATCCTACTCTCATTTCTTCGCTATAGAGACGGCGGTTTATGTCAACAAGAAGGGTGACCAGATTATTAAGAGATGGTCAGACGGGAAAGAATTGTTTGAGATGACCAAATGAGTATATCAATTTATACAGTCTGCAATAAGGTGTTCACCTTAACCTACTGGGCAGAAGAAGTGCCTTGGCAAGCTACCACCATCGTCTGGGTTCCGATTGAATGTGGCAAAGAAACTCATCCCACAGTTCTTTAGCTCTTCCTTCTCAAAATCTTTAAAAAAAATAGCAGCCGAATTGCTTCTCACTGCTATGTCTATGACTTATATCGTTACTTTTCTAAAAGGACACCTGTGTCCAGGAGCCTGCGATTAATATGCTTCATCTACATAGGAAGGTCTACCAAAAAGTGCCTGTTAATGTAAACGTTCCGTATTAACACAGTTTAATCAGTTACTTATACGATTGGTTAAAGTTTTTTCAAAATTATGCCGACATATTACATGTAGGAAGGTTGATGGACACAACAAGGGAGTAAAAATGAAATTTAAAAAACTCAATGAAAAGCTGGTAGAAACAGTAGCCAAGGCTCTTAAAGGTGCTAGACTTACTAAGTTTTTAGATTCCATTAAAATAATCAACGATTCTCTTGAGCAAGGCGGCTGGGTTAGCCGTGGTTCTGTCAAAGCCAATTCCGGTTTTCATCAAGGCATCAGTAAAATTGGATGTGTGAATGTCGAAGTATGTTCACCCGAATGGTACGCTTCAAACGAAGTTTCTAGCCTATTCACATATGGTGTATGGCACCACGATAAGATGGTAAAAGCAAGAAAGTATGACGACAACGGCAAGGAAATAGCACTCCCATACCCCAGCACCGAAATTGGTGTGCTAGAACTAGGTGTCAAAACTATTCGAGAGCATAGCAAAGTATTTAAACTCAGCGATGAAGTTATTTTAGCTTGGTTCTATTTAGTCCGTGAGAAAGACATTGCTATACATTTACTTGATAGCTTACGACCATTGCCGAGCATAACTTCAATCGGTTTAAGCCCTAAAGTAACAGCTACCTTAAAAGAATGTAATCTTAATTTAGATCTACCTTCACTCAAATTAGCTGAAATCGCTTTCCGTTTTGTTCAAGCTGTAAAGTGGAGCAAGGAACAGAAAAAATGTCTCCCTGTTTTTGATAAAAACGGAGCATGTGTTCTGGAAAAGGAATATTACCCAAAATGGACAGACGGTATTGTTCACGGTCAAAGTCGTTTCGCTGGCGGTCGCCATTGTGAAGCCTGCGGTAAAGCCATACCTTCTGGTAGGTTTGTTGCAATCGAAGGTTTTGACAAGAAAAGTAAAAACCTTATTAGCATGTGGATTGGTTGTGATTGTGCAAAAAATATCTTTGGTATTAAAGATGTTGGCATCAGCAAATAAACGGAAAGGAAAAGTTATGGGCAAAGTTAAAGACATCGCCATTGCAATTGACGACTACTTCAGCTCTAGACAAAAAGAGTATGATCGGCTGGAAACTTTGAGCGAAGCTGATTTCAAAAAAGATCCTGCCGCCATTGCTGCTGCTGAAGCTGTAGGCATTGATGTTGACTTCCTGTCTACCGCCTTTATGCATGATGTGGAGTAAGAATATGGCACAAGGATTCAGCATAATATCTTTGGCCAATGAGTTTTCTAAGTGTCTTAGATCTGTGCTTACACCAAGCCAGATCCGAGAAGCTGTTAAACGAAACATGCACACGGAAAGGCACTATACAAAAACAAAAGCTAAAATTGATTCGTTCATATGTCACAGCCATGATTTCTGTGATGCAAACGATGTGATGATGAAGGCTTTGAGTAACGTTGGTTTCACTGGGTTTGACGCTGAGAATGAAAATCATGCTGAGATCTGGGGAGCGGCTTGGCGTAGAGCCAAGGAGAATGGGTTTAAAAAAATCGTTTTTAAAAGGTAGATATTTATGAAGAGCCTTAACTTTCAAATAAATAAAAAGAACAGGAAATATTTTGCCTGTACTCATAACGGTTTTGAAGTGAAGTTGGTTATCGATGCCGCATCGGAGAACCTTTCGCTGGGAGAGCATGATTTACTTGTCGAAGACATCTCTGTTCGCACAAAATTTGGAACTGATCTTATTTACAAAGTTGTTGGTGAGATGAAGAAGGAAGGCAAAATTGTCACACTCCAATCCCATTGCTACAACGATTGGCTCGTTGATTCTTGCCGCAAATTAGGCGGCAAGTGGGATGCTGAAGCGTCAACGTGGGTTTTTAGCCCACTCGTGGAACAGGAAGTGGATGAGCTAGATCGGCTCTTCAATGACGATCTTATCATTATTGATATTGAAGCACTGGACGATATTACGAGCTACACAAGCCCTGTGATGTTTCTGGGTTATACAATCGCTCGTGCGTTTGGACGATCATCTGGTGCTAAACTCGGAACAGTGGTTAAGCAGTTGGATGGGAGCATTTCGTCTGGCGGCTCGGCAAAGAATTGGTTCACTCTGGTGAAGAAGGGATCTCGGTTCAGGCTTGAGATAAGCAAGAACCTACTTGCTGAACGAGAGCTACCAAAGAATTGGCAGATTGTAGAGAAGTGATGGCTCGTGGTGAGCTATCGTTAACTTATTGAAGGGTAGAATTATGAAAGCAGTTAAAGCTAAGAAGTCCGTGAAAAAAGCATCAGCGAAGAAGAAACCAGTAGCCAAGAAGAAGTAGTTGGGAATTAATAATGGGAGTGTAGATAACATATTGATATTGCTGGTTAATATAAATAATTTAATTCTTTTGTGCGGGAGGCATCGAAAATCTCACATTTAGCCACCCCTTTTCTAACAAAAAACACACCATCCATTTGTCCAGCTCGATGCCTTTGTCGAGTCTGTCAGTAGCTAATCAAAAGGAGAGAGTCATGGCTTACACAAAAGAAAAAACAATCAAATTAATCAAAAAAGGCAACAAATGGTGGTCTGCAAAAGTGCTAGGCGGCAATGGAGAATGGTATAACTGCACAGTCGAGCTCGACGAAGAGACTGACGAACTAAAGGAGGGGTCAACCGTCGATATAACCCTCACGGACGACTCAATCCGCACTAAATATGGAACAACAATCAAGTTTCTTCATTCGTCCAAGGGTGAGACGGTCAAAGAGCGTAAAGCTGCCCTAGAATCAGCCACCCCCGAGGCGCGCCCTGCGCTCCTCTCCTCCTTAGCATCAAGCAAATGGCCTAAACTGCGCTGCATTGCGGCGCCGCGCATCCAGAGCTGCCCAAAAAAACATTTAAAAAGCTTCAAAACGACGATGAGAGCATGGTCCAAATCGCGACACTAAGCAACCCTGCTGCAAGCGACGAAGATATCCTTGCCGGCTACCAAGATTTTAACAGGCATGTCCGAGCTGCGGCTTTAATTAACCCCAGAATTACTCCTCCCGAGGCATCAAAAAGGCTGTTCGGGTTTAACGCTCTACCCATGCTTGCTAAAGAGTCTGATGCCAAAAGCTTGTTCCTTTTGTGTGACCGGTTCAAAAATAACCCAGGCGCTCTGCGAAAGTTTCTGGCAGAGGTTGAAGATTTAGACATTTTGAAAGAAATATCGAGTCTCGCGCTAGAGTCAAAAATACCAAATGCGCATTTACTACGATTGTGCAAAAGCGATAAAAGCGAAGTAAATTCTTTTACCGATGATTTGCGCTCGATGTTCCTTAAGCATAAAAAGCATATGCTTGAAGCAATGGAGCATATTTCAGTGTCGAGAATTGATACTATTAAAAAACTGCATGATTTTTTTGATTTAGAAACTCGCAAAATGAGCCAACCTCTTTTTGACCTCCCTATCCACTCTCATATCGCACGCCTCGACGGTAAAGAGCTGGCAGAAGGACTCAAAATCGCTTTGCCAAAAACTTCTCACGACCTAGTAGAACTCGGTAGAGCGCTGAATTTGTGCGTCGGGAACGGCGATTATGCAGGTAGGCAAAAAAATGGGGAATCCACTATTTTGGCTACGATAGACAGCGATGGCAAATTTAAGCATTGCTTAGAAATCTCAAAAAGAGACAGCATTATGCAGTTCAAAAGTTACAGTAATGCAAACGAGACCGCAAATATTCGAGAGTTCGGCAAAGTTCTGAGCGACCTTCTCGAAGCGAGCAAAGAGGCAGAAGAACAAGAAAAAGACGATATGATTTTGCTAAAAAGAGACCAAAAGAGCACTGAAGCTCAAATCTCGGCAACATCAAGAGTCTGCCCAGCTTGCAATGAGACCCTTATCCAAAACCCCGCTCGCAAGCAATGCCACAAGTGTGACCCCGAAGGACGTTTCGGCAAATAACCAACAAATCCAACAACTTACCAAAAACATTACTCAAGACCGTCATTTAGCCACCCCTTTTTCAACACAAATACACAACATAGTAATCGAGACCGGCGCTTTTGCCGAGTCTTCAAGTGAGAGCCTGGTTGTCGGGCGGTAAAACAAAGGGAGAGAGACAGATGAGTAAGCATGAACAAAACAAATTCCAAAAAAACTATGACGCGAACAGGGCATCAGAAAAGCCGCAACGAGGCAAGTGGGTCGATGCCAAAAAGAAGGCACCTGCTAAGAAGGCAAAGAAGGTTGTAGCGAAGAAGAAACCCATTGCCAAGAAGAAGGCCGCTCCTAAAGCCAAGAAGAAAGCGGCAGCACCTGTTGGAGCCAAAGACCATTTTAGTTCGCTGCCGCTTGCAGCAGCACCATGATTAGCTCAAATGTCATTTATGGACGAATGGCATTTTAGAGGGAGATTTCACACCATTAAAATATATTAAAAAAGGAGACAACATGAAGAAAACGATTACAGCTAAAAAAGCTATGGCTAAAAAAGCCATCAAGAAGGGAGTTTCATCGGTTAAGAAAGCTGCACCTAAGAAAGCCGCACCTAAGAAAGCCGCACCTAAGAAAGCGGCTGCTCCTAAGAAGGCAGCAGTGATGGCTACAAGAAACTAACTGATCACTCCAATTTTCTTTAGAAGTTGTGTTGCATCAGCATAGGAAGATTCAGAATTCCACAATTTTCCATCCATTTTCGCTTGGGAAATTTGAATTATTGTTAATTTTCTTACTAATTCTTTTCTTACTTCTTTATCTGTAACTTTTTCGCAGATGCTCGCTAGAGTATTTTCATTCAGATCGTTAATTGCTTGAGGTTCTACGCAAACATCAGGTTGCGAAGGAAGGAAGATAGAAGTCAGATCTATGCCTTCAATACCTTGAAGCGCATCTGCTATCTTTTTTAACATAGCCTGATCAGCATGGAAAAGTTCTGGATTAAGAATATAAGAATCTGCGCATGGTGGATCATGAGGTAATTCCCGATTAAAATCCACTCCCCACTTTAAAAGCTCTTGTGCGATTTCCTCTGAAATATCTCCTTTTTTCTTGAGGACAAAAAGCGCACTGACTTCTGTGAAATCACTTTGCTGATAGCCTTCAAATGATTGAAGATGTTCTCCTCTTTGAAGAGAAGAGATAAACAAATTTAATGCTTCATCTCGTATTACTTTATCTGCCTTTTCTTTTTTACTTGCGATTTCTTTTTCATAAATAGCGAGAGCGCAGTATTGGTCGAATGGTTTTTTAAGCAGTATACGCTTAAGTTCTTTTTCTTTTTCTGTCTGTTTTGTTTTTTTAACTACCTTTTCTTTTTTAGGAAACAATTTTTCCATGGGTGTGGTCTCCCTATCTTTTTTGATCTCAACTTTCACTTTAGAGGCAACTAATTTTTTCTTGCCTGCCACTTTTTTTATTTTTGCGGCTACTAGGTTTTTAGTCTTTTTTTGTACTGTCTTTTCTTCTTTTTTCTTTTTTATAGCTGCCATGTTGTTTCACCCCCATAAATTGTATTCATATGCCAACCAACTTGACATATAAATTACATATCGTTAAAAAGGGCGAAATACTTGAGAGTTATTTATAAGATATTAATTTAATTTAACTAAATGAGGGAATTTACTTCCCTCACAAGAGAGTCCCAAACCTGTTTTGCAGAATCTAGGTAGGTACGATAATCAAATGGGTGCGACATTAATTTATTGAGTACCTCTCTGAATCGGACATCTGTTATTCCATAATAATCCAATCCTGATAGATTAAGGTCTGCAATAAGACTATTAAATTTATCATGAGTACAAATTGGCAAGCAGTGTCGTTGTTCGATAATGGAATAAACTAGGCCATGGAATCTTTGTGTGACGACAAATGTTGATTTACTGATTTCCGTTCTTAGCTCAGACTCGCCTATAGGAGAGAGTACCCAATCGTAGTACTGAGGTAATGAAGATCTGCCTTGTACCGCAGCAGCAATTCTTCTGTCGTCAAAACGCGAATTAATGCACATAGGAATTAATTTAATTTTATATCCTTGGTGGGCATAACGGTCCATTATTTTAGAGAACTCTTGTAAAAACCAATAATACGAAATAGATCTCCAATCTTGAACTGCCCCTCCTACTGGAGTAAGAAAATCGTTTAGTATGACTGTGATCTGTTTTTGTTCCAAAAGAAGAGGACTAAGATCATTTCTTGAAAATACTAAATCTGTAGCGACGCGTGCATTGTGACGAGAAGAAAGGCTGTTATATGATTTACTGTCTCGACAGATAATCAATTTAGCTCGCTCTAATGCTTTTTTATTGCCATCCGACAAAGAAGAACTGATGCCGACACCAATAAAAAAAATAGGGATAGTAACGGTATCTATATCTAAAATAGGCTGATCTAGAAAGCTACCGCCACCAACCCAAAGTGCATCATAGTTTTGATTGATATTACGTGGTAATTTACTACTACCAAAAGTAAAATCTAACGCGGGCCATAACTGCTGAAAACATACTTTAAATATTTCATCTCCGAGGTTATTACTTCCGTACCACCCAAACACAAATACCTTTTTCATGTTTTGTTCCTTTTGTGGTTAGTTAATTTAAGTTACCGCTACAGTAAGCCCAAATAACATAAGGAGAGAATAACCGAGTGGCTCCAGTCTGGAGATCCCCGAAATTGGCTTCTTTCTCCGCCTCTATTTCAGTTTCTAACTCAGATGGTTGTTGAGTATCAAATACTAGATCTGTTGGTACTCGTTCCCAAGAGACACCATTGTATTGTTCTAAGGTAGCTAAATTAATAATTGCTAATATCCCATCAACAGAGAAGTTAAGATCGTCTGTGTGTAGAAATTGACCACTCTGATGAAGTAATAAGTACCCTTGCTTCTTTTTTCTTGTCTTCACACTTTATCTCCTATGTGGATTTCCTCCCTCTTTGAGAGAGGGAGGGACATTAAAAAAGACGCTTAGGTTACTTAAAAGTCATCATCGTCATCATCATCGTCATCATCATCGTCATCATCGTAAAAATCATTATCCTCTTCGTCCTCTTCCTCTTCCTCTTCGTCTTCGTCAAAGGGAACGCTGTCTAGATCTAAAATATCTTCACTATCTTCGAAAATATTTGGATCCATGTCTAATTCAGAGATCTCATCATCGTTATCAAAGTCCGCCATAAATACCTCCAAAGTTTAATTATTATCGCGCTAATACCGTTACTCGTACTGACGCTTTTGCTGTACCACATCTATTTGTTGCAAACACCGTAAATGTTTGAGAAATCTTAGGTTGAACAATAATGGTGGCGGTTACGAGAGGTCTTCTTTGTTCCGCACTTGATTCCCACCGATATGTAGTCCCTTGGCGTGGTGGCGTACCGAGTCTAATATATATTCCGCGAAATATTTTAACATCGTTACCTGCATTAGCATAAGGTTCAGGAGTACATTTTGTTGGTGGAGGGGGAGTTGGACTTGGAGTTGGACTTGGGGCTGCAGACGAAAGAATTATATAGTTCGCTGCAATACCAATATAATTACATCCGTACTTTATTTTACCATAACCTTGTTCGCCCCATTCTACTCCCCAACTATTTTTTATTATGAAATATTGACCGTCGTCATCCCATCCCACAATATTAATAGCATGATTGGGTCTTGTTCCATCGCACCGAGTGAACACACCAGATGTATGCGACATAAATGCGTTCGAAGCTCCTACTCCTGCGGAGATGGGTCCGTAGGTATAGATGGCATTTTTGATTGCTTCTACTGTAGGGGGCGTATTTTCATTGGCGGAGGGAAGAAAGGCCCAAGATCCAATTTTATAGAGGTGAGACAAGTTTGGCTTACAGGCTACTTGTGTTCCTTGGTAGGGAAAATTGGATTCTGGAACGGCTCCTGGGGTTCTATGATAATCATGAGCAAAAAAACCGCCATCACACGACCATCCTTCTTTGTTGCAGGATAGAAGATATTGCTCCGAGAGATCTAACTGCCCTTTGCCTCTTGTTGCCATTACGTCTTGCAATGTAGCAACAGTGGAGAAAGCCCAGCACGAGCCACAGACGCCTTGGTTTTTAATTGGCGTTAGTGTGGCCTGTTCTCTCCAATCAAACTTTCTGGGTAGCGCGGATTGTGCTGCTACGTCTTTAATCACAACTTTCTTTGCCCATCCTTTACTCAATTTAAATCCTGTCGAATATGTCTTATCTTGTGCGTAACCAGTCGGGATTAGTAACACAATTAATGCTAACCACATATACATGTATACACTCCGTTTTTTAGAAATCTGTTTAAATACACATCATCTTTTGACACAAACACACCGCGCTCTTTCACTTCTTTTGCAATCATCTCGAACATGGGGCAAACTCTAACCAGTTTTCTCTTATACATAATTACCCACCTTTGTTTCGAGAGATATTCGAGATTTTCTTCGATATATTGTATTGCTTCTTCTAAGGTTTTAAACCGTCTTATCGTTTTATACAAGACTCCTAATTTAGTTGACACCTTGAGCGTGTACATATTTACTGTAATCCCCTATGATATCTGTGACATCAATAGATTCTGGATAGTACACCGTAAAGCCGTCATAGTCTGGATAGAGCGAGCCATTATCTTGGTTGCCCGAAAGTAACCAAAAGGCTACGCCATCTATTTTTTCTTCTTTTGCTACTTGATACCACTCACTGAATATTTGCCGCCGTCTTTGTTTGTCTTTAAAGCCGAATTCTCCAAAAAACACAGGTTTACCCAAGTCACGTGCAATTTTAGCGTGGTCTCGAATATACTGTATGGATCGCTCCTGCGAAAATCCCCACCAGTCTGGATAAAGATGAAAAGAAACAAAATCGATAGCCTCGCTTTTATGTGTTTCAAAGACGGGTGTTGCTATTTCACCTTCAGATCCCGTAGAGCGTAAATGGTTAGGATCTAGATCGCGGATGTAACGAGCCATTTCATCTACCCAAAGATAAAAGTTAGGAAGATCGTAACTTCTAGGCTCATTCATAAGCTCCCAAGCTAAGATAGTAGGATCGTCCTTATAGGGTACGCCCGTAATCGTATTAACTCGGTTGATAACATGTGCAATGTACGCTTTATATACATCTTTGACTCTCTGGTCTCGATAAAAGTCGTCGTGATTATAAAGATTGAACCACCGTAGATACTGGGGAATCCCACCAAACTCTCCCCAGTTGTTTCCTAACGGTAAAATTAATTTAATTCCTTTTTGCCCCGCAGATGCGATGATGTAATCTAATTTTTTAAATGTGGGCTCATGATACTCATATGGATTTGGTTGAAAGCAGTAGCCATCATGACTTGCTCCTGCACAAAAAGCCCAAGTCCTAATAACAGTCAGACCAAGAGATTTAGCATCTGAAAATACGTCATCTATCATATAGTTCGATTTATAAAATAAGTAATACTGGTTAGCACCAGAAAAGTTAGGAAGATCTCTTGCATAGGAAGTCACGGCGGAGAAAAGAAACATCAAAGAAATAAGCCAACGTAAAAGTACCATTACTCCTCCTTGCAGCAGAAGCTGCGTTAGTTAGTAAATAACTAGTAAGCACGCCACTGATCTAGATTTGATGTGATTAAATCCATCCCTTACTTTAAGTGAGTATGTATATTATAATAATCTTGTTAGCCTATTTTTGTCGCAGATATTGATTCAGTTCTTCACTCCACTTTAGAGCGTCTTTAGTATTTCCGTCTAAAATGGCTTTCATCATCTTTAACTGAAGAATGATTTTTTTGTCGTCTCGCGTGCACTCCGCACACGCAGTAGCATTTATTTTTACTAGGATGTTGATAAGGCGCTGTTCAAAAACAGTAGTTTGCAGCGTATCTAAACTTGGGGGGGTTTCTTCTTTCTCGACAATCTGTATGGGTGGCGTATCTTTTGTTATGGGAACGGGAATCATCTGAGGCAAGCTAGGCTGTAATTGTAATGGCTTTTGCTGCGCGATACATGCTACCTGCTGTACTTGTGGTTTTCGGATCGATTCTTGAAGCGTAGGAAACAATAAAAGAAACATCAATCCGAATAAAGATGTCCAAATAATAGATAAAAGTAAAAAGATCCACTGCATGTTTTCGCCTGTGTGTGTAGTTAATGCGGGTCCGTCCGATATGTTGTACACAAAAAAATAGAAACAGTTCAATAGTAATCAAGTATTTTACTTAGGTGAACAAAAAGATAATTGCACATCAGTACAAAATCGTAGATGATGCCTGCTTTTAAGAAGGTGACTGTGACTAGTGAAGAGCTATATGCATTAAAAAACAGTGCCTTACACAAACATCCGATGCGCCTTGCTACCACGACAAAGGTGCTTGAAGGTTCTTAGGGGATGACATTTATCGGACATTGGTAACTGCCATTGCTGCAGCACAGTCTAGCGGTGATCCATCTTTATGGTTTTCGGTTATTTCTGACTTAATCAACAAACAAGAAGCAAAAGAAAAGGAAGATAAGGAAAGAGAAGAAGAAAAACAAAAACAAAAAAAGGCAGAAGCTATCGTACCGAAAACAGTAGGACTAAATGTGGTGATAGCATCGCCAGCTAAACCTACGTCAAATAAGGTTACATCGCCTACAGTAATTCGACGACGAGCCTCATCAGGAGGGGTTTGAAAAAGGCGGAGCGTTAATCACCACTAAAATGAACTGCTGATGCTCCGTGACTCGGACATCGACAGAAGGTATCTAAATGCTCTTCTTGCATAGCCAGTTTCTTCTTTAGCTCTTTTACTGCTAATATCAAATCATACACGGTTTGAGCACAATAATTTCCGCCATCAATCCAGTCTTCAGTCATATTTGCTAAAGCGGCATCAAGTTCCATCTCGGAATCATCAACAAATATTTTTAACTGCTGAGTCATTTTTTCTCCCCTATAGGCCATGGGCCATTAACTACCAAATGCTACGCAAAAAAGTCTCTATTTTTCCTCTACTTTGCGCCCCAACCAGCGATGAGATGGGTTCTCCTCCGTTAAATAGAAATAGGGTAGGAACGGATCTTATTCCTAACTCTGCTGTTATGTTCACATGCTCATCCACATCCGCCTTAGTGAAGCCTCCCCTCCCTAAAGGGAGGGGCTTCTTAAGCTATTAACTTAAGCGTTTCGCTTCCGAAACGGAGATGGTTTTTAGCAGAATTTATATCTCTGTC
>Ga0105105_10000701_pt1 | contig 14863 bp, 14 predicted proteins | sample PPLLaktember2015_4_FD_79108 | JGI IMG/M metagenome (GOLD analysis project Ga0105105, IMG submission 79108) | Freshwater sediment microbial communities from Prairie Pothole Lake near Jamestown, North Dakota, USA - PPLs Lake P8 Core (1) Depth... | ecosystem: Environmental > Aquatic > Freshwater >... | reverse complement strand
GGAGCCGTCAACTCCACAGGCGGCAAACAAGGTGTGTCTAACTGATTTATTTGGTGGTGGTCCCAACGGGACTCGAACCCGTGTTACCGACGTGAGAGGCCGGTGTCCTAGGCCGCTAGACGATGGGACCTTCAAGCGAAATCAGGGCGACTTTGTAGCAGGATACCTCGAATCTTGTCAAATGGAATTTGAAAAAGAGCCGCGTCAGGCTGCCTTTTTGCCCTTGCGGAAGCCGGCCAGCAGGTAGACGATAAAGCCTGCGAACGGGATCGAGGCGATCACCCACCACTTGGCTTTCGCTCCTGCGCTACCGAAGTCCTTTTGAGCGACATCCACCACGGCCCAGATTGTGCCGATGAAGAACGGGACGCAGATCGCCAGGAAAATAAAGATGGCCTTCAAATCCTCCATACTCAGCCTTCCAGAAGATCGGCGACCTTTAGGATCGCGTTGACGTAGTAGGAGCTGGGGTTGTAGGCATGGATCGCCTTTTCCTGCTTTTCACGGCCAATGCCCGGCTGCCAGCCGTGACGCTTGAGGTAGTTGGCAATGCTGGCGATGGCATCGGCGTGAACCAGGAGGTCGACGCGGCCATCCTGATCGCCGTCCTGGGCATAGGCCAGGATGTTGGTCGGCATGAACTGGGCGTAGCCCACGGCGCCGGCGTAGGAGCTGACGATGGTCGCCGGATCGATCCCCTCCCGCTGCGCATAGCGCAGCAAGGCCTTTAGTTCGCGGTAACCCCATTCGGCACGTTTTTGAACCCGTTCGTTGAAGCGCTCGCGGGTGATGCGCCGTTCCGGAGGGATGATGCGCCAGAAGGTCTCCTGGAAGGCCGGATCGGTCAGGGCGGCCAGCGTGGAGAGGGTGCTTAGGGCGGAGCGACTGCCGGACAGGGTGCCCAGGCGGCTTTCCACCAGCAGAATGGCGGTGATCACGCGCTTGTCGACACCATAGGTCGCCTCGGCCGAGCCCAGGACGGTCAGGTTTTCCTGCAGATAGCGCTGAGCTCTCTCGATGGACTCGGGCGTGCTGAACTGATCGTAGTTCAGCTTGGCTTCGCTGTGGATGAAGAAACGGGAGACGCCGTCGGCCTCGACAAACACATCTGGCCGGCTGTACAGTTGCAAGACCGATTCCGCGGGGAACCCATCGACAATGAGCCTCTGTCTGAGTGCGGCGAAATGATCGGTACTCTCCTGAGCGGTTGAAACCGACGGGCAAAGACAAAGGGTGGCCATCGCAAGGATTAGGATGCGCGTGGCCCCATGACGACGTGCAGGGTCGAATCTAAACATTCGGCTTGACTCCTTCGATCACGCTGTTCAGCGGGGGATGGGACCGCGGGTGTTGCCCGGCGAGGCATCACATGCTACGTTTCAACTATAATATCACAAGAGTCTGGAATTTTAAATTGTGAAAAAAGCCTCCAAAACCATCTTCACCTGTCAGGCCTGCGGTTACCAGGCACCCAAATGGATGGGCAAATGCCCGGACTGCGGCGGGTGGGACTCCTTTGTGGAAGAGCGCCAGGCCGCCGCGGGGCGGCTTGCGGTCAAGCGCGATGCGGCCGTCGCTCCTTCGACGCCGGTGCCGATCGATTCGATCGAAATCGAAAACGAAAAGCGCCTGCTCACCGCGATCCAGGAGTTCGATCGGGTGCTGGGCGGCGGGATCGTGGCCGGATCTCTGATCCTGATCGGCGGGGACCCCGGCATCGGCAAATCCACCTTGATGCTGCAGGTGCTTTACGGGTTGGCCGGCCAGGGGCACAAGGTGCTCTATGTTTCCGGTGAGGAATCCATCCGCCAGATCCGGCTGAGGAGCAAGCGCTTGGCCAGCGTGTCTCCCAACATCCTGGTGGTCTCCGAGGTGGAGGTGGATGCGGTCCTGGCCATGATCGACTCCGTGAGACCCGAAGTGGTGGTGGTCGACTCGATCCAGACCATGTTCAGCCCCGAACTCGGCTCGGCGCCCGGCAGCGTCAGCCAAGTGCGGGAGGCCACGGTGCGGCTGATGCTAATGGCCAAGCGCTCCGGTATTCCGGCCTTCCTGGTCGGCCATGTGACCAAGGACGGCGCCATCGCCGGTCCGAAGCTCCTGGAGCATATGGTGGACACGGTGCTCTATTTTGAAGGGGACCGCAACCACATCTTCCGGGTGTTGCGGGCGGTCAAGAACCGTTTCGGTTCCACCAATGAGATCGGCGTATTTGAAATGAAGGACAAGGGACTTGACGAGGTGACCAACCCGTCGGCGGTCTTCCTCTCCGAGCGGCCGGCGGCGGCCGCGGGTTCGGTGGTGGCAGCCAGCATGGAGGGCACCCGGCCGATCCTGGTGGAACTGCAGGCGCTCACCAGCGGCACCAGCTTCGGCACGCCGCGGCGCACCATTTTGGGGCTGGATCCAAACCGCGTGGCGCTGCTGGCGGCGGTCATCGAAAAAAAGGTTGGCATGCACCTCATGGGCTACGATATTTTCATGAACGTCGCCGGTGGTGTGAAAGTGGTGGAGCCGGCCGTGGACCTGGCCATCGTGGCGGCCATCGCTTCGAGTTTCCTCGACAAGCCCGTCTCCGACCGGACCGTGGTTATTGGTGAAGTCGGTCTGACCGGAGAGGTGCGGGCCATCGGCCAGGCGGAGCAGCGCATCCTCGAAGCGCGCAAAATGGGCTTCGACCGCTGCATTCTGCCGCAAAGCAATTTGAAGCGGCTGCCGGATGCCGATAGCATCCGGATCGTCGGAGTGCGATCGGTGTCCGAAGCCGTCGAAGCGCTTTTTTAACGGATTGACTTAGATAAGCTTGCCGTTGTATACAATTCTATTTTGCATATCATGTTTCCACTTGAGCCACGAAGCGACCCATCGTATTTATGAGACATGCGGCATCCAAGACCCATCAGTGGGAAGACCATTACACACGGCAGGCCCGCAAGGAGCATTACCCGGCCCGGTCCGTGTATAAGCTCCAGGAGATCCAGAAGCGATTCGGCCTGGTACGGCCCGGAAACGCCGTTCTGGATCTGGGATGCGCGCCGGGCTCCTGGCTCATGTATGCGGCCGACCTCGCGGGTCCGTCCGGTTGCATCGTGGGGGTCGATCTGACGCCGGTGGCGGTCAATCTGCCGGCGCACGTCAGGGTTCACACGAAGGATGTCTTTGAGTTGGTCGACGGTGCGGAGGCGTTTTTCGGGCGGCCATTCGACGTGGTGTTGAGCGACATGGCCCCCGCGACCACCGGCAGCCGGGGGGTGGACGCGGCGCGTTCCCACCATTTGTGCCAGGCGGCGCTCGCTATCGCCCGCCGGGTGCTGCGGCCCGGCGGGTCGTTCGTCTGCAAAATTTTTCAAGGCGAGGATTTCAAGGCATTCACCGCAACGGTCAAATCCGGCTTTTCGGAATGCAGGATTTTCAAACCTCAGAGCTGCCGCAAGGCCAGCAGGGAAATATACCTCATCGGGAAGGGTAAAACAGGAGGACCCCATGTCAGGTCACAATAAATGGGCGAGCATCAAGCACAAGAAAGGTGCCAATGATTCCAAGCGCGGCAAGATCTTCACCAAGCTGATCAAGGAAATCACCGTGGCCGCCCGCATGGGCGGCGGAGATCCGAACGGCAATCCGCGGCTGCGCGCAGCGGTTCTGGCGGCCCGGGCGGAGAACATGCCGAAGGAAAACATCGAGCGCGGAATCAAGAAGGGCACCGGCGAGCTGGAGGGTGTGAACTACGAGGAGAGCCTGTATGAGGGCTACGGCCCGGGCGGCGCGGCCGTGTTGGTCGAGTCACTTTCCGACAACAAGAATCGTTCGGTGGCGGAGATCCGCCATATTTTCAGCAAGAACGGCGGCAGTCTGGGCACCAGCGGCTGCGTCGCCTGGATGTTCAAGAAGAAGGGCTACATCGCCATCGAGCGCCAGACGGTGGACGAGGAAAAGCTGATGGAGAAGGCGCTGGAGGCGGGCGCCGAAGATGTGCGCGAAGACGAAACCACCTTCGAGGTCATCACGGCACCCGAGGATTTCGAAGCCGTGAAAACGGCCATCGACGAGTTGCAAGCGCCCTACATCTCCTCGGAAGTCACCATGCTGCCTCAGAATACGACCGCGCTGGCCGGCAAAGAGGCCGACCAAATGGTGAAGCTGATGGACATGCTGGAGGATTGCGACGACGTCCAGAAGGTTTATACCAACGCGGATATCCCGGACGAGCTGGTCAGCCGCGCGTAAAGGCCCGTTGAAAGGCCCATCTGACACCCAAGGGCGGCGTTGCCCCGGAGTTCGAAATGCTCACGTACTTTCGTACGCTGCGCTTTCGAACCCCCGGGGCGCCTTGCTCTTGGGCGTGATCTGGGCCTTTGAACGGGCCTTTAAGTTTTCACCAATTCTTTTTCAGAATCCCATCCTGCCAGTTCTGCTGGCACCACACGATACCCGCCTTCGATGCTCTCCCGGGTTGTGTTTGTCCCGCAGGGGAGATGGATGATCTGCCAATAGTTTGGTGCAAAAGAGAATGACGGCGTAACACGCCCAAGATCAAGGCGCGCAAGGCCGGCGGCGCGAGGCGTACACCCGGTACGCCGTAGCGCGGTCGGGCGCAGCGCAACGCCGAGGTTGGGTGTGTTACGCCGTCATTCTTCGAGGTTCTGGACGTCCACACCCGGTGGGATCTCAAAACTGAACAGCGACGAATCGAGATTGGCGTTGAACTGGGGGCTTACGATGTCGATGCGGGTGTCATCGCCGTAGTCGTTCAGCGTGACGATCCGCGCGATTTGATAGGACCGCGGGACGACATAGAGGCGGATTTCGGAAATGTTCGCCGCGCCCTCGATCGGCTTCATTCTCAGCTCGTAGAGATACTCGCCTTCCGCCCGGACCAGCTGAATGTTGAACTTCTTCCGCACCAGGCCGATGTCCGACAGAAAGCTGGCGCCCTGGCCGTCGCGGAAAAAGACCGGCGCACCGCCCACCATCACCTGGTTGTCCTGCGGTCGGAAAATCCACAACTTCTTGCCGTCGGTGATGATGACCTGACGCTCGGGTTTTTCATATTCCCAGCGCATCATCCCCGGGTAGCGCACATACAGCCGACCCGAAGCGAAATCCGTAATTTCCATGGATTTGATGGTGGATTCCTGGAGAAAATCAGCGGCGAATTGAGACCCCGTGTAGCGTTTCTCGACCTCCTTGAGAATGTAGTCGAGCGGGGGGAGGCTCTCGGCAGTCCACGCCAAACCGGGATGGAAGCATAGCGCCATGAGCGCCAGCGCCAGGGATGCATGCCAGACTCTGTTCAACCGAACCATGGGAGTGATTGCCTTCGTATTTTGAAATAATCTTCGCCGGTTCGGACCGGCGGTTGAAACTAAAGGTTTCCGCAGAGGAAGTCAAACGGAATTGCGGGCCGGCTCAGGTCGGGCGCTGCCGCAGGTCCGCAGCATTCTGAAGGACCTCGATGTCAACCGACTGGCTCCATCCGTCCGCATCGACGGGTAGAATGCGACCGAAGACGGCGCTGCAGATGCGGTCGATATAGCCCATTTGGCGCCGGGCCAGAGCCTCATCCACCCAGATCAAGCGCTGGCCCCGGCTCAGGAGGGTTTCGAAGTTGGACTGGGCCAGGTGCTCGCGCAGCCGCTGGCCATGGTGCAACGCCTTGGCCAGCCATTTCTTTCGTGCAGCCAGGGCCGGGAATATGTCAGCGGACGCTTCCATCTCCGAAAGCAGCTCCAAGGCAAACGCAAAGGCCTTCCAGCCGTCTTCCTCCTGAACGTCCAAGTGCGGGATCAACGCGAACAGAAATTCGTTTTTCGCCGGCGCGAAACCGAAGCGGGCGTTGCGGAGCATGACGCGCAGGCGTTGACCGCCGGGGCCGGGGACGTTTGCCGCTATGGCCTCGGCGATGCCTTTCGGGAGCACCCGGTCGATCCCGAGTCCTGTGACCAGCCGGCGGGCCAAGGGGGTCGTCATGTCCACCTCCAGCACGCCTCGGCCGTCCGGAAAATGGAAGGCCACCGCCAGCGGCGTTGCCACCAGGCCTGCGACCACGTCCTCCGCGGCGGGGGGCTGCTCTCCTTGCGGCCGGCTCAGCCGGCCTTCGAGCTCGATCTGCAGAGGCTCGTCCGGAGAGAATAGAAGCTCGAGCAGGCTATCCCGCTCGGGAGCGGTATCCGCCTGGAGAATCGCCGCCAGCTCAGCCGCCGATGGCTGGGAGAAGGTGGAATCGATGAAGCGCAAGGTCTCGTTGGTGAGATCCAGGCCGCGCATCAAGATCTCACGGAGCGTGTCGGCGATGCGAGCGGCAGCAACGGCAGAGGGCCTGCGACACCGGGCTCGGAGGGCGTGGCGCTTGGCCGTCATAGGTATTGGGCCAGTTTCAGCATGAGCTCATGCTTCTGGAGCGCGCCGGGCATGCTTTCCCTGAGCTCGCCGTTGTCGAAAACAAAGAGGAAGGGAACGCTCATGATGTTGAAACGACCGGCCAACTGCGGATTGGCATCCACATTGACCTTTCCGACCCGGATCCGGCCTTTGGACTCGGAGGCGAACTGATCCACGATCGGGACGACCGCTCCGCAGGTCGGGCACCAGGGCGCCCAGGCAAAAAGCAGCACGGGCAGGGGGGATTTCAGCACCTTGGCTTCAAAATTGTCGTCCGTCACCATGACGGGCTGGGGGGCCAGCAGCTCTGCAGTCGGCAGCCGGGCGCCGCACTTACCGCATTTGGGCGCGGCGTCCAGCCGGGTGCCGGGAACGCGGTTGCGGGCGCCGCACTGGGAGCAGCGCAATTTATAAGCTTCGGCCGTCTGGGCCGAGGGGCGTTCTGGGAAGAGGGCCGCCTGGCATTTGCCGCATTTGGCGGAGGCAGCTCCCATGCGTTCAGCAGGGACTCGGTTGCCCGCATTGCAGCTCGGGCAGCGTACGATCTCGGTGTTTGGAGCGTTCATCGTAAGTCACTCAATCCATTTCTCCGATTTTTTTATCAAACTAATTCTTATCGTCGGCAAGTAAAGGTAAGAGAGTCCTCTGCGGCGATGAACTCTCGAAGATCCCCCCCAGTCATTTCATGACACCATAGGCCTTCAGCTTTTTATGCAGGGTGCGGCGCGTGATTCCGAGGCGGCGGGCCGTTTCGCTCTTGTTGCCGCCGGCCGCCTCCAGCACTCTGAGGATGGTGGCCCTTTCGATCTCATCGAGAGCCAGATTTTCGGAGGCGGCCGCTGCAGGCTCCAAGGGGGCATGGGAGGGCTCCTCGGCCGGCACCCATGCAAAATCCTCCGCGGGCAGATAATCCGTTCGGGCCAGCACCACCGCCCGCTCCACGGCGTTCATGAGCTCGCGCACATTGCCCGGCCAGCCGTAACGGATGAGGCGGTCCATGGCCTGTGGGGTGACGCCCTTGATCGGCTTGCGGTTGCGCTGGGCAAAGGATTCGAGAAAGTGCTGGACCAGCAAGGGGATGTCCTCGCGGCGCTCCCGCAGGGGCGGGACGGACAGACCGACCACATTCAGGCGGTAATACAGGTCCTCCCGGAATTTGCCGGCGGCGATGAGATCCGGAAGCCGGCGGTTGGTGGCCGCGATCAAACGGACGTCCACTCGGACCGCCGCATCCCCCCCCACGCGGGTGAACTCACGCTCCTGCAGCACCCGCAGCAGTTTGACCTGCATGGACAGCGGCATCTCGCTGACCTCATCGAGAAACAGGCTGCCGCCGTCGGCCTGATGGAAGCGCCCTTCCCGGCGCCGCTCGGCTCCGGTGAAGGCCCCTTTTTCATGCCCGAACAGCTCGGATTCCAGAAGGGTTTCGGTGATGGCGGCGCAGTTCAACTGCACGAAGGGGCCGTCGCGGCGCGCGCTGTTGAAATGGATGGCAGCGGCGATCAGCTCTTTGCCGGTACCGGATTCGCCCGTGATCAATGCCGTTGCCTCGGACGGCGCCACCTGCGAAACCGTATCCAGGAGGTTGGCCATAGCCTGGCTGCGGCCGATGATCCGGCTGCGGTCGAACCGCAGGCCGAGGCTTTCGCGCAGGCGGCGGTTTTCTTCCTTGAGCCGCGTGTGCTCCACGGCGCGCTCGATGGTGATTTTCAGCTTGTCGAAATCAAGCGGCTTGGTGAGATAATCGTGGGCGCCCTGCTTGAGGGCGTCCACGGCGGTCTCCACCGAAGAATAGGCGGTCATGATGACGACGGGGATGGCAGGGTTGAGGTTCTTAATGGCAGCCAACGCCTCCAGCCCGGACACCTTGAGCATGCGCACGTCCATGAGCACCAAATCGTAAACCCGCTGCCGGACCCTATCGATGGCGGCACCGCCGTCGTCCGCCTCTTCGATTTCATACCCCCAGCCGCCCACGAGGGTTCGCAGCATGGTGCGGTGGGCCGTGTCGTCGTCCACCACCAAAATAGTTCCGTTCACGGTCATGCGCCCATTCCTCATATTTCCGATTGGACCGGGATCTTCAAGATGAAGGTGGCGCCGGCGCCGGGAGCACTCTGCACGGTGATCTCCCCGCCCATCGTTTCAATAATATTATGGGCAATGGCCAACCCCAGGCCGGTGCCGCTGGGTTTGGTGGTGAAGTACGGCTCGAAGATGTGGGCCAGGTCTTCGGGCCGTATCCCAATGCCGGTGTCGGACACGCGGATATCGAGCCGCCGGGCATTCGCCGTTTCCCTCACTTCCACGGTCAGAACGCCGTTGCGGCCCATCGCTTCGATGCCGTTCAATAATAGGTTCAACAACACCTGGCTCAGGCGGTCGGCATCCAGCCGAACCTCCGGCATGTCCGCAGGGTGCCGGACAGCGACCGTGACACCCTTTGCCCGGGCCTGGGACTCGACCAGTTTGACGCTGTCCGCGATCAGTCGATCCAGGCGGACCGGGCGCGGGAGAATGCTCACCGGCCGCGAGAACTCCAGCAGCTGGCCGACCACCCGATTGAGCCGGTCGACCTCCTGGATCAGAATGGAAGCGGTTTGGGCATCCTGCTCGTTTTCGCGATAGCGCTCCCGGAAATAGGTCGCAAAGCCCTTGATGGAGCTGAGCGGGTTGCGGATTTCGTGCGCCACCCCAGCGGCCAGGCGCCCCACGGTCACCAAGCGCTGGTTGCGCGCGATCTCGGTGCGCAGGGTGCGGATCTCGCTGAGGTCCTTGAAGAGCAGGATGCTGCCGAGGTACCGGCCGTCTTCATCCGCGAGCCGGCCGGCGCCGATCTCCAGCGGGATCACGCGGCCCCCGGAGAGCGGGCAGTCCAGCTCTTTTTCCAATATGGCGGCGTGGGGGGCAGCCACGGCTTGGATCTGCGACCAGAGGGATGCCGGCAGTGCGTGGCTGGCCGGGCGGCCGATGACGCTCACGGCGGGTGACTGCAGCACCGATTCGGCCACCTGGTTGAATACCGCCACCCGTTGCCGGCTGTCCGTCGCCACCAGTCCGATCGGCATGTTCTCGACCACATGGTCCGAGAAGGCCTTGATACGGAAAAGGTTCATTCGCGCTGCGCGGTAGTTTTGGGCCAACAGCAGCAGGGTGATGCCTGCGAATCCGGCCAGCAGGAGGATCGACCCCATGAGAACGGCATGCCAGACATCCGACCGCTGTGCCTCTTCGATGGAGGTCATGTCCAAGCCAACGAAAATGACACGCGGAGGTTCGGGCGGAAACTCAAAGCCCTCCGGCAACCGACGCATGCCCGAACCTCGCATCATGCCCACGGGCGGTCCGGTAGGCTCGAACTTACGAAACACCTCAAACACCTGGGTGCCGTCATTCCCCTTCACGATCCGCCAGTCGAGGCGTTTGGACTGGGCGACGAGGGCGACGTTCAACCCCTTTCCGTAAGTGGAGCCCACCCGGTCGAGGTCGCTGTCGGCGATGATGTTGCCGGTCGCGTCGGTTACGATGAGGTGGGCGATATCGGGCAACTGCGAGGTCTCGGTGAGCAGACGCTGCAGCTGGAAGCCGCCGCGTTGCATGCCCATCATTCCGGATCGCGTGCCGGCCTCGAAGGCGCGAATCAGGGCACCGCCCTTTTCGACCAGCATGCGGGTCGTGAACTCTTTTTCGCGATGGATATTCTGAATGGTCATGAAGGCAAAAATCGGCAGCAGCACCGCAACCGCACCCAGCAACACCCAGGGCGGCACGCCGGCCCAGAATTTCGTGTCCTTGATCCTATCGACCACGGAAAAGAATCGGCTCATCAGCCCATCAGCCTGCTGTCCACTTAAACTAGATCCTGCCAAAACCCCATGACCCAGCCGAGCAATTATCGTGCAAGACCTCATTCGTCCGGAAAGGGGGCATGTGATCTGCCACGGTTTGCGCCTCTCTGGGAATTCTAAAGCTTCAGAGGATTGAAGCTTCCAGGCGGATCAAGATGGATACTAAGTATCCAAAGTATCCATGTAAACGCTGCCAGCCTGGATAAATTGTATCCGCCTAATTTGGAATAAAAAACGCGTTCCACGCTGTAATCCCGTCAAGATTAATTTTATATCTAATGTTTTCAAATTGTTGTTTAAAAATGGTGCGTCAGCGTAAATTTTGGCATCGGCCTTGCTAAACACCAGAATGAAAACCGATTTGAATGCATCAAACCTAACGGAGGCAGTCAAAATGAAAGCGAAACATTTGGGTATGGTTATGGCAGTCTTGGCGATGCTGGGGTTTATCGGCTATTCGGCCGATTCCTACGCGTGGGGAAGGGGAGGCGGTTACGGTGCGGGGTCGGGCTCCGGAAACTGCCCGCGGGGCGGTTTCGGCGGGCCTGGGATGGCCGGTAACCTGACGGATGAGGAAATTGCCACTGTGCAGAAGGAACGCGGCGCTTTCCTCGAGAGCACGCGCGAACTGCGGGATCGGCATTACCAGAAAGAACTGGAGCTGAAAGCCGAATTGGCCAAACAGAACCCGGACGCCAAGAAGGCGGCCGAGCTGCAGAAGGAAGTTTCCGGTTTTGAGAACGAGCTCGACCAGAAGCGCCTGGAGCATCGGCTGAAGATGAAAAAGGACTATCCCCAGCTTTACGGCAAAGGGTTCGGCGGCGGGTTCGGTCCCCATGGCGGTATGGGGCGGGGCGGCGGCATGGGACCTGGCCGGGGCATGGGGCCCGGCGGTGGTATGGGAACTGGCGGCGGCCCCTGCTGTCAGTAATTTGAAGGAGTTCGATTCCGGGGGAGGCGGCCGCCTCCCCCGGTTTGTTTTTTTAGGCCTGGCAGATCCCCACCGGCGCTGCGGCTGTGGACCGCCTCGCTGGCCGATGCATTGGCCGAACCAAACTATATGGCGCTGCCAGATGGCAGCGCCATTCGTTTTGCCACCGTAGGCGTTTAATGATAAGGTTTTGTTGATACCCGACAGGCTTGCATCCGGCAGGCCTGGGAGCCATCGATGGGGCAAAAACCGCTCGGGAGGGATTTGTTGGAAACCCAGGTTTTGATCATCGGCGGGGGCATCACCGGCGTCGGTCTCGCCAGGGATCTCGCCCTGCGCGGAATTCACTCGGTTCTCGTCGAAAAAAGGGACATTGCCGCCGGGGCTTCCGGCGCCAACCACGGGCTGCTGCACAGCGGGGCGCGCTATGTGCGCAGCGACCCTATGGCGGCGGTCGAATGCCGTGAGGAGAGCGCGTTGCTCAAGCGCTTGGCCGGCCATTGCATCGAAGACACCGGCGGCCTTTTTGTGGCGGTGGAGGGTGACGATGAGGCCTATGCCGCCGCCTTTCCGTCCCTTTGCGCGCGCTGCGGAATCCCCTGCCAGGCGATCAGCCCCGCCGAAGCCCGGGCGCTCGAGCCGGTGCTTTCGGAACGGCTGATTGCCGCTTTCCAGGTTCCGGACGCAGCGGTGGACCCGTTTCATCTCTGTCTGGACAACCTCTCCGAGGCCCTGGAGCTCGGCAGCCGCGTCATGCTGCACACGCGCGTGGTCGGGTTCGACCGGGAAAAGGGTCGCATCCGGCGCATCCGCCTTATGAACGCTGAGACCGGCGCCGAAAGCGCGATGACAGCCGATCTGATCGTGAATGCCGCCGGCGCCTGGGCGAGAGAAGTCGCGGCCCTGGCCGGACTCGAAATGGATCTGCTGTATTCTAAGGGAAGCCTACTCATCACCGACCAACGCTTGACCCAGCGGGTCATCAACCGCTTGCGGCTGGCTTCGGATGCCGACATCCTGGTCCCGGGTGGCACGGTCTCCATTTTGGGAACCACCTCGATCCGCATCGATCGCCTGGACCAGATTGTCCCCACCGTTGCGGAGAGCGATCATATCGTCGACACGGCCGCGGCCATGGTGCCGTCCTTGAAGACGACCCGCTACATCCGCGCGTATGCCGGCGTAAGGCCGCTGGTGGGGTCCCGGGCGCTGGACGACGGCCGTGCGCTCAGCCGCGGCTTCGCCCTGCTGGACCATGCCACCGACGGAATTGAAAACTTCATCTCCATCATCGGCGGAAAACTGACGACGTATCGATTGATGGCGGAAAAAACCGCCGATCTGATTTGTCGGCGTCTCGGCGTCGATCGACCCTGCCTCACGGCGGTCCAGGCCCTTAAATCCTTCCCGGCCAATCAATGGACCGCAGCGGGCCTCGCTCCCAAGCTCTGGATGAAAGCCAATGCTCCCGGCGACCTGCTGCTGTGCGAGTGCGAGATGGTGCCGGCCAGTGCCGTCGACGCGGTCATCGACGGCATCCACGGACAGGGCGGTTCGCCCAGCCTTTATGCCATCGGCCGGCGCAGCCGCGTCGGCAAGGGCACCTGCCAGGGCGCCTTCTGCGGCTTGCGCATTAACGCCTACCTTTACGATCAGGGCCGGCTGGAGGGCCAACAGGGGCTGGCAGACCTGCGGTCTTTTCTAAGCGCCCGCTGGCGGGGCATGCGCCCGATCTTGTGGGGTACCGCCTTGTTTCAGGAAGAACTCCAGGAAGCGGTGCACTGCGGATATTTAGGGCTCGAGCTGGGAGGGCGTCGATGACCGAGCCAGCCCCTCTCACCTGCGATTTGTGCGTCATCGGAAGCGGCTTGGCGGGAATGTCCGCGGCCCTGTTTGCGGCCGACCGGGGGCTTTCCACCGTGCTGGTGGGGCGAACCGGCGAAATCATTTTTGCCACCGGGCTCCTGGACCTGATGGGCGTTCACCCGCTGGAGGCCGGAACGCTGTGGGAAGACCCTTGGGCCGGGGTCGCTGCCGTGGTGAAGGATTTGCCGCAGCACCCCTATGCCAGGCTTTCGGCTGCTACCATCCGCGCCGCCTTTCAGGAGGTGTTGGTCTTTTTTGAAACCCAGGGACTTGCCTATACGGGTTTTCCCGACCGCAACGCGGCTGTTCTGACCTCGGTGGGAACCGCCAAGGTGACCTACCGGGTACCGCTGACGATGTGGAAGGGAGTCGCTGCCCGGCAAAGCAAGGCGGACTGCCTGCTGGTCGACATCCAAGGCCTCAAAGGATTCAGCGCGTGCCAGATAAAGGCCACCGCAGGCGGCGCCTGGCCGAACCTGAGGACGGTGAAGGTAGTTTTCCCCGGTGCAAGCCCTCACGGAGAGGTCTTTCCGGAACGACTGGCCCGGGCACTGGAAACCGAGGGCGTTCGCGCGAACTGGGCCGCTGTTTTGGAGCCTCATATTCGGGGCGCCTCTGCCATCGGCGTTCCGGCGATTCTGGGAATCGCAAGGCCGGTCGCGGTCATGCGCGACCTTGAAAAGCGTTTGGGCTGCCCGATGTTCGAGATTCCCACCATGCCGCCCGCGGTGACGGGGCTGCGCATGAAGGAGGCATTCGAGCGGGGGCTGGCGGCTCGCAGGGTGGGGTTGCTGTTGGAAAACAGGGTATTTCGCGCCATCGTCCGACGGGAGTCGGAATTTCTTCTGGAGGCCGGGCGCCTGGAACCCGAACGTACCGTTCAAGCGGCGGCCGTCCTCTTGGCGACCGGAAGGTTCATGGGCGGTGGTCTGCAGGCGGATCGCCACGGACTGCGGGAGCCGATTTTCGATCTTCCGGTCCATCAGCCCGAGCGGCGGGAGGACTGGCACCGCGAGGATTTCCTGGATCGTCGGGGTCATCCGGTGAACCGGGCCGGATTGCAGACCGACGAGTTTTTCAGGCCCATCGATGCAACCGGCCGGCCGGTCCATTCGCGTCTTTTCGCAGCCGGCTCGATCCTGGCCCACCAGGATTGGATGCGCATGAAATGCGGATCCGGTTTAGCGTTTTCAACCGCCTATGCGGCGGTTGAAAACGCTCAAGCCGAACTGCAGGCAGGTTGAACGGCCATTATTCCTGAGGCCGGAACCAGGATTGGAAAGCGGCCAGCGGCAGGAATCGGCTCGCAGGGGCAAAGGCGCCACCGCCCCGTATGCCGGGCCACGTCTTTAAGCCGGCTTGAGGATGGGCATGTCCACTTCGGAATCATAGCTGCGTTTGAGACCTGCGCCGTCAAGCGGCAGGATCACGATTTCGGAGGTGATCAGAACCGGGCATCGGCCTTGAATCAGGTGGCCGCCAAGGACCCTTCCCTGGCCATCGCTCAGAGCGGCATGCAGATGTACGAATATTTCGCCGTTTTCCGTCTCGCCGATGCTCCCCTGTCCGGAGAGGACCTCCACCGGAACCTCCACGTGAAGCGGTTCGCTGTAGCCCCCGCCAACTCGGTTTTCTTGGGGCACCACGACAAAATACGAGGCGCGCCGCAGGCTGGCGATGCAACTGACCACACAGGCCGAACGGAGCCCCCGCTCACGGCAGGCCGATGCGATTCCGGAGATGAGATCCGTTCCCGGAGAAAGGCGGATGAACACCGCCTTTCTTATTTCCGCTTCCGCGTGCAAGATCGCCATCGTTTTTATTGCTCCGGAACCGG
>Ga0105105_10000700_pt1 | contig 14908 bp, 15 predicted proteins | sample PPLLaktember2015_4_FD_79108 | JGI IMG/M metagenome (GOLD analysis project Ga0105105, IMG submission 79108) | Freshwater sediment microbial communities from Prairie Pothole Lake near Jamestown, North Dakota, USA - PPLs Lake P8 Core (1) Depth... | ecosystem: Environmental > Aquatic > Freshwater >... | reverse complement strand
TGAAACTGCTCGACCCCGAGGGCGGCGAGCAGGTCAAGTCCCTGCGCGCCTCCGAAGCCATGAAGAGCTTCGACAACTACTTCAATCTGCCGGACAAGGGGCAGTACCAGCTGCTGGTTGCCTTCAAGGTGGGGGACCAGATTCGCAACGCCGGCGTTTACTACGAGCAGAAGTAGGGCTGCGGAATTTGAGCACGCTGCAGCGGTCGGCGGCCAAGGGCGGCCGCCGACCGCTGCAGTTCTAGTGTCAGCCTCGGGGGCTTACAGGGTGTTTAGAAACAAGCATCAGGCCGTCAGCCAAGGCAGATATAAGCGTGAGGCAAGAGGCTTGAGGCTCGAAGCTTAAAAAAAAAAGGCACCGTCAGCCATGCTTCCAGCTTCGAGCTTCCTGCTTCCAGCCGATTGCAGGTGAGCATTTACAAAAGCCGCACAACGCCGGATCACGGCCTTCGGCGCAGTTTTTCAACACCCTGCTAAAAGGTGCGCGAGACTGAAAAGACAACACGCTCGTCGGCGATGTCTTTGCCCAGGAAATTGGCGTTGTTCGTGTCGTTGTAGCTCAGGTCCAGGACAAAGCCCAGCAGCGGCCGGGAGATCCCGATGCGCCAGAGGGTGTAGTCATAGCCGTCATTGCCGTTGTCGCCATTGCCATTGCCGGTGGTTTTGTCGCCCTCCACCCACTGGTACCCGACCATACCGGAGAGAGTGAATTCAAAAGGCAGCGACAGATCCAGCCGGCCGCTGCCATAATGCCCATCGCCATCCTCGCCGAAAAAATCCGGTGAATAGTTGTAGCCGCCGATGAGTTTGGGGCTGAGCGGAAGTTCTTTGAACGTGTAGTCGAGGCCCAGATGCCCCTCCCCGTAGCTCTTCCGGGGGTCATCCCCGCTGCCGGGGTAATAGTAGTAGATCAGCGAGGCATCCATGTTCAGGTTGGTGAAGAGCTCCCTGCCATAGCCGCCGTAAACATCCAGCTCCACATTGCCCTTGGAAATGGTGTCGTCCACGTTTGAGCCCCAGATGCCGAGGTAGGCGCCGATCGGATGCTTGTAGTCGAAACTGCCCTGAACGGCGGGCTTGTTGTCCGTCTGCGACACGCCCCGGAAGAGATAATCCGTGGCGAAGGTCATGGTGGCGCTGAAGTTCTTTGGATCGGTTGCCTCAGCCCACCACCCATCCTCGGAAAACGCATTCGAGCTTCCCATGAGCAACACCATCACAATCGCCATCACCCCCAGAACCGACATCTTCCACTTCTTCATCTTGTTTCTCCTCTCGTCTAAAGTTTGTGCCTCGAAAGGCGTTACGGGTTCATGCGTTTGCCGATGACGATCCCGCGCTTCAGCGGCGTGAAGATTACCGTTGTTTGCTGTTCCGGCAGGGCCCCGGGCGGGCACCCTGCCGGCGGGCAGGAGGGCTTAGCGCGACGAACTGCGGATATTGAAATCCGGGTAGGCGATGACCGCAACCTCATACTGGTCAAGGCCCTCTGCTTCCTGTTCGGGGTCGACCCGCAGGCCGATCGTCACGTCCAGCAGCTTGAACACGGCATAGCCAATCAACCCGACATAAATGATGTTAGCCAGGATGCCGATGCACTGGGCGGCCAGTTGGGAGGCGTCGCCGTAAAAGAGCCCGGTAACGCTGCCCTCCACGCCGTTCAGGGCGTCGCCGTAGGTCCCGTCGGCGAAGAGCCCCAGGGCGAAGACGCCCCAGGCCCCGTTGACCCCGTGGACCGAAATCGCGCCCACCGGGTCGTCGATTTTCAGAGTCCGCTCCACAAATAAGACGGCACCGCAGAGCAGCAGCCCCGCGATCAGGCCGATCAGCACCGCGGCCGGCGCCGTCACGAACGCGCAGGGGGCGGTGATCGCCACCAACCCGGCGAGCAGGCCGTTGGCGGCCATGCTGATGTCCGGCTTGCCGTAGCGTAGCCACATGTAGAGCATGGAGGAGAAGGAGCCTGCCGCCCCGGCGAGCATCGTGTTCACCGCGATCACGGCGATGCGCAGGTCTGTCCCGGCGAGAGACGAGCCGGCGTTGAACCCGAACCAGCCGAAGGCCAGGATGAAGCAGCCCACCACCGCCATGGGGATGTGGTGCCCGGGGATCGCGTTGGGCGTGCCGTCCTTGCTGAACTTGCCCAGGCGCGGCCCCAGGATCTTGGCGCCCACCAGCGCCAGCACCCCGCCGGTCAGGTGGACCACCGAGGAGCCGGCAAAGTCGACATGGCCGTGGCCCAGGCCGAAGTTGCTCCCCAGCTTGGACAGCCAGCCGCCGCCCCAGACCCAGTTGGCGTAGAGCGGGTAGATCACCGCACCCACGAGCAGGGCGTAGATCACGAAGGATTTGAAGTTCCAGCGCTCGGCCATGGAACCGGTGGGGATGGTTGCGGTGGTGTCCATGAACACCATCTGGAACAGGAACATGGTGAAGACGGCGACATCGTAGGTTCCGCCCGACAGGAAAAATCCTTTGGTTCCGAACAGGCCAAACTCCTTGCCGAACAGCTCGATCGTGAATTCCCCGTTCAGCACCCCGCCGCCGCCCAAAGTGGCGAAAGGCCCGGCGCCGCCCATCTGCAGGGCAAAGCCGCAGACCCAGAAGCCGAGCATGCCGAGGGCGTAGACCATGAAGTTCATCGCCATGGTGTGGCCGGCGTTCTTCGCCCGGGTGAAGCCAGTTTCAGCCATGGCGAAGCCGGCCTGCATGAACATGACCAGGAAGCCGCAGATCAGGGTCCAGACGGTGTTGATGGCCACCCGGTTCTTGCCCACCGCATCGCCCACCTTCGCGGCCAGCGGTTCAGTGGCCGCCAGCGCCTTGATCTCATCGGCCGTCGGAGCGCCGGCGGAGGCGCCGACGATGTCCGCGATCCCACCGGTGCTGCTGCCGCTGGGATCGGGTGACGGCTCATCGGCCGCTAACGATGGAAAAACCAGGGCCAGGGACAAAACCAGCACGGCGATCACACGGATCCCGTATGTGGAAATGATGGGTTTCATATTCGACTCTCCTTTTTGCGCTTGGCGCATGATGGTTGCTTCTGATGCTGTTGGCTGCGCGTGCATCCCGGTTAAACAGCCTCTATGCCGGTTTCGCCCGTCCGGATTCGGACGGCCTCATCCACGCTCGTCACAAAGATTTTGCCGTCCCCGATTTTTCCGGTGTGGGCCGCCTGGCGGATGGTGTCGACCACCTGGCCGACAAGGGCGTCGTCCGCCACGATGATGAGATGGATCTTGGGCACCAGGTCCACCTGGTACTCGGTGCCCCGGTAGACCTCTTTGTGTCCGCGCTGGCGGCCGAAGCCCTTGACTTCGGTGATGGTCATGCCGGCGATGCCGATCTTGTTCAACGCCGTTTTTACATCGTCTAACTTGAAGGGTTTGATGATGGCCTCGATCTTTTTCATCTTGTCCTCTCCCATGCTTCGAATTGCGGAGCCTGCCTCCGCGATGCATGGTAGTCGTCTTTATCAATTAACGTGCCACGCCGTATGAAACCGCATAACAATTTGAATTATAAGATTTTATAACATAAGATGCAGCTGCGTGGGATCAAACATATATTTACTTAATTGTAATTATCAATTTATATATTTACGTTATTGTATTTTTTATCGGGATATATCGGCACCCCGCGGCGTCCGTCCGGACCCCCCCACGCATTGATCCCATTTGCCACCCAGTCCGCGACGGCTCCTTTTGACAATTCACCCGGCGTGGTATATAAAAATTCAGCAGCGAAACTGGACGTCGGGCAAAGGCCGGGGAAGAGGCGATTTCAGCCAAATCCATTCAAGGAGAGAAACAATGAAGAAAATAGGTTGCAGAGTTCTAATGCTGATGCTCGTGACGGGATTGCTCTTCGCTATTCCGGCATGCCAGAAAAAACAGATCAGTTCGGACCCGAGTGCGGCATCCGCCAGCGGGACCGGCATGGGGGGTGCAGCGGGCCGCAAAGGCATCGGCGAACAGGATTTGGGCGGTGCTGCCGGCCGCCCGGGTGCGGGCGGGGCCATCGGCGCCAGCGAGCGCTCCTCGTTTGAAAACGAGGACATCTTCTATGGCTACGACAGTTCGTCCCTGACCACACAGGCCCAGGATGTGCTGCGCAAGAAAGCCGCGTTCCTGAAAGCCAACCCGAACGTCAAGGTCACCATCGAGGGCCACTGCGACGAGCGCGGCACGAATGAATACAACCTGGCCCTCGGGGAGGCGCGCGCCAAATCGGCCAAGGCCTTTATGGTGGACCTGGGCATCCCGACGGCCCGCATGGCCACCATCAGCTACGGTGAGGAGCGGCCGCTGGTTCAGGGGCGCAGCGAAGAGGCGTTCGCGAAAAACCGGAGAGCGCATTTCGTCATCGAGCAGTAGCGTCCCGGCAATTCGAGACACCATCTGACCGTGCGGCCGGGCCCGCACGGTCTTCTTTTTCGTGCGACGGCGGGTCGGCATGATCGTGAAAATCATTTCCGGAGGGCAAACCGGCGCCGACCGGGCGGCCCTGGACGCGGCCATCCGACTGGGCGTCCCGCATGGCGGCTGGATCCCCAAGGGCCGCCTGGCGGAGGACGGCCCGCTGCCGGAGAGCTACGCCCTCAAGGAGACGACGTCCGCGGTCTACGCCGAGCGCACCGAAAAGAACGTGATCGACGCCGACGGCACGCTCATCATCGCACGCGGAAAGCTCCGCAGCGGGACCGCATACACCCGCGAGATGGCCGTGAAACACGGCCGTCCCTGGCTGCACGTCGACCTCCGCCAAACGCCGGCCTTCCGCGCCGCCCTGGCGATCCGGGAGTGGGTCGCTACCCAGCGCATCATGGTGCTGAACGTGGCCGGGCCCCGGGCCAGCAAGGACCCCCGGATCTACAGCGACACCCTGGCGCTGATCGAAAGCGTGTTCTATCTGAGCCTGGCAGATGGGATCCCGGGCAAGCCTGCGGAATCAGGTATCACGCCGGAAGCCGCCGCCTCCGAGCCTCCGGCCTGCGTCAGGGATGCCGTGCAGCAACTGAGCGACGGCCTACCCCTCAAGGACAGGGTCACGATCGCGAACATGACCGAAGGCGAGCTGCCCACCCTGCTTCCGACCCTGGGGGAGTACATCGTCCACCGTTTCGGCCTGCCCGCGGCGAACATACCTCTTATGCGGTCCTGCCGCTGGGTGGCCCGGCGGTCGATCAAGACCGAAGAGGCGGCGGCCCGCCTGATTATCCGCGAACTCTGGAAACTGCTGCGCCGCACACACGCCCTGCGGCGTGTCAAGTGACGCCGGGCGACAAAGGTGGGAATTCTTTTTCACACTGCGCTCCAATCCATTTCTCAACCTTAGTACCCAAATCGCCCATCGCCTGCGACCGTTTACCCGCCGCGCCGGTAAATCCGGCCGGTTCCACGATCGGGCCATATGGCATGAGGATTGCTCTGGTTATCGAGGGTTCCTGGGGCACACTTCGACGCACACGCGCTGCGTTGCCATTGGAAGGAAATCGGATGACGATACCGAAAGACGAACCCGGAGAGGCCCTGCCAGATCTTGAATTCATACGAATCAAGGACAGCGGAGGATCACGGTCCGGCATCGACCGCCGGCAGACCCCCAGCGAATACGACAGCCCCGAAAGCAGGTCCGGCCGAGACCGCCGCAGAGGCTTTGACCGGCGGGCCGGCATCGATCGCCGGCGGACCAACGACCGGCGGCTCAGCGGCAGCTTCTGGGAGGGAGAGATTATCGAACGGCGCGAAGTATTTCGCAAAAAACAGGGGGAGTGAATAACCTCAACCCGCCGGGCCGGAAGGCTTCAGCGGGGCGATAGACACCTTACGAGAGTGTATGCAAAGGGCAGCCTTCAGCGAGAGGCTGCCCTTTGCTGTTGGTGCGCCCTGTACGCGTATGGTCAAGCCAGTTTTTTGACCGCTGCGATGACCGCCGCGTAATCCGGCTCCTGGGAAATTTCCTTCACGAGCTGCACGTATTTCACCACCCCGTTCTTGTCCAGGACGAAGATCGCGCGCGCCAGCAGTCGCAGCTCCTTGATCAACACGCCGTAGCTCTGGCCGAATGCCGTCTCGCGATGATCGGAAAGCGTCTTGACCTTGTCCACGCCGGCCGCGCCGCACCAACGCTTCTGGGCGAAGGGAAGATCCGTGCTGACGGTGAGGATGACGACATTGTCCCCCAGGCCGGCGGCTTCGGTGTTGAAGCGGCGGGTTTCCATGTCGCACGTCGGGGTGTCCAGCGACGGCACGCTGGAGACGATGACCACCTTGCCATTAAAAGAAGAGAACTTGACCGGTTTGAGGTCGTTGTCCAGCAGTTCGACATCCGGGGCCTTCTCCCCGACCTTGACTTCTTTGCCGACGAGAGTGAAAGAATTGCCCCTGAGCGTGACGGCGCCTTTACGTTCTTCCATGGCAGATCTCCTTTTCGTGTGGGTTTGGTTAAAGCGGAAGCAATAGCAACTAAGATTTCAAAACCTTGATAATAGTGGAGTGATAGTAAGACGGCCCGCCGTCAAGTCAACGTCCCTGACGGCGGCAGCCCTGATTGACACTCGCCTATCCGACCTTATTCATTTAAAAAGCTAAATGATTCCGCCAAGACCCGGTTGGGTGCAGGAAATTATCGCGACAACTACAGAGTGGACAAGTAAGGAGCAGCCCATGGGTGATCGAATCGTGCGGTCGCTGGTGGCGTATGTTGCAGCGCTCGCTTTTTTGATCCCGGCCTTCGGCGGTTCGGTTGATGCCGCCGCCCCGCCGGTGGACAACAGCATCTACGCCGAGCTCCTGACAAAATATGTCGTAAACGGCCACGTCGACTACGCCGGGTTCAAGCGCGATGAAGCCCGGCTGGATCAGTACCTCAAGGTCCTCGAACAGGTCGACCCGGAGCGCCTGCCGCGGGAGGAGCAGTTCGCCTTCTATATCAATGCCTACAACGCCTGGACCATCAAGCTGATCCTGACCGGCTATCCCGGGGTCAAGTCCATCAAGGATCTGGGCAGCCTGCTCCAGTCGCCCTGGAAAAAGGAGTTCGTGCGCATCAACGGCAAGACCCTCACGCTGGACGATATCGAGCACACCATCCTCAGGCCGCGCTTCAAGGACCCGCGCGTGCACTTCGCCATCGTCTGCGCCTCGAAAAGCTGCCCGCCGCTCATCGCCGAGCCGTATCTCGGAGCGGTTCTGGACGCCCAACTGAACCGGTCAACCCGTGATTTTTTGAACACCCCGGCCAACTATCGTCTCGACCGAAACACGTTCCGGGTCAGTTCGATCTTCAAGTGGTTTGCGGAAGATTTCAACAAGGATGTGGTCGGCTTTTATCTAAAATTTGCTCAAGGCGAGTTGAAGGAAAAGCTGCAGGCCGGGCGCGACCGCATCGACGTCAGTTATATGGATTATGACTGGAGCCTGAACGGGGTGTGACAGGGTAGAGGAGGATGCATGGCTGTCTATGATTACGATATCGGCATTATCGGTGGCGGTGCCGCCGGACTCACGGTGGCCGCCGGCGCCTCCCAGCTCGGCGCCAAGACACTTCTCGTGGAAAAGGAAAAGGAGCTGGGGGGCGACTGCCTGCACTTCGGCTGCGTTCCCAGCAAGACGCTGATCGCCTCCGCCAGGGTCTATCACCTGCTCAAACACTCCGACCGGTATGGCCTGCCGCGGGTGGAGGTGCCGCCGGTGGATTTCCGGTTGGTGTCCGAACGCATCCGCGCGGTGATCGCCACCATCCAGAAACATGATTCGGAGGAGCGCTTCTGCGGGCTGGGCGCCAAGGTGGAGTTCGGCAGCCCGGAGTTCGCCGACGAGCACTGCCTTCGCCTGAACGGCCGATCGGTGTCGGCCAAGACCTGGGTGATCGCCACCGGCTCTTCGGCCGCGGTGCCGCCGATTGCAGGGCTCGACCGCACCCCCTTCATCACCAACCGTGAGATCTTCTACCTGGACCGTTTGCCTGCGTCCATGATTATCCTGGGGGCCGGGCCCATCGGTGTTGAAATGTCGCAGGCGTTTGCGCGGCTGGGAACGCGGGTCACCGTGGTCGACATGGGCCATCAGATCCTGGCCAAGGAAGATCGCGACATGGCGGATGAACTCAGAGCCGTGTTGGCTGCGGAAGGGGTCGTGTTCCACCTGAACTGCACGATCGAAGCGGTGCAGGACCTCGGCCGGGCCCGGGAAGTCCGAATTCGAACCGCCGACCGCAAGACGCTCACCCTCGAAGCCGAGGTCATCCTCGTCGCACTGGGCCGTGCGGCCAACGTGGGCGGCCTCGGGCTCGCGCCCATCGGTGTCGAGCACGACCGCCGGGGCGTCCAGGTGGACCCGCGGCTGCGGACCACCCAAAAGCACATCTACGCCGCCGGGGATGTAAACGGCGGGCCTCAGTTCACGCACGCCGCCGGTTACGAAGGCGGCATCGTGGTCAGCAACGCCGTCTTTCGCCTGCCGCGCCGGGTGAACTACACCTATCTGCCCTGGTGCACGTACACGGATCCGCCGCTCGCCAGCATCGGCATGAACGAGAAGGCGGCCAAGGCGGCCGGCATCGGTTATACGGTGTGGACCGAGGAGTTCCGCGACAACGACCGCAGCCTGGCCGAAGGCGAGGGGGTCGGCAAGATCAAACTGCTCCTGGACGAGAAGGAGAAGCCCATCGGGATACAGATCCTGGGGCACGGGGCCGGGGAGCTGCTGGCGGAGTGGGTGGCGGTGCTGAACGGCAAGGTGAAACTTACGACCCTGGCCACCGCGGTTCACCCCTACCCGACCCGGGGCGAAATCAACAAGCGCGTGGCCGGAAATTTTTTCTCCGAAAAAATTTTTTCTAACAAAGTGCGCAAGGGCCTCAAGTTCTTCTTCCATCTCAAGGGCCGGGCCTGCACGTTGAACGAAGAGGGGCTCGTTCAACATTAGCAGGCTCGGAACTCTGGCAACACGGCAGGGCCGCACCCCCTGCGACGAAAACACGGCTCCCCCCCGGGAGACAGGCGTTCATGGAAACCGACTCACACCCACCAAGCCGCAGTTCACCCGTGATGGCGAGCGTCAGCGCGCCGGACCTGGGAATGGATGTCGGTGCGTGTGTTGCAGCCGTGCCCGCCGACCCTTGCAGCATCGTCATCCTGGGAGCGACCGGCGATCTCACCGCCCGGAAGCTGATGCCGGCGCTCTTCAACCTCTACCGCAACGGCGGGCTGCCGGAGCCTTTCCGGGTCGTCGGCTGCGGCCGCACGGAGTGGACCGACGTGGAGTTCCGCGGCCGGATGCAGGCCGCGGTCCGCCCCGCTGGTGAACGGGACCTTGCCGCGTGGCAACGGTTTGCCGACCGCCTGCACTACCGCTGCGTGAACTACCCGGAGGCCGCGTCCGTCGGCGAGCTTGCCCGCTTTCTCCGTGACCTCGACTCCGATTCCGCCACCCGCGGCAACCGGATTTTCTATCTGGCGCTGCCGCCCACCCTCTACCAGCCCGTGGCCCGGAACCTGGGGAAGGCCGGGTTGGGTGTCGAAAACCGGGACGGCAACGGCTGGGCGCGCATCGTGCTTGAAAAGCCGTTTGGGACGGACCTCGCCACGAGCCGGGAGCTCGACCGCAGCCTGCACGAGCACTTCCAGGAGCACCAGGTCTTCCGCATCGATCACTACCTGGCCAAGGAGACGGTCCAGAACATCCTCATGTTCCGATTTGCCAACTCGATTTTCGAGCCGCTCTGGAACCGGCGCTACATCGACCACGTCAGCCTCCGGGCCACCGAATCCCTGGGCGTCGAGCACCGGGCCGGCTACTACGAACCGTCCGGGGTGCTGCGTGACATGTTCCAGAACCACATGATGCAGATCCTCGCGCTCGTGGCCATGGAACCCCCGCCGCGCTTCGAGGCCGAGCTGGTGCGGGATGAAAAGGCCAAACTGTTCAGCGCCCTACGGCCGTTTCCGCTCGATCACATCGAGAAGTATCTCGTTCTCGGGCAATACACGGCTGGCATGATCGACGGCAATCCGGTCCCGGCATACCGTGAGGAGATTGGGGTTGACCCCGCCTCCCTGACGCCCACCTACGCCATGATGAAGGTCCAGGTGGACAATTGGCGCTGGCAGGGGGTCCCGTTTTACATCACCTCCGGCAAGCGCCTATCGCAGAAGGTCACCGAAATCGCCATCCAGTTCAAACAGGTCCCGTATTCCATGTTCCGGCACACGCTGGGTGGGCCCATTTCGGCCAACCGGCTGATTCTGGGCATCTACCCGGACGAAACGATCACCCTCACGTTTCAGACCAAGAACCCCGGGGCCACGGTCTGCCTGCGAACCGTGACCATGGATTTCAACTACCAGCAGAACTACACCGGTCCGGTGCTGGACGCCTACGAAAAGGCGCTGCTGGACTGCATGCTGGGAGACCAGATGCTTTTCTGGCGACAGGACGGGGTGGAGCGGTCCTGGGCGTTTCTGAACCCGATCCTCGACGCGTGCGAGCGCTGCCCGGACCGCGGGGGCCGGCTGAGTTTTTACGCGGCCGGCAGCGGAGGCCCCGCCGAAAGCCTCCACCTTTTCAACCCTGTGTGAATTTCAGCCCCCACCGGGACGGGGGCAAACAACCCCCGAGAGGAAGCCGATGCCATGCCAGCCGTAACCGAGAAGGCGCCCGCCGTCAACCGCCGCCTGTCGCTGATCAAAGCCCTCATCTTCGCCGCCTTCATTGCCGCCGCGATCGGCCTGGTCCGATTCACGCCGGTGCAGGACTATCTGACGGCGGACGCCCTGAGCGGGTTGCTTGCCAGCGCCGGCCTGTGGGCACCGCTGGCCTTCATCCTCATCTACGCCATCGGCGTCTGTCTGTTCGTGCCGGGCTCGATCCTGACCGGGTTCGGCGCCGTGATCTTCGGGGCCTATTGGGGGTTTGTCTACGTCTGGGTCGGCGCCATGATCGGCGCGGCGGCGGCGTTCTGCATCGGCCGGACCCTCGGCCGCGATTTCGCTGCGTCGCTCATCGGCGACAGGCTCCGGAAGTACGACGACAGCATCGAGCGCAATGGCTTTGCCGCGGTGCTTTACCTGCGCCTGCTCTATTTCCCGTTCACCCCCTTGAATTTCGGCCTGGGGTTGACCAAGGTCCATTTCTGGGACTACTTCTTCGGCACGGGCGTGGGGATCCTCGTGGGGACCTTCATTTTTACATTCTTCATCGGCACTCTCAAGGAGGTCTGGGTGTCGGGCGACTGGGGTGCGCTGTGGTCATTCAACGTTTTTTTATCGATTGGCTTGTTCGTCATCTCCTTCTTCATCCCCAAATTGATCCAGAAGGTGCGCAAGGAATAAGCCCGCCCTGATAGGCGGCAGTGCCGGGCAGCCGACGGCGTGAATGGAGACGATCGACCGGCATGAACACGGGCAGCGACATCCGGGTGGAGGCGGACACCGCGGCAGCGCTGAAGGCGGCCGCGGATGTGCTGCTGGAAACGGCGCGCTCCGCTGCGGCCGGGGGCGGGTGCGTTTCCATCGCGATCTCGGGCGGGTCGACCCCCCGGGGCATGCACCGTCTCTGGACCCAGAACCCCTATGCGTCGGATATCGCCTGGGACCGGATGCACCTGTTCTGGGCGGATGAACGCTTGGTGCCCTATGCGCACCCGGACAGCAATTTCGGGGCGGCCCGCACGGATTTCATTGAAAAGCTCGCAACGCGGCCGGCCGGGGTCCACCCCGTGCCGGTGGCGGGAGACCCCGAGGTTCTGGCGCGGCGCTACGAAGAGGAACTGAGAGCACATTTTCGCATGCGGCGCCTCGCCGAGCCGGTTTTTGACCTGATCATCCTCGGGGTGGGCGCGGACGGCCACACCGCGTCGCTGTTCCCCGGCAGCCCGGCCCTGGAGGAGTGCCTGCGCTGGACGGCTGCCGTAAAGGGCGGCCAGCCGGAGGTGTGGCGGGTCACCCTCACCTATGCGGTTTTGAACCGGGCCCGGCGGGTCGTGTTCCTGGCCTGCGGCGCAAGCAAGGCCGCCGTGGTCCGCCGGGTGCTGACCGCATTGCCGCCGGATCTGCCCGCGCAGCATGTCCGGCCGCCCTGCGGCCGCGTGACCTGGGTGCTCGACCCGGCGGCGGCAGCCCTGCTGGAGTCAGCGAGCGGCGCTGCCGCATCGGATGAGAAAACGCCATACTGAAAAATGCCCGCTGCCGGCGCTATTGAAAAATCGCAGCATTTCTGGCAAGAGATGACGTGCGATGGAAGCGAACCGCGAAAGCGAGCGCATTCCCCGCCGCTTGCGGCGGGGTAAGCGAGCGAATCCTAAAAAAAACCGCATTCCGTACGGTCGAAGATTCCCTGCAGCTTGCTGCAGAGATCTTCAATCTGAATTCGAAAGGAACTCAAGATGCCCGCACTCTCAGAACTGAAACAATTCGATCAATCGGTCTGGTTTGATTTCATCCGGCGCTCGCTGATCACCTCCGGGGAGCTGGCGCGGCTGGCCGCCCAGGGGGTCCAGGGGGTCACCTCAAACCCGGCCATCTTCGAAAAGGCCATCGCCGGCTCGTCGGATTACGACGAGGAGATGAAAGCACTCATCACGGCTGGAAAATCCGTCTCGGACATCTACGAAGCGCTGGCGATCAAGGACATCCAGCTGGCCGCGGACGTCATGCGCAGCGTCTACGCTGCGACGGGCGGCCGCGATGGTTACGTGAGCCTGGAGGTCAGCCCCTTCCTGGCGAGCGACACGCCGCGGACGGTCGCGGAAGCCCGGCGCCTGTACCAGGCCGTGGGCCGGCCGAACGTTATGATCAAGATCCCGGCCACCGCCGAGGGGCTGCCGGCGATCACCGAGACCATCGCGGCCGGTGTCAACGTCAACGTCACCCTGATCTTCGCGCTGGCGAACTACCAGGCCGTGGCCGATGCCTACATGGCCGGCCTGGAGCGGCTCGCCGTTACGGGGCCTTCCGTTCCGGGCGGGCACCCGGTCAACGCCGTTGCCTCCGTGGCATCCTTTTTCGTGAGCCGGGTCGACAGCGCGGTGGACAAGGAGCTCGAAAAGCGGGGGACCTCCGAGCTGCTGGGGAAAATCGCCATCGCCAACTGCAAGCTCGCCTACGCGGAGTTCAAGCGCATCACCGCCAGCCCCCGCTGGAAAACGCTCGCCGCCCGGGGCGCCCGGGCCCAACGCGTGCTGTGGGCCAGCACCAGCACCAAGAACCCGGCCTACCCGGACACGCTGTACGTGGACGAGCTCATCGGCCCGGAGACCGTCAACACGATGCCGCCGGAGACGGTCAAGGCCTTCATCGACCACGGCCGGCCCTCTGAAACGCTCACGCAAGAGCTCGCCACGGCCCGGAAACAGGTCGGGCGGCTCGCCGAGCTGGGCATCGACTTCGACGGCATCACGCGCCGGCTCCAGGAAGAGGGGGTCGCCGCCTTTGCCAAACCCTTCCAGGCCCTCATGGACAGCATCGACGCTAAGCGCCGGCGCCTGATGGCGTAAAGGATTTGCCCACCATGACCACTCAGGACGAATTGAAACGGCAGGCCGCGGTTGCCGCGGTGGCGCGGGTTGAATCCGGGATGGTGGTCGGCCTCGGTACGGGCAGCACGGCCCAGTTCGCGCTGGAGCGTCTGGCCGAGCTGATCAACACCGGAAAGTTGAAAAACATCGTCGGCATTCCCAGTTCCCTGCGCACCGAGAAGGCGGCCCGGGAACTCGGGATCCCGCTCACCGACTTTTCGGCCCACCCCGTGATCGATCTGACCATCGACGGGGCCGACGAGGTCGACCCGGACCTGAACCTGATCAAGGGCGGCGGCGGCGCCCTGCTGCGGGAGAAAGTCCTGGCCCAGGCCACCCGCTGCAACATCATCATCGTGGACGAGAGCAAGCTCTCGCCGCGGCTGGGAACCACGTGGGCCCTGCCGGTCGAGGTGGTACCGTTTGCCCGGGCCGTGGAGGAGCATTTCCTGAAATCCATCGGGGCCGCCGCCACCGTTCGAGTCAAGGACGGCAAAATAGTGGCGACCGACCAGGGCAACATCCTGCTCGATGCGCGCTTCGGCCCGATGCCGGACCCGGGCCGCATCGCCGAACGGCTGAACGCGCGGGCCGGGATCGTGGAGCACGGCCTTTTCATCGGGCTGACCCACGCCGTCATCGTCGCCGGCACAGACGGCATCCGCCATGTCTACAAAACCGAGGCGCGTTGACAGAGCTTCTGAAAAGGGGGCAAGCATGCAACAGACAGACTTCTTGCGCAAGGTCACCATTGATAAGAAGGTGTACCGGTTTTTCGACATCGGCCTGCTGGAGAAGAAAGGCCTGGCCCCGATCAGCCGGTTGCCGTTCTCCATCCGAGTTCTCGTGGAAAACCTGCTGCGCAAACTCGACGGCCGGATCGTCACCGAAAAGGATGTGCTCAACATTGCCCGCTGGAAAAAGCGTTACACGGCGCCCGTGGAAATCCCCTACCACCCGGCCCGGGTGCTGATGCAGGACTTCACCGGGGTCCCGGCCGTGGTGGATCTGGCGGCCATGCGGGATGCGCTGAAGGCCCTCGGCGGCGACCCCCGCAAAATCAACCCTCTGGTGCCGGTGGACCTGATTGTCGATCACTCGATCCAGGTGGACGCCTGGGGGACCCGGGAGGCCCTGACCGAGAACGTCGCCCGGGAATACCAGCGCAACGGCGAGCGCTACGCTTTCCTCAAGTGGGCGCAGAAGAGCTTCAACAACTTCCAGGTGGTGCCCCCGAACTCCGGCATCTGCCATCAGGTGAACCTGGAGAACATCGGCCGGGTCATCATGACGGAGAAGGGGGATGGCAGCCTCACGGCCTTCCCTGACACCGTCGTGGGCCTGGACTCCCACACCACCATGATCAACAGCGTCGGGGTCGTGGGCTG
>Ga0105105_10000697_pt1 | contig 14946 bp, 15 predicted proteins | sample PPLLaktember2015_4_FD_79108 | JGI IMG/M metagenome (GOLD analysis project Ga0105105, IMG submission 79108) | Freshwater sediment microbial communities from Prairie Pothole Lake near Jamestown, North Dakota, USA - PPLs Lake P8 Core (1) Depth... | ecosystem: Environmental > Aquatic > Freshwater >... | reverse complement strand
GTGTCGGCTGGGGATCGGGGTTTGGTTCCGGCTCGCATGTCCTCTTCGCGAGCCGGAGCCAAACCCCGATCCCCAGCACGCCACCCGCAGCTGAACGACCCCGCCAAGCGCTAAACTGCGCAACAACGCATCAACGACCGACAACTCGGAGACGATCAATGACGACCCTGCGCGGCAACTGGAACTACCCGACGAACATCAAGTTCGGCGCCGGCCGCATCGTCGAACTGCCCGAGCATTGCCGGTCGCTCGGCATGAAGCGCCCTCTGCTGGTCACCGACGCCGGGCTCGCGGCGCTGCCGATGGTCGGGAGCGCGGCGAAGTTGTGTCGCGATGCGGGCCTCGGCTGCGAGGTGTTCTCGGACGTGCAGCCGAACCCGGTCGAAGCGAACGTCACGGCCGGCGTTACGGCCTTCCGGGCCGGCGGGCACGACGGCGTGATCGCGTTCGGCGGCGGCAGCGCGCTCGACACGGCCAAGGCCATCGCACTGATGGTCGGCCAGACCCGCCCGATCTGGGACTTCGAGGACCGCGAGGACTGGTTCACACGAGTCGACGTCGCCGGCATGGCGCCGGTCGTCGCGGTGCCGACGACGTCGGGCACCGGTTCCGAAGTGGGGCGGGCTTCCGTGCTCACGGACCTGCGCGATCACACGAAGAAGATCATCTTTCACCCGAAGATGCTGCCGGCCATCGTTCTCGAGGATCCGGAGCTCACGGTCGGGCTGCCGGCGCACATCACGGCCGCCGTCGGCATGGATGCGCTGTCGCACAACCTCGAAGCCTACTGCGCACCGGGGTATCACCCGATGGCCGAGGGGATTGCGGTGGAGGGAATGCGCCTGATCAAGGAATGGTTGCCGCGCGCCGTTCATCATGGCGCCGACGTCGAGGCGCGAGCGCACATGCTGGTGGCATCGTCGATGGGAGCCACGGCCTTCCAGAAGGGGCTCGGCGCGATGCACAGCCTGAGTCATCCGTGCTCGGCCAATCTGAACACGCATCACGGCCTCACGAACGCGGTCGTGATGCCGTACGTGCTCGAATGGAACCGCCCGGCGCTCGAAGAGAAGATGGCACGGCTCGCGGCCTGGCTCGGCCTCGCCGATCGTTCATTCGACGGCGTGCAGGGCTGGGTGCTGAAGCTGCGCCGCGAGATCGGCATTCCGCACACGCTGGCCGAGATCGGTGTGCACGAGCAGCATGCGAAGCCGTTCGCGCCGCAGGCGCTCAACGATCCTTCCACGGGAGGCAATCCGTTGCCGATGACCGAGCAGGATTTCGAGCGGCTTTACCTGAACTGCATCAACGGTGTGCTGAAGGCGGCTTGAACGAGCGTCAACCGCCGAGCAACTGCCGCCGCGAGACCGTCGGGGCCGGCTCCGGCTCCTCGACCTCGAACAACGCGTTCGCAGCCGAGAGCGCCGCCAGCTGTGCGGCTTCGTGGTCGGTGAAGTCGGCCATCTGCGAGAACAGCGGGCAGGTCGCGACCAGGCCAAAATCCGGCAGTACGCTGACCATGAAATCGTATGCTCCCGACGGAAAAACGAGCCGCACCGAGCCGCCCTTGACCCAGGCTTTCTGGTCCTCCGCCGACGGCAGCACCGTGAGGTTCATGAACCAGGGCGTCAGCATGACGCCGGCTTCGCGGCCTTCGACGCTGCGGAAACCGACCGCTTCGACGGCGAGCGTCGGGTTGTAGATCGGCATGCCCTTCATCGCCAGCGCCGCGCGTCGATAGGCATTCGTGGCGTTCTGCACCGTGTCGTTGGCCTCGGGGGTCGCGGTGCCGATCACCATGAACTTGCTCTTGTCGGCCGCGCAGTTCGGGCAGCTCCAGGTGTCGGGCAGCAGTCGAAAAGCCGTGCCCGGCGCGATCTGGCGGTCTTCGTCGCCGAGTGCCGGGTCGTAGACCCACCAGCAGATGCCGCACTCGAGCCGCGTGTCGTCGGCGATCTTCGAGCCATCGCCCAGATAGCTTCCCTCGAACGGGCGGCTCATGACGTAAACGCCTCGAGGATCTCGCCGAGACGTTCCGCCGAATCCTCGAAGTCCTCGCGCGCGGCGAGCACCGACACGGGCACTCCGCCGATCTCGAGCGTGTCGAGGATCACGTTGCCCATCGAGTTGATGTACTGCACCGCCCAGACGTGCCGCAGGCCCGTCGCGAACACCCGCGAGCTGCCATAGCCGCCGGAGCGGATCACGAGCGGGATCTGGCCGAGCACCGACGTCAGCACCTGCGTGTCGACCTCGGTGATCGGCAACAGCGTGAAATTGATGACGTGGTTCTCCGCCCCGGGCTGGTAGGCCCTCGAGCGTTCCTGCAGCTCGACCAGCAATGGCAGTGCGTTCATCGCGCCCTGCGGCGCGTGTTTCGGGATGTCGATCGTGGTGCGCGGCTGCTCAGCCGCTGCAGTCAGGATCGGCTGCGGCACGGGCCCGATCTCGAGACACTCGACGGTCTGTCCGCCGGCGGTAGTGCCCTCGAGGCGCCATACGCCCGCCAGCACGGACTCGACGACGCGCCAATACGTGTCCCCGGTGCCGACTTTGGCCCAGACGTCGCCCTCGCCGAGGATGTCGGCGACGGTCGCCTTGTCCGCTTCGTCGAGGCCGCTCAGCGTGATTCGGGTTGGGGCTTCCGTAGTGGATTCGGCCCGCCGCTGCAGGTCCGCCAGCGCTTCATGCATCACCGCACGGGCGGCCGGGGTGAGCTGATCGGCTGCCAGCGCCTGTCGCGCCGGCCGGACGAGGCCGGTGGGCATGCCGATGAGCCGCAGTTGATCATCGCCGCCAGCCGGCGCTTCGCCGGGAACCTTGGGATGCCAGACGAGCACGTGGTCGGTCATGCGTTTCCTCCCGGGGGCGAGACCGGAGCTTCTGTTTCGGGGGCGAGCAGTCGGTCGCAGGCTTGTGCGAACACCGGCCAGTCTCGCATTCGAGCCACCAGTTCGGCCGGCTGGCCGTCGCGCATGTAGACCACCGCGGGCGTCACCACGACGCCGAACTGGGCCATCAGCGCCGCTTCGTCACGACGGTCGATGAGCCCAAGGCGCAGACGGCCCTGGTAGCTCGTCAGCAGCTCGCGGACGACGACGGCGACGTCGAGGCCTTCGGGCCGCTGCGTGACGTCACCGCTGAAAAACAGCAGGGCCCGCGGATTGCGCGCCAGGAAGTCGTCGAGATCCGGCTTCCTGAGCACGTCGCAAGCCGGGTGCGAAGCCAGTGCTCCGAGCAGGTCATTCATCGCGGCCTCCGTTGTCGGCGGACTCGCTCTCGACATGGGCGGCACGCCGCGCGAGGAAGCGCTCGTCGCCGACGCGGCAGGCCACGTCGGCGGAGGGGCGCTCGGACTCATAGCGGCCACGGGCGATCGCGGCGATCACCGTCTCGCGTGTGGCGCCGCCGGTGCGGACGCTTGCCTTGATGCCCCAGCGCGCGAGTTCCTCGATTCCGAGCTGCAGCGCCACCGGCACTTGCTGCTGCACCGTCTCGGTCAGGCTGCCGCCGTAATCGGCGAGCTCGACCGGCTTGATGCCGATCACGGTGAATTTCACTGGCTTGTGCTCGAGCAGCTCCAGGCTCGCGAGGATGTCGTTCATGCCGGCCTGGTGCAGGCTCATCTTGCTGCTGGTCATGAATCGCGGTACCTCGGCATCGCGCGCCACGAGCAGGCTGCCTGGCTCGCCGCGGTGGTCGACCGCGTCGAACAGCAGCACGTGCGTCGCGTCGAGTAGCAATGGCACCAGTGCCAGACCGAGCGTGCCACCATCAAGGACCTCGATCGGCGGGGAGAAATCCCAGCCGTCGCCGAGCGCTTCGACACAGCGTACGCCGAAGCCCTCGTCGGCCCACAGCAGGTTGCCGACGCCGAGAACGACGATCCGTTGCTCGGGAGTGATTGAGTCTTCGCCCATGTGTCGTTCTCGCGCCCGGCGCCTCGTGTGGACTGCGTCCAGAAAGTATAACGGGACAGCGGGATTTCAGGGCCTTAGGGCCCCTCGTCCCGCTGTCCCGTCAGATCGGTCGGCTCTGGCCCGGGGGCCAGCGTGTCAGCGGTAGAACCTCCAGCCGCTGATCATCGAGCTGATTGTCGTCTGCCGGTGCGTCATGTCCTCGCGGATCGCCATGTACATGTGCACCATCGAGAAGATCAGGATGATCCACATGGCGAACTGGTGCCAGGTGCGCACGGTCATCGAGTCACCGCCTGCGACCTGGAACACCCAGCCGAACACCGTGTACCAGCCGCTGTTGATGCCCGTTTGCTCGGCGAACAGCGCGAACCCGGTCAGCAGCAGCACGATGAGCGGCAGCAGGAACATGAAGAACATCGCCGCGTGCGCGAGCGGGTTGTGTCCGACGTACTCCTTCGGCGGCTTCAGGAACAGGTACCAGCCGATCTCATTGAAGACGTCCTTCCACCAGGCAAAGCTCCAGAACGGCACGTAGAAGATCTGCCGGGCGTGCGGCCCACCGACCAGGACCCGGTAGATCCTGAGCAGGAACATCACGCCCAGGATCATGCCCGCCGCGAAGTGCACGAAGCGGATGTACCCGAACAGGAAGTGGGCCGACGCTTCCCCGCTCATCGTGGGAGGCGGCGAGCCGATGAAGTACCCCGTGATCGCCAGTACCACGATGCACAGCGCAGTCACCCAGTGCCAGATACGGATCGCGGCGTCGTAGACGTAGACGGGACCCGGAATCACGCCGGCAGGCGGCAACACCGCCTCTCCGAAGTGGCCCTCGCGCACGCGACTCGAGGCCGGTGTCGAGGGGTGATACATGTTGCTCATGACATCCCTCCTTACCGGACCTTGACGCTGGTGACCTCGTTGCCCTCCATGTCGAGCACGTGCGTTGCACAGGCCAGGCATGGGTCGAAGCTGTGGATCGTGCGCAGGATCTCGAGCGGCTGGTTCGGATCGTGCATTGGCGTGTCGAGCAGCGCCGCCTCGTAGGCGCCGATCTTGCCGGCCGGGTCACGCGGGCTCGCGTTCCAGGTCGTCGGCACCACGCACTGGTAGTTCTTGATCTTCTTGTCCTCGATGTCGATCCAGTGGCAGAGCGCGCCGCGGGGCGCCTCGACGAAGCCGTAGCCCTGCGCGGACTTCTTCCAGGTCGAGGGATCGAAGTTCGCCATGTTCGCGGTGGCGACGTCGCCGGCCTTGATGTTGGCGACCAGCTTCCCGAACTCAGCCTTGAGCGCGTGGGCCGCCCAGCTGCACTCGAGTCCGCGGGCCGCGGTGCGGCCGAGCGTCGAGAAAAGGGCCGTCACCGGCAGGCCACCGAGCTTCTGCAGCACCATGTCCACCGGTTCCTTGAACTCGGGAATGCCCTTCACGTAGCCGATCACATAGCGGGCGAGCGGGCCCACTTCCATCGCGTGGCCGTTCCAGCGCGGCGCCTTGACCCACGAGTACTTCGACGACTCGTCCACCGCCTCGATCTTGGTGCGGGTGCCCTTGGCGTTGCCGATGTCGAAGTTCGGCACGGTCTCGCCCTGGAAGGGGTGCAGGCCGGCCTGCTCGTCGCCGTACTTGTACCAGGAGTGCGTGACGTACTCCTGGATCTCGTCGAGCTTGCCGAGGTCGATGTCCTGGATCTCGTTAAGGTTGCCGTCGATGATCGCGCCGCGCGGGATCATCAGGTTGCCCGGGCTGTAGTCGTTGGCGGACCTTGGCAGGTCGCCATAGGACATCAGGTACTTCGACGACAGGCCGCCGCCGATGCTCGCCCACTCCTTGTAGAAGGAGGCGATCGCGAGCAGGTCGGGGATGTAGACGTTGTCGATGAACTCGATCGTGCGGTCGATGATCTTCGCGACCATGTTCAACCGTTCCATGTTCACCGCGCCGACCGCGCCCGTATCGTTCAGGTTGATGGGCGAGGGAACGCCGCCCACCAGCCAGTTCGGGTGCGGGTTGCGGCCGCCGAAGATCGTCTGGATCTTGACGATCTCCTTCTGGAAGTCGAGCGCCTCGAGGTAGTGGGCCACCGCCATGAGGTTGGCCTCGGGCGGGAGCTTGTACGCCGGGTGACCCCAGTACGCGTTGCGGAACGGGCCGAGCTGTCCGGACTCGACGAACTTCTTCAGCCGGTTCTGCAGGTCGCGGAAGTATCCGGGCGAGGACATCGGCCAGTTCGAGATCGACTGCGCCAGCTCGGAGGTGGCCTTCGGGTCGGCGTTCAGTGCGCTGACGACGTCCACCCAGTCCAGGGCGTGCAGGTGGTAGAAGTGCACCAGGTGGTCCTGTGCGTACAGGGTCAGGTGCATGATGTTGCGGATCGTGTTCGCGTTCTCGGGGATCTCGATGCCGAGCGCGTGCTCGACCGAGCGGACCGAGGCGAGCGCGTGCACGCCGGTGCAGACGCCGCAAATGCGCTGCACGAAGGCCCACGCATCGCGCGGGTCGCGGCCGCGGAGGATGACCTCCAGGCCGCGCCACATCGTGCCGGTGGAGACCGCGTTGCGGATGATGTTGTTCTCGTCGACGTTCACCTCGATGCGGAGGTGACCCTCGATGCGCGTGATCGGATCGACGACGACGCGCGTGCCCGAGTTGTCGAGCTGGAAGCCGTTGGGGGTTGCGATGCTCATTGCTCAGTTCTCCGCTCGGTCAGCCTGCTCGTTTTTCCGATTCGACGGGTGAATTGGGTTTCACCTTCGCCTGCCTCAGGGCCGTGAGCCCTGCGTGCGCCGCGATGCCGACGCCGACGACCGCCGCCGCCGTGGCGCCGATCCGGGTCGCATTCGTTTCCGCGCCGAACTGCGGGAAGGTCTCCAGCCGCTCGTAGAACGGCCCGTTGTCCCAGAAGTCCGGCTCGGAGCAGCCGAGGCAGCCGTGGCCGGAGCCGATCGGGAACGACACGCCTTCGTTCCAGCGGGTGGTCGAGCAGGCGTTGTAGGTCGTGGGCCCGCGGCATCCCACCTTGTACAGGCAGTAGCCTTCGCGCGAACCGCGGTCGTCGAACGTCTCCGCGAACTGTCCGGCATCAAAGTGGCCGCGGCGATAGCACTTGTCGTGCACGCGCTGGCTGTAGAACATCAGCGGACGGCCCTGGCGGTCGAGCGCCGGCAGTTCGCCGAAGGTCACGTAGTAGGTGATCACGCCGGTCATCACTTCGGCGATCGGCGGGCAACCCGGCACCTTGACGATCGGCTTGTTCTTGATGACCTTGTGGATCGGCGTCGCCTGCGTCGGGTTCGGCTTCGCAGCCTGCACGCAGCCCCACGAGGCACAGGATCCCCAGGCAATGACGGCCGCCGCGTCCTCGGCCATGTGCTTGAGCTTGTTGACGAAAGGCTCGCCGCCCGGGATGCAGAACACGCCGTCGTCGCCGAGCGGCGGGTTGCCCTCGACCGCGAGGATGTACTGGCCCTTGAATTCGGTGCGGATTACTTCGAGGATCTCTTCCGCCTGGTGGCCGGCCGCCGCCATGATCGTGTCGTCATAGTCCAGCGAGATCATGGACAGGATGACGTCCTTGGCGAGCGGATGCGCCGAGCGGATGAAGCTCTCGGTGCAGCAGGTGCACTCGAGGCCGTGCAGCCAGATGACCGGCACGCGCGGCTTGGTTTCCATCGCGTGCGCGATCTTGCCGGCGAAATGCGGTGCGAGGCCGAGTGAAGCCGCGCTCAGCGAGCAGAACTTCAGGAAGTTGCGCCGCGAGATACCCTGGCGGCGGATCAACTCATAGAAAGTTTCTTGACGACCCATCTCGTGCTCCCGTTGGTTGTTGCATTCGGCCGGTCCGATCACGGCGCTGTGAGCGCCGTGGCCGCCGGCTGTAATCTTTCAGGGGAGTGCTCGTTCGACCAGAGCTTTGCACCCGCCCCGCCTGATTGGTCACGCGGATGGTCTTGCTTTAGTACCCGAAGCTTCAATCGTAGAACTACTTAAGGTCCGGACAATCGTCGTGACGTCCTGGCTGGCTGCGTTGCTGCAGGATGCAGGACAGCAGCCGCGCCTGACCTCCGCTGCGCTGCCAAAAAACGCCCATAAAACAGTTAGTTGAGTTCTTTTTCGGCCTGGCAGGCGTGGCATGGCGCCTTGGGCAGCACGGACGTCACTGCGAGGCCGTCCGGCTCGCCGCCAACGTCGATCGTACGCAGCGGCTCGAGCGACCCAGTGGCGAACTGCACGACCACGTCGCCCATGGTCGCTGCGATGTATGCACTGGCGCCATCACCCGAGACCAGCAGGCCGATCGGCAGGACGCTGTCGGGTGCCAGCCTCGCGAGCGGACGCTGGTTCGCTCCCGGGGCCCTCGGTACGTCCACCCGGCGCCGTGCGCGTTCGCTGCGGGTCGCGACGTCGAACGCGACGATCTCGGCCGTGCCGGCGCAGGTCACCAGTGCGGTGCGGCCGTCCGGCGTGATCGCGATTCGAATCGGGATCCCGGGCAGCGGCAAACGCGCCGTTACTGCGAGCTTGTCCGTATTGACGATTGCCAATTCGCCGGCGGCTCGCGCAGCCACCCACAGCTCCCGGCCGTCCGGCGTCAACGCCAGGGCCTCCGACCCGGTACCGGTCGCCAGGTCAGCGAGCTTGCGGCGCGCAGCGAGGTCGATAACGGTCGTCGTGCCGGAGCCGATATTGGTGACGTAGGCGCGCTGGCCGCCGGCAGCGACGACCACCATGTGGGAAACCTCCTGGTCGGTCGCGATCGCGCTGACGATCCGGCCGGATTCCGGCTCGACGACGAGCAGGTGCTTCGATCCTTCGGTGGTGACTGCGATCCGATCCGGTGCGAACCACGCCACCCCGTGCGGGCGCGTATGGGGCGCGAGGTCGATGCGGCGCAGTTCACGCGGCTGTGCGAGGTCCACGATGCTCAGCGTCGAGCCCGGCCGTTCGCGGCTGCCGTAATTGGAGACCACGGCGAGCCGGCCATCCGGCGAGACGCTGATCTCGTGCGGCGCGTACCCGAGCGACACCGAGGCGAGCCTCGCCCCGGAACCCGGGTCGATCAGGTCGACGGCAGCGTCCGATTTGCGCACGACCAGCAGCGTTTCCGCGTCCACGGGCCCGGCGCCCAGCACGGCCGCGAGAAGTCCCATCAGCAGGGTCGGAGATCTCATTGCAGCGGCACCTCGGCATCCCAGACGTCATCCGGCAGCGGTAGACCCGCGAGCAGTCCGGGTGCCAGCCCAGGACCCGGCCGGACGCCCTGCAGTTCCAGCAGGCGCTCCAGCTGCCGAGTGTGCTGCGCGACGTGCCAGGTCGTACGCTCGAGGACCGCACGCAGCGGCTGGCGACCATAGTAAGTGTCGAGCGCCTCGGGCAGCCTCGACTGGTTCGCGCCCCACCAGACACCCAGTGCCTGCGAGACGCTCCGGGTCAGCCGTGCCGCATCCGGCGCCGTGACGATGTGCTCGGGCGGCTTGCGCTCGAAGTGCTCGAACGTCAGGCGTCCGCCGAGCGCGGCGTCCAGGAAGGCGATGACGATCTGCGACACGTGGTAGGCGAGGTCGAGGTGCGTGCGCTCGCGGCCCGGCTGCTTCGAACGCAGTGCCGCGGCGGGTATCTGCTCGGTCAGGTGCGCGGCGCAATCGAGCAGCGCCAGCAGCCGGGAGACCAGCACGGGCACGTCGAGCTTTACCCGCTCGAAATCTACGCCGACGAATCTTGCGACCGTGTCGAGGTCCTGCCCGTAGGCGAACTCGGTGCCGCGCGCGACCACCGGGATCGATCGGGCGCCCAGTTCGGCGAGCGCCGCCATCGCCCCGGGATCCTCGCGGACATTGACGGACTCGAACTCGATGCCGCGATCGCGCAGGAACTCCTTGGTCTTGAGGCAGCTCGTGCAGCCGGGTTGCCAGTAGACGGTGTATCGGGGCATCACTCCAACGCTCAGCTGGCGCCCGGCCAGGCTCGCGCGATTATGGCACCGCAGTCCGTGCCGCGCGGCAGCGCGCCGAAGTTGTGGTGCCCGGCGGACCCGAGGCGCGATCTGCAGAAGGCTGCAGCGACTGCAGTCGGCGCGTGCTGGACCAGCAGCGCCGCCTGGATCGCGAGTGCCATGCGGTCGACGAGATCACGCGCGCGGAACTCCATCTCCTCGGGCTCGCGCAGGTCCTTGACGAGCGCCGCGACCTGCGCATCGAGCATCTCATCGGCGCCGCGCGCGCGGTCGAGTTCGTTGAAGAAAGCCTCGACCGCGGCCGGGCTTTTCTGCATGGCGCGCAGCACGTCCAGGCACTGCACGTTGCCGCTGCCTTCCCAGATCGCGTTGACCGGCGACTCGCGGAACAGGCGCGGCATCATGCTGTCCTCCATGACGCCGCTGCCACCGATGCACTCCATCGCCTCGTAGGCGTGCGCCGGCGTGCGCTTGCAGATCCAGTACTTGCCGACCGGCACGGCCAATCGCACCAGCAGGTCCTCATGCTCGTCGTCGCCACGGCGATCCATCGCGCGCGCCATCCGCATCGTCAGCGCGAGCGCGCCCTCCTGTTCGAGCGCGAGGTCGGCGAGCACGTTGCGCATCAGCGGCTGCTCGACCAGCCGCGCGCCGAAGGCCGAGCGCAGGCTGCAGTGGTGGATCGCCTGCGACAATGCCATGCGCTGGCCGGCGGTCGAGCCGATCATGCAGTCGAAGCGGGTCATCGCGACCATCTCGATGATCGTGCGCACGCCGCGACCTTCCTCGCCGACCATCCAGGCCAGCGCGCCGCGCAGCTCGGTCTCGCTCGACGCGTTGGAGGCGTTGCCCATCTTCTTCTTCAGGCGCAGCACCTGCAGCGGGTTCTTGCTGCCGTCCGGCCGCCAGCGCGGCAAGAGGAAGCACGAGAGCCCGCCCGGCGCCTGCGCCAGCACCAGGAACGCGTCGCACATCGGCGCCGACACGAAGTACTTGTGGCCGACCAGCTCGTAGGCCTGCCCCGGGCCGGCTGCGCCGACCGGATAGGCGCGGGTCGTGTTCGCGCGAACGTCGGAGCCGCCCTGCTTCTCGGTCATCGCCATGCCGACCGTGATGCCGGATTTCCGCTCCGCGGGCACGTTGCGCGGATCGTAGTGGCGCGCCGTGATGAGCGGCTCCCACTGTGCCGCCAGGTCCGCCTGCACGCGCAGTGCTGGCACGACTGCGAAGGTCATCGTGATCGGGCAGCCGTGTCCCGCTTCGACCTGAGAGTGCAGGTAAGACTTCGCCGCGCGCGCGACGTGCGCACCGGGCTTCGGGTCGGACCACGGCGAACTGTGCAGGCCGTTCTCGATCGCCGTCTTCATCAGCGCATGGTAGGCCGGGTGGAACTTGACGAGATCCACCCGGTTGCCGAAACGGTCGTGGGTGTCGAGTTCCGGCTGGAAGCGGTTCGCGAGCGCGCCGAGCTCGAGGTAGTCGGCCGTGCCGATGTGCGCGCCGAACTCGTTCAGCTCAGACTCGGCCCACGGCGCGCCCTCGCGGGCGACGCCCTCGCGCAACGCGGTGTCCGCGGCGTACAGGTTGCAGTCCTGCAGCTCGCGGGAAACGTTGATGACTTCGTGGGTCTCGGCGAGGAACTGGGTCGGCGGCGTCGTCGTGGCGCGCATGTCCATGGTCAGGCCCTCGTGGGTGCGGGATTCGGAGCGAATTGGGGAGAGTGGGGCGGGGCAACGGCGTGGTCGGCGTTGTCGCGAGCCAGGCGAAGGCGCTGCCACAGCGTGCGACCGACCTGATCGTGGCTGCGCACGACTGCGGCGAGGGCGCGGCGTTCGTTGACGTTGACGAGTGGCTCTGGCAGCAGCGGGTCGAACACGATTTGGCGAATCGCCTCGTTGCCGAGCAGGTAGGCTTCGCGAGCTGCAGCCTCGGGTTCGAGCGTGCCGGCGTGCGTACGCCAATGCTCCAACTCAAGGCGGGTGGTTCGATAGGCCAGGCTCAGTCGCTCGCCGTCCCACAGCTTGCGGGCGCGCGCCTCGCGCTCAGCGTCGAACCCCGTCGCTACGAAGACCGCCGCGGCAGGCTCGAGTCCGAGCCTGTGAAGCCGCTCCCTCGCCTCGTCGACGCCACCTATGAGGTTGTCCGGGCGCACGTAGAGTCCGCGGTCGAGCTCGCGCAGTCCGAGCATCGCGAGCGCTCTGTCGCGCACGCGCAGTACAACTCGGTCACTGCGGCCCAGCGGGCCGACGTGCACCGTGATCCAGCCGCCGGCCCAGTCTCGCACCCGCTCCTCGGCGATGCGCCAGGTAGCGACGTCATCGGCGAGTGCTGCGGCTCGCGGGCCGAGCCGGTAAACGCCGCGCCGCGTAGGCTCGATCAGGCCCTCTGCGACGAGTCGCGCCAGCGCGACGCGTACGTTGTTCTCGCGGATGCCGAACAGTGCGCAGCCCGCGATGGTCTCGCGCGCGCTCTGGCTCCGATCTTTACTCGCCAGCAAGAGATTCAGGATCAGGCTGCGAGCCGTTGGGGTCACCAGAATTACTCAAGTGAGCAACTAACGCTTAGAAGCAAAACATTACACAAGTTGGCAAATAGTGCCACTAATAGTGATGTCATTTGCTGTGTGCAAGTCCAATGGCGCGGTCACTTGGCGGCCCCCATTTGCTGGGCAAGTGATTGGTCGGTAATGATTAATTAGGAAAATTACACGTTTCAGCTGAAACGTCTCAGCTGGACCTTGGTCAGCACCGGGCCCGCGACATGCTTGCCAAATTTTGCCAAGCTGCCTAACTTGCCCGCATGAGCACCATGAATATCTCGCTGCCCGAAGCCTTGAAGACGTTCGTCGACGAACAGGTCAGGCAACGCGGCTATGGCACCAGCAGCGAGTATGTGCGCGAATTGATTCGCCGGGACCAGGATCGGACGCACCTGCGAGGGTTGCTGCTCGCGGGCGCATCGTCGGCACCTGCCGAGCCGGCTGATCAGGTGTACTTTGCGAAGCTGCGGACCGCCGTGCATGACGCGGCCAGACCTGGCAATCGTAGGTGACGGTCAAACCGGTCGTCCCGCGCGAGCAGGCCGTGCGGGACATCGACGCGGCCATCGCGTTCTATCTCGAAGAGGACGGTGCTGGAGCCGCACTCGGATTCATCGACGCAGTCGAGCAAGCATTCGATCACATCGGCCGTCAGGCCGCCTCGGGTTCGCCGCGCTACGCGCATGAACTGAACCTTCCGCGCCTGCGTTCCTGGCCCTTGTCGGCCTATCCGTACCTTGTCTTCTACGTGGTGCAGGAATCGCACGTCGACGTTTGGCGCGTCCTGCACGGTCGGCGGGACATTCCTAAATGGATGCTGGAGCCCGACGAAACTTGACGTTGGCGGAACTGCGGCCAGGCGCCGTCATCTGGACGTCGGCTGCCGCTCGCGAATCGCCACGAGACTCTCCACCTGCCGACCCGCCGCATCGAAATTCGCAGGATCGAGCCAGAGCCGATAGGCGGCATCGAGCTGCGGCCACTCCGAATCGATGATCGAGAACCACGCCGTATCGCGGTTGCGTCCCTTGTAGACCACGGCCTGGCGGAAGACGCCCTCGAACGTGAACCCGAGCCGCTCGGCGGCGCGGCGCGAGCGGACATTCAGCGCATCGCACTTCCATTCGTAGCGGCGATAGCCAAGCTCGAATGCCGTATCCATCATCAGGTACATCGCCTCGGTCGCGACGGCCGTGCGCTGCATCAGCGGCGAGTACTGCAGGTGACCCACCTCGACCGAGCCATTGGCCGGGTCGATCCTCAGGTAGGACCCGAGCCCGACGGCCCGCCCGCTGGCCGCAACGACAAATGCAAAGAACAACGGATCGTCGGACCCTCGCTTCGTTTCGAGCCACGCCCGGTACGCGTCGAAAGTCTCGAATGGCCCGGAGAGCAGATAGGTCCACATGCGCCCCTCGCGATCCTGCGAGTTCGCCTCGTGCAGTTCGGCCGCATGGCGGTCGGGGTCGAGTGGCTCGACCCGGCAATAGCGACCCTGCATCACCGCCCGAGGCGGCCGCGGTCGAGCGGTCCAGCCCGGCAACTCGGGCCCGACCGGCAGTCCCAGCTCGTTGACTCGTGTCGTCACCACAGCGACCTCAAGTGGTTGCGAACTGCAGCGCCGCCAGCCGCGCATAGAGCTCGTTGCCCCGCACCAGTTCCCCATGCGTGCCCTGCGCGACGATGCGCCCGTGATCCAGCACGATGATGCGATCGGCTTCGAGCACCGTCGCGAGCCGATGCGCGATCACGATGGTCGTGCGCTGCAGCATCAGTCGTTCGAGCGCCTCTTGGACGAGCCGCTCGCTCTCCGCGTCGAGGGCGCTGGTGGCCTCGTCGAGCAGCAGGATCGGTGGATCGCGCAGGATCGCGCGCGCGATCGCGATGCGCTGCCGTTGCCCGCCCGAGAGCCGCGTGCCGCGCTCGCCGAGGAACGTCTCGTAGCCCTCCGGCAGCTTGCGGATGAAGTCATCGGCCGCCGCGGCGCGTGCCGCGGCCTCGACCTCGGGATCGGTCGCCTCCGGTCGTCCGTAGCGGATGTTCTCGCGCGCGCTCGCCGCGAACAGCACCGTGTCCTGCGGCACGAGGCCAACGCGCCGGCGCACGTCCTGCGGGTCGGCGCTCGCGATGTCCACGCCGTCAACCAGGATGCGTCCCGACTCCGGGTCGTAGAAGCGCAGCAGCAGCTGGAACGTCGTGCTCTTGCCGGCCCCGGATGGCCCGACGAATGCAATCGTCTCGCCCGGCCGGATTACGAGGTCGAACGCATCGAGCGCCTTGGCATCCGGGCGGGACGGGTAACGGAAGCTGACCCGATCGAAGCGGATCTCGCCGCGGCCCGGCACCGGCAGAGCGACCGGGTTCGCCGGTGCCACGATGCGCGGCTCGGCATGCTGCAGCTCGACGAGCCGCTCCATCGCGCCCGCGGCCCGCTGCACCTCGCCCCACATCTCGCTCAGTGAAGCGGCGGCGACCGCGACGTAGACCGCGTAGAGCAGGAACTGGCTCAGCTGGCCGCCGGTCATCTCGCCGCG
>Ga0105105_10000696_pt1 | contig 14958 bp, 10 predicted proteins | sample PPLLaktember2015_4_FD_79108 | JGI IMG/M metagenome (GOLD analysis project Ga0105105, IMG submission 79108) | Freshwater sediment microbial communities from Prairie Pothole Lake near Jamestown, North Dakota, USA - PPLs Lake P8 Core (1) Depth... | ecosystem: Environmental > Aquatic > Freshwater >... | reverse complement strand
TCTCCGCTTGGTGCGACAAGAGCGACATTGGCATCCCTGAATGCAGCCTGCTGTGCAGGGCCTGCTCCAGCCTGTCTCAGTGTCCGCTGGAACTCCTCTTCCTTGCCAGCCCCGACGACCTCATATCGATAGGTGCTCTCAGCCTTCTCGAGTTGTCCATTCCAGAGTTCGAGTTGCTTGTTGAGCTTCGCGGTCGCGTCTGCATTCGCGAGGTTCCACTGTGTCAGTTCGCCCAGCTCAGGAGGAAGCAAGTTGGTCGACAGGGGGCCATAGCCTTGGCCAGCGATCTTCTTCTCATAGCCGAAGAGACGCTTCTCGAGGTCGGACCCCGCTGGAGCAGAGACACCCTGTGCGCTGATGATCTGCTTGCTGATGGCCTCATCGCTCATGGACTTCAGGTCCTGATCAGAGAGCCCCACCTTCCATTTGAAGTCTTCCATGTCCGTGGCCGCAGGCAGTTCGAATACGGACGCGGGCATCCTCGGCCCAAGCGTTCCCGAGTTCCTTGCTGCCGTCATTTCAACACCCGCCCTGTAGTCCGCGATGGACTCAGGGATACCACCTGCAAAGACCGTTCTGCCAGTCGTGGCCGTTGTCGCGGCTGGCTGCGGTCCAGGGAACTTGATCCCGCTCAGTTGACCGGCCATCTGTTCGACGATGCCCTGCTGCTGGTTGATCCATGTCCCGAACAGGCCATTGTTGAAGCCGACACCGATCCCGGGGACAGCCATCCTTTCGTCGATGCCCTCAGACCACTGCTGTGACCTGAACAAGTCACGCTGTTGCTGGACCTGTGCTGCCCCAGCCTGCAACGCTGCCCGTTCTGTCAGAGCAGACATATCGATGCCTGCTGGCAGTCCAGTCCGGGCCGTGATGCCAGCCACAGCACCTTCGATATTGCCGCTTGCCTTCGTGATGGCAGTGGCAAACTCCTCTGTCACACGACGTGCGGTGAACCCAAAGCCATCGAAGGCGTCCACGGCGTTGGAGGCTACGACAGCGAACTGCTCCATCGCCATCTGACTGGCATGCATGGCAGCCGTGAAGAGGATGGTGCCGCCAACGATGCCGCCGAGTCCGACGGCCTGTGCCTTGACCTGTTGGAATGGGGAGAGGATGCCCTTGGCAGCCTTCTCCGCTTCGGCGGTCTTCTCTTCCGCGATGGGCCTGATGGCCTCGGCACGCTCCCGTCCGCCCGCAACGAGTGCCTCGGCATTCTCGAAGAAGGATGTGGCCTTCTCTGCCAGCTTGGCGTCGGCGATCTGGGCAGCATCTACGGCGTTGGAGACACCGAACATCTTGGTGCCGGTCGCGATCTCCAGGTTGCCACGGATGACTTGCTCTTCTGCAGCCGCGAGTTCTCCGACGGCGATCCCTGCTCGTCCGCGTGCGGCACGTGCCATACCAGCCCGTTCCAAGATGCCCGCACGACCACCGACGACAGTCTGGGCGATCTGGCCCATGGCTACAGAGAGTGCACGCACAGGGCTCTTCTGGAGGGCTTCTGAGATGTCCGTCCCGACACGGTCGAGTCGCTCAGAGAAAGAAGAGACGGACTCTAGGCCCTCGAGTTTGGCCAGTGATCCGGTGGTCGTATTCCGTCCGGTCGCACCCTTGATCTGCGTCTGCGACGGGCCGGTCGCGACGGGCTGCTGGCCACCACCGCCACCACCAGGTGGAGGAGTGCCTGGAGGTGGAGTAGCGCCCGGAGGTGGAGCAACAGGAGCATGGACTCGTCCGCCTCGTGGTGCTCCCTGTGCAGCGGGGTTCTGGAACAACGGAGTCCCACCCAGCCTGCCGCTTGTCGTTCGCATCTCAGGGAAGTTGACGACGTAGACACGCTGGACTTCGCCGTGGCCGGAGATGGTCCCGCCCTGCTGGCTCTCGAGGATCTCCTGACCCGCACGTCCGGTGAAGCGGAAGCGGCCTCGCGGACCACCACCGATGCGCCAGTCATGCGCACGCGGACGTCGGCGTGCGACGGGTGGCTCTTCGGGTGGGGCGGGCGGGATGTCTTCGGGTGGTTCGAGGTTGAGCGGGTTCTGGGGGTTCAGAGACGTGGGCCGACCACCAACATACATACCCTTGGCGACCTTGCCGGGTCCCTTGCCGCCACGTCCACGATAGAGGCGAGGGTTCTGCTTCCATGCCTGTCGCCGCTCGTTGTCGTCCGGACCCCAGATGGCTGCGTCCGGATCCATGAGCGGGACAAGGGTCCCATCCTCTGTGAGGCCCGTATTGCCAAGGTTCGAGAATCGAGGGTCACTCCCGGCCCCGGGAGGTGGCGTGGCAAGAGGCGCAGCGGCCCGCCTGCTCTTGGGCTTCGGGGTGTATGTCCCGATGTAATCGACGGCTCCTGGTTCGTTGTATCCGCCATCGGTGGCATAGCGAGAGCCGCTCTGCGTGATATCAGGGACATAACGATGCGTGATAGGAGAGTCAGGAGAGTATCGGCGCTCAGTCGGGGCGACCGCAGCCGTCTTTCCAAGGCCAGCCTTGGTGAGGGCCTCATGGAGGCGCTCGGCCATCTCCTTGCCTTGATCTGGACGAGGGTAGGCAGTGATGAACTTGCCTTGCTGCGATCCGCCCGGGCCGAACGTCTGTGGCCTCATGCCGAACGGTGGGTTGTCCGCTGGGTTGCCGATCTCTTCGAGGTTCCTGACGTACTTGAACTCGACGCCCATCTGCTTGGCGACGTCATGGACGATCTCAAGCGTCTTCTGAGCCTCGGCCATGATGGCCGACACGTGGATCTTCGATGTGGGCCCGCTGAATGAAGGGCCGAATCGGAACGAAGAGAACGGGGAGAAGCCACCCTCGTGGTACTCCGGCCCCGGTGATACCGGACCGATGTGTTGTCCGTAGTCAGCGCCACCGACGGTCACCGGAGCGACCTTGAACTTGCCGGTCAGGCCGCCCCCACCAGCCATCCCCGTGAAGTCCTTGGGGGCCAGCCTCTTCTCCATGAGGCGACGGGTGAACTCGTTGAGGTGCGGGTTGGGGACGACGAACATGGAGCCGTCGCTCTTCTCGACGATGGCTTCCTCGCCTGCCTCGCCGACACGGGTGACGGAGATAGCATCATCAGCCGCCTGCCTGGACATGCCCAGCGTGGCCGGATGGCGACCCTGTCGCCGTGCCATCTCCTGGGCCAGCGTGCCGCCCTTGTCCATCATGCCGAATCGCTTCGCGATCAACTCATGCATGGTTCCCGTGATGGGCCTGCGTGTCTCGATGTCCCATGGGCGCTTGTTGGCCGACCACGACATCGGGCCGACATCCAGCGATTCCTCATCCGCCATACGGATGGGCATCCTCTTCGGGTCGCGAAGCAGCTTCTGGTATGCCTTGGTCTGCTTGGCCTGCTCCGCAGCCCTCGCTGCCTGCTCCTTGGCCTGCTCATCGAGGACGGCGAACGGGACTGGATCCGGCGTCGGGGGTGGCCCCAGATTGGCATGGAGCGAAGAGCCCAGTGCGGCGTGCTGCCTTTGCGCCCTTTCGTATGTCGTGACCGCTGACTGCGCTTCTCGCTTCGCTATCGCAAAGTCGAGACCGAGGTTCGGCTCAAAGGCACCGTACCCGAGGGCCTTCTCAGGGGTCGTGTTGCCGATGATGTTGGGGGGAGTGACCTTCGTCGCTACCTTGGCACCAGGAGCCCACAGTTCTCCGGCCCTCGAACGACCGAGGGACATATCGAACCTTTGGGGAAGGTAGTCCTCCGGGCTCGCTGCGCCCTGCCCCAGCCACCATGGTGATTCTTCGGCCAAGGCTCTGGCTTGGCGGGCCAGTATCCTGCGCCGTTCCTGGTTGCTCCCGATTTCCTTCCTGGCTTGCGAAGGATCCCTCGCTTCGCGTTCGACGCTTCGGACCCTTTCGGCGTCGGTGGGCTGACGACCAGTCGTCCCCCCTGCTACGGCAGCGACACCGCCGACCCTCATGGCAGTGGGGCGGGTGTCCATGTTCAGGGCGCTCATCAGACCTGAGACAAGGAAGTCCAGCGGATACTCTTCCATCCGCTGCTGTGTCCCGGACTTCTCAGATCCGAAGCCACCCAGCCTGCGCCCAGCTCGCTGCGCATTCAGGCCCATAGCATTCGCGAACGCTGCCCTGACTTGGCCAGGGCTCCTGTTCGCCAAGGCTGTTCCCAAGCCTGGGCTGATGACTTGGCCGTTCCTTACCTTGGCCGGGAACATCTGGTCGATGCCACTGACATCGCCAGACTTGACGGCGTTACCCAGGAGTACCGCCATATTGCGTTCACGGGCGACCTTGTCGGGGTCACGCCTGGACCGCTTCGTCTCCCCCTGGAGGTTCTGGATGACGTTGCCCTGTGAGTCCACAAAGCCCCGCATCTTGTCCCATGACACGTCGTCGATGACTGGTGACGCCCCAGCGGGTCGAGATTCCGTTGTGACCCTTCGTTGGCCAGACTGGGCCCCCGTGCCGCCGATGTTGGCGACCTGCCGCTCCTTCTCGGCGACAGCCTTCTTGAGTTGTTCGACCTGGGCCATCAGGTCGTTGACGGCCTTCTCTTCCTCGGTGAGAGGTCCTGCTGCCTGACGCGGGGCGCCACTCCGGGGAGGCGGACCGGATGGAGGCGGGGGAGGGCCAGACGCAGGACCAGCCGCACCGCCAGGCTGACGCCTGGACCGACGACCTGTCTGCGGAGACGCCTCCTCCTCTGTCGTGCTGCTGGAACCGGATGATGCAGCGGAGCGTGCGGGCTCAGATGTCGCCTGTGGGCCCGTCGCCCTTCGCCCACGCCTGCCACCCCGTGGGCCTGTCTGTGGGCCACCACCACCACCAGGGTGCTCCCAACTGCCGCTGGGACCGAAATCTTCCCAGTTCAGCCCGGGGCCCTGCTCTCGTGCGAAGCGCACGGGGATGGTGATGGGCTTGATATCGATCCCACCAAGCAGGGAGTCCAAGTCCTTCTGGAGCGACGCTGCCGTCGCACCCAGTTGCACAGGGATCTTGATGGGCTTGGCGCCCTTCCCGCTCTTCGCACTGCTCTCCAGGCGGTCGTTGACGGCCTTCTGGAGATCGCGGAAGTGGGAGTCGATCTGACCGACCGTGATGGTCCCGAACTTCGGCTTGATGACGAAGTCCCGCTGGACGCGTGCCTGGGCGGCCTTGATGTCGCTTGAGAGAGCGCCGAAGTCGACGCCAAGACCGACCTTGATAGAGTCGATGGTCTGGCCGTTGCTAGCCATTCCCTGTCACTCCAAGCCTCGCGTCCATGTCGATGGACTCAAGACCGTCGTCGTCTCCCTTGGGAGGAACGTAGTGCGCTCTGATGTACAGAGAGCGTAGCGTACGGAAATAGGTATGTGGCAGCCGTGCTACCTGGGCTGGTGTGTACTTGGGCCATTCATGGGCGATCCGACCGCAGACGTCGGTGAACGACCATGTCAGCCCCTTGCTTCCCCCTGTGCTTCTGCCTCGTCCTCGGCAGCCTCTTCCTCGGTGACGACTTCGGTGAAGTGCAGGTCGTTGACGATCTGCTCTAGTTTCCGCACAACGGAGTACGGCTTGGAGTAGATCTCCTTTGGAGTCATGCCGGGTGGTTCGACGACCGACTTGTCCAGCATGAGCCTGAACATCAGGGACTGGTCGACCAAGTGGTCCTCACCGGTCGCCTTCTTGATGAGTTCTTCGTAGGTCGTGGCGTCGAGTTCCCTCATGACCCACTTGACGCCACGGATGGTGGCCGTCTTGGTCGCGAACTCTTCGTCCATATCAGACGGAGTCGGGGCAACGGGAGGCTTCACTGGCACAGTCTCACTCCTTGTAGGCGCAGGCTCTTGCGCTCATCCATGGGCCCTGCGGTAAAGCCTTCTTCCTGCTCGAGGCGGAACGTGTCCTTACCGATCTTCACCGTGATGGTCTTCTCATAGTCGCTGTCGGCCCAGAGAGCCGGGTTGGCATACGAAAACACGGCGTGGAAGTCGTACGATCCCGCACCCGGGACGTCTTCTCCACGCCGTGTCATCGACCATGTCGACATGGTGGCCACGAGGACACCAAGCGACTCTATGCGGATCTCTCCGCTCTTTCCATTGATGTGCTGGAAGATCCCATGCGCCACTGCTGACACCCCTTGCTTTCTAGGGGGCGGGTACTGGGAACCGCACCCCCTAGCGCATTAGGGTATCAGTGGCGGTACGTCACCTGTTAGGCGCCGTCGAAGACGTACCAGTTGCCCGAGGCACGGAAGTTGCCGGACACCCGGACCGCATCCGTGTTGGAAGCGGTGATCGAGCTGTCGATGAGGCCGACGCCGCTGGCGACGAGGACGGCAGAAGAGCCATCGTCGGCGTACAGGTAGATCGGGATGTCGTCAGTCGAGGTGTTGTTGACCATCAGGTCGCCCGAGACGTCGAGCAGTCCGTTGAAGGAGCCGCTGATGTCCTTGAGACCGGCCTTGTAGGTCTTGTTCGTGTCCCCGAATGTCGTCACTTCGACGTAGTCACGGGCGAGGTTCAGGTCCCACTGGGACTTGGCAGCGACCTTCGTGCCGGTGCCCTTGGGGCCATTCAGGTAGATCGCCCCATTCTTGCCATGGAGCTTGGTGCCTGCGTTGGCAGCCATGTCTTACCCCTTTCAGGAGGAGAAGGTGGCGTCGATGGTGAACTGACCAGAGTTCCACCTCACGCCTGCGATTTGGTTCGTGACGATCTCGTACGAACCACCGATCCGATAGACCAATCGCCCCTCTTCATCCTGGTCGACGGACCTGATGTCCGCGACTCGGTGGCAGATAAGGGATGCCTGTCCTTGTACCGAAAGCGACGCCCCGTCGAGCGTCTCGAGTACGGACTGGTCGAGGTTACTGGCCTCGACCGATGACCTCGAGATGACGAACACATCCGCCAGCGAGATGAGCATCCGAGTGCTCCAGGTGTCCTCCTTGACTCCTGGGACAGCGGGCGTCCACACGATGTACGGATAGCGCACGTTCTCGGGAGCGAGGCCCTCATGGATGCCGCCTATTAGTGCGGTCCTGAGTGCCACGTTCGAACGGAGCTGGGCCACGAGGGCCCTCCAGATGTTCTGTGACGTCAGGTATGCCATCTGTCAGTCCGCCAATCCGGCTAGGTTCTTCGACCGCACCCCCGGTGCGGCGAAACTCTTATCGACGGCTCGCCTGACCTCGTACCGAAGCACCTGTCTGCTCTCATATAGTGCTGGCCGCAGGAACGGCTGCGACCGATGCCTGGAGGTTCCGAACTCCTGGAATCCCGCATAGGGCGTCGGAGACTCGACATAGACCCATGTGACCTTGCCGCGAGTCTCCGGTGGTGTCAGGCGCAACTCACCACGCAACCGACCACCGATGCGACCCTTGTAGAGCGCCGTCGTCCTTCCGGCCCGGGCTGCGATCTTGAGCTCATTCTTCCCGGCCTTGGTCAGGAAGACGGTCGGGTTGATCATCTGGACGATGGTGTTCTTGCCCTTCTGGGCGATGCCGACCACGTTCGCAAGACCACCGGTCTTCTTGTCGAACTTGCGAAGGTCTCCGGTCATTCGCCAGCCCTTGGATGGCCCACTCGAGAACCGCCTGACTGGGATCAGAGAGTTCGGATGGCCACGGATGACAGAACCACCCTGCTCCCCACTTCGACGAGATCGACTGGCATGCCCCGTGCTTGCATAGGCTTCATCCAGGTCGCCGATGCCCCGCATCATCTCCCGGTTCGCCCCTGAGACGGAAGCCTCGGTATCGCCCAGCAGTTTCTCCATGCCCCTGCCGGTATCTATCCGGCGGTTGGGCTGCCGGGATGCCTGCCAGCGTTCGTACTGGGACTTCGTGCGGATGGGCCTATCCGGGGCGAACTTCTGGTTCAGCGGCTTCCCGTACATCGAGTTGCGGAGTCCCTTGCCACTCTCTGCTGTCGCCGAGTAGGCCGGACCTCGCATGCGACCCTTGAAGATGGCCCGCACCGGAGCGTGTTGTCGTGCCCTTTCAAGAGCGAAGGTCCCGGCTCGCTCCAGACCCACTAGGGCCCGGGTGACCATCGCCTGTTCGATCTTGGCGTAGTCGATCATGAGATAGCCTTGAGGTAGATCGTGATCCACTCGGCCCACGAGTCCTCGTTGTTCGTCTCCATCACCGTGTATTGCCTGTCGCCGATGGTCGCGATGTCCCTCGGTTCGACGTCGATGTAGTGCGGCACCCTGACCGTCATGTCGTGGATGGCCACCACTCGGCTGGCGACCTCCTCGAGTTCTCGGTGCATGTAGTTGAGGACCCATGCCTTGGTCGCGACCGTCTGCGTCGAGTAGGCGACCTCACCGTCACCGAAGGGGTTGTTCGCGTCAGCCTCGTAGGGCAGCATCCTGGTGAAGGTGATGTCGGTGATCATGGCCCGTTCGCCATACCCACGGATGCCTTCCATCTGGGCGTAGGTGAGCAGCGGGGCGCTCATCGGGCTGTGATGAACTGCAGGCCATCCAGCAACTGCTTGGCCTCGTTGGGAAGGTCATGGAGGTCGGTCTGCTTGCCAGCGGACGCCCGTGGGTTGAAGCGTTCGATGGAGATCTCTCCGACCCGCAACGCCTGGACGCCGGACATGCCCTTGGCGATGAGTTCGCTGTCGCCGATGTAGCGGGCCACGGTGATGCCGGTGGCCTGGCTGACCTCGTTGGGCAGGGAGTATCCGTAGGAGACCGAGATGACCGTATCTGCAGGCTGGTTCTCGTCGAACCTCACCGTGCCCTCGGTACGGTCGATAGTAAACCCTGTGGTGGTGACCACGCCATCGACTTTCACCACGACGTCTGTGTCGTTCCAGAACTGGTTCTGGGCCCGGTAGAGCTGCCCGTCGGTGGGCTCCACGAACTCTTCTGTGGCTGTGAAGTCATGCCCGTAGGTGTAGGAGATCCGGGCCGTCGGCACCGTCAACCCGAGGATGGGGATGGAGTACTGGCCGAAGAGCCCGACAGCCGTCATCGTCATCGAGACGACCTCGATGCTGTCCTTGCGCACGAAGAGCTCCGATGGTTCGAAGTTCACGTACTGGCTGTTCGTGACGTAGATGCGCAGGCTCTGGACTGACTTGATGGGCTTCGAGAACGGCCAGAAGACACGCTGCTGCGGGGTCGAGACGCCGTCGCCCATGTAGAAGTCGTGGTCCTCGTCGACGACCGTCCCACCACGGAATGAGTATCGGGAGGGGACCATGGGGATGTTGCAGAAGCGGTCGACCGCAAGCGAGGCACGGTTGATGTGTGAGCGAAGGACCGTGTCGTCCTGCTCTTCCGTGCCAAGGCCCATCGACCTGTATCGCTGTGGCGTCAGGTACGGGAGCATGGTCCCTCCGGAGGGTAGGAGGGGAGGGGGCCAGGGGGAAGGCCCCCTCCCGCCGGGAAGGTCTTAGACGGTGACCTTGATCCGGATCTTGTTCGAGAAGATGGGCGCCTTTACGGCGAGTCCCCACATCCCGAAGATGATGTACAGCCGATTGAGCTGACCGGCGATGCCCATCGGGATCTCGAGGACCGTGGGGCCCTCGGAACCGAGGTAGGGCATGCTGATGGACGACTCGTCGAGCAGGTACATGTCACGCACGGTGTTGCCACTGTACGTGCTTGCCACGTAGTCGCTGATGGAGTTGCCCGGAACGGGGCCGAAGCCCAGCCGACCGAACGGGGTCATGACACCGTTGACCTCGACGCCTGGGGCGATCTCGGTCTGCTGTCCTGGCCACCGCTGCTTGGCTTCCTGCTGCTCCGCGAACGTCTCGATATCCCATGGGTTGCCCCACACGATGCTGGGACGCCCACCACCCTGCTGCATGATCTCGATCGCAGACTGGGAGATGGCACGACGCAGAGAACCGGTCGTGTCTGGAGAGGTCGCAGGGTCGACGTTCTTGACGCGGCCCGAGTTCAGCAGTGCCCGAAGGCCAGTGAACGCGTTGGCGTCGTAGAGGCCGAGTTCGTTGGCAGCCGTGCCACCGGAGTCGGTGCTGTGGCCAGAGAAGATCTGGTCTTGCATCTTCTTCGCGATAGCCCTGAGGCCACCCTGGAGTTCGAGGTTCTCGGGGTTGAACCCGGAGCCGGACTGAAGAGCAGCGAACTGGTTCTTCAGCGACACACCACGCCGGGTCGCCACGATGGCGACGTTCGTGGTCTGGCGCACGTACGTGCTCTCGTCGTCCGTGACGGTCCCGAGTTCGCCCATGAACACGGCGCCGCCGAACGAGGTGATCTGCTGGTACGTGTGGACCAAGCCGTTGGCAGGCTCCTTGCCCATCCGTCCCCAGGCTGGGAACTCACGAACGTAGAGCTCGTACAAGACGGGCTCGAGGTCCTGCCGGATGAGGGCGGCACCACCAGCCGTATCGAGGAGCTTCTGGACCTGCGGGTCCAGGTTCGTGTTGATCATGTTGTCATAGGCGTTGGCCCGGGGGGAGCCACCGCTCATGAGCCAGGCCTCGAGCGGAACGCCCGTGCCTCGCTTGAACGCCTGCATGGCGAACATCGCCTGCAGTTCGGCAGAGCTCTTCGTGGCAAGCATCCGACGCATCTCGAAGACATCGAGGGGCGACATCAGGGAACTGGTCGATGCAGGGGATGCCTGCGACTCCACGCCCTGGGTCTGTGCGATCGGAAGACCTGCCGGGACCTCTGCCTGTCGCCCGATCATCTCCTTGAGCTGTTCAAGGGACTTCTCGAGCGACTGAAGAGTGACTTCATCAGTCATGTCATGTCTCCAGCATCTTCATGAACTCGGTGCCGTAGACGGCCTCGAGGTGCGAGAGCTTGCGCTCATGGCCCTTGAGGGACGCCTTACGTCCGAGTGGGGTTTGTCCGAGTTCGTCGATGAGGTCACGGACACCAGCCAGGATCCGGCCGGTCCCTTCGATCACCTCATCTCGCTCCCGTTCAGCGTCTTCCTTCGCCTGCAGCGCCCGGGTCGTCTCGAGTCGGAGTTCGTCCACACGCCCTGCAAGGGCCTGGGCGATCCCGATGGCCATCTGGAGTTGGGTCAACGTGACCTCTCCTTCGACCTTCTCGAGAGCCATGATGGCTGCAGATACGACGGCAGTCTCGCCTTCGAGGGGCACGACTTCCGAGTCACCCTCTTCGGGCTCCTCGGGGGCCGGATCGCCATCGGCTTCCGGCATATCGTCAGGGGGAGGGTCAGCCTCTTCTGGGCTGCTGTCTTCGATGAGGTCGAGTTCCTCGCGGTCGTCAGCCGGTGGGGCTGCCTCGAGTTCCTCGTCCTTGATGTAGGTGACTTCTCCGGTGCCTCCATCGAGGATGACGGAGGGCTGGGTCACGCCGAGTGACTTGACGGCCATGCTGATCCAACTCCGTGGGTTCGCCGGGATGCCGACGATGGAGGTCTCGAGCAGGTTGACGTGGCTGATGACGTAGTGACCATCATCATCACGCTCCCACCCGCCGTCGGGGATGTTCGCCCCGATGGAGAGGCCCAGCTTCGTGCCCTTCTTCTTGATGGCACGCCATGCGTCGACCGCTCTCGGGTTGGTGTCGTTGATGTCGATGTCGAGGTCGAGGTCCCAGACGGGACTGCCCTTGCTGTCGATCCCACGCTGGACGACACGGGCGTCGGTCGACGACCCGGCCACGTCCTCGGGGACCTTGTACTCGTGGTTCAGGAAGATGGTCAGACCCTGCCTGGCCTGCTGTTCCATGTCCCGGATGGCGGACTCAAGGATGGTGTCGCCGTGCAAGTCCTTCACGGAAGACGAGGCGACCCCGTTGAGGCTCATGCCCTCTTCGGGCGACCCCTTGGCCTTGAGGATCCCTGTAAAGATCTGGAACTGGCGGGCCGGTGTCACGTCGGCCGTCACGATGTCCATCATGGCTTTCCCTTCACATCGTTCGTGGCGGCGACGGTCGCCTTACCTTCTTCGTCATCGTCTGGTGGCCGGTCCTTGGCCTCTCTGACGGACTCCTCGAGAGCCCGGATGTAGCGGTCGAACTCTCGAGCCGCATCGTCCCAACTGAACAGGCTGCGCACATGCTTGATGCCAGCCTCCGAAAGTTCCGCCCTCCGCTCAGGGTTCGAGTAGAGGAACTCGATGGCATCGCTGAACGCATCGATGTCAGCCAGCCAGATGTCCTCCCCTGAGGGGACGGTGATGAGCCGCTGCGGCTCGATGAGCATGCCGCCAGGCCCGACCACCTCGGGGATGGCGCTGACGTTCTGTGCGACGACCGGCACTCCGCAGGCCAGCGCCTCGACGAGGGTCAGCCCGTAGCCCTCCCCGCGACTGGTGCTCACGAAGAGGTCAGCCGCGTTGTACAGGGCGTTGAGGTCTTCCTGTGCCCACCCGATCCATGAGTCCGTCATGCCGGGGAGGAACCACCGCTTCGGGGAGATCTCCGGCTCGCGTGCGATGAGCACCTCGATGTCGACGCCGGACATGTTCTCTTTGCTCTGGGTGTGGAAGTCGACCTGGATGTCCTCGTGCCGCTTCATGACAGGGACCAGAGCCTTGAACGTGGCCGGGAAGTCCTTGCGCCCGGAGTTCTTGTCGACCCTCAGAACGAGGAACCCGTCCCTCTCGAACCCGAAGGCTTCCTTGCAGTCCTGCTTGGTCTCGCAGACGATGCCGGTCGATGTGGTGATGGGCCGCTCTGCGACCGGCCAGAACTGGTTCGTGTCGATGCCGTGGTAGACGACCTTGGCGGCTGGGTACATCGACCTGCCGTACTCGCTCATCACCACCATGTTGGTGACCTGCTGGATCTTCTGCCATGCCACCGGCAGGTTCGTCCCGTCGCAGGGGACGTAGCTGATGATGGGCCGGTACTGGAGCAGGTAGCGGTTCGGGTCGTACATGTTCGAGAACAACTGCCGCAGGATGACGTGCGGGTCGTTGTAGAAGACCACGACGTCAGGGCCGACCTTGCCCAGCATCTCGATGATCCTGGAGTCCCCGTAGTAGTCGTCGCCCTTCCAGACGTTCGGTCGGTACAGCCAGAGCGGCGTCTTCTTCGTCGGGTCAAGGAGGGATGGGAAGTCATCGCCCCGGTGGTTGAGAGCCAGGACATGGATCTCATGCCCGTAGTCGTTGACGAGACGTTCACCGATCGAGTGCGTCACTCGACCGAACCCTGTATGGCAACCGGCATCGCCGAGCCATAGGACCTTGGCCATCGAGCCCTCCCAAAGATGAGGCTAGGGGGTTACTGACGACGGACGACGATGTCCTTCTCAGCGGTGGTCACGACCTTGCCGCCTGTATAGGTGACCTGCCACTGGCCCTTGTAGGTGCCAGCCACGTTGAGGTCGTTCGCCGCCCACGCATAGAGGACCGCTCCGGTCGTCGTGTTCACGACGGTCGCGGCTGAGTCCACGGTGTAGTACTTCTGGTCCGCCTTGCGCATCTGGAAGCGGACCGTGGCGCCGCTCAGGTTCTCCTGGTCAGCCGGGTCCAGCAGTTCATGCAGATTCGCGGTGAGGTCAGGCCCGGTGTCGCCTGTGACGAAGGTGCCCATGTATCCCATCCTTGTCCAGTCGAGGAACCTCGAGGACATGGTCCAGTCGAGATGCCGGGTAGTGGCAGTCCAGTCGAGATACCTCGTGGACTCTGACCAGTCGAGATACCGGGTCGTCTCGACCCAGTCGAGGTACCGGGTGGAGTCGGTCCAGTCGAGATGGTCCGGGACCTGCGGCGTGAGCGAGGCGTTCGCCGTGAACGACCCGGAGATGACCGCGATGATGTACGCATCGATGGTGAACGCCAGAGACGTGCAGGCATCGATGGTGAACGACCCGGATGTGAGGGCCGCGATGGCAGCGGAAGCGGTGAAGGTGGCGCCCGAGGGGGACAGCAGCACGGCATCTGCATCGATCCCGACCGTTCGGGTTCGGAGGGCCACCGCCTCGACGGTGAACGCTGCCTGCGCTGTCTTCTCGATGGTCGCGTTCGCTGTGAACGCACCGGCTGCCGTCCTTCGAAGGACCGCATCCGCGACTACGGTATCAGAAGAGGTGGCAAGGAGTACAGCATCTGTGCTGAAAGTGTTCGATGTCGTGCGTTCGAGATAGGCATCGAGGGTGAATGAGCCAGCACGCCCGATGGAGAACGTGGCGTCAGCCGAGAAGCCCCCAGATGCCGCCTTCTTGATGATGGCGTCAGCCGAGAAGGCGTTGACGCCCGTCCCTGCGATCCATGCACCGGCAGAGAACGAACCGGTCGCTGGCGCTTGTATGATTGCCTGTGCCGACAAGCTGGAACTCTGGGGAGTCCGAATGACGGCATCGACCGAGAGCGCCCCTTGGGCCACTCTTCGAACAACGGCCTCTACAGCAAGGGAACCGCTCTCGGTCTCTCGCTTGGTCGCAGACGCGGAGAACGACCCATGCTGTACGGCAAGAACGACGGCATTCGCAGCGAAGGAGCCGATCTGGCTGCGTCGGAGGAGGGCGTCTGCGGTTGCCGTAGCAGTGGCGGTCTTCCTGGTGACTGCATCAGCGACGAGGCTGCCTACGCCCTGGCCACGCAGGGTGGCATCAACGGTGACAACCCCAACCTGCGTGCGCTCCGCGACCGCATCGACCGCGAACTGGCCGAATGCGGCCTGAGCGATGACAGCGTCGATGACGAACGCACTGACCCCGGTGCCCCCGATCCACGCACTGGCTGTGAACGACCCGCTGGATGAACGACGGAGGACCGCATCGGCGGTGAACACCGGCATGATGACCGCGTTCGCGGTGAAGGAGGACGCTTGAGCACGCCTGATGACAGCATCGGCCCGGAAGACCGGCATGATGACTGCCTGTGCGATGAACTGGCCTGCCACACTCGCCTTGAGGTCCGCCTGGGCCACGATGCTGCCCTGACGTACGGCCCTGAGCACCGCGTCCTGGGCAAAGTCACCCAGACGTGGGTGACGAAGGACGGCACGTACATCGAAGCTTCCCTGCTGCCCGGAGCGAAGGACCGCATCGAGGGTGTATTGACCAGCCTG
>Ga0105105_10000694_pt1 | contig 14962 bp, 16 predicted proteins | sample PPLLaktember2015_4_FD_79108 | JGI IMG/M metagenome (GOLD analysis project Ga0105105, IMG submission 79108) | Freshwater sediment microbial communities from Prairie Pothole Lake near Jamestown, North Dakota, USA - PPLs Lake P8 Core (1) Depth... | ecosystem: Environmental > Aquatic > Freshwater >... | reverse complement strand
GCGCACGTCTTCCTTTATGGATTCCACGTATTCCATGGATTCCTTGGCCGGGTCGGTGTCGTCGAAGCGCAGGTGAGTGAGGCCGCCTGCTTCGGCGGCCAGTCCGAAGTTGAGGCAGATGGACTTGGCGTGCCCGATGTGCAGGTAGCCGTTCGGCTCCGGCGGGAAGCGGGTGACGACCCGGCCGTTATTTTTGCCCGCGGCGAGGTCGGCGGCAACGATCTGTTTGACGAAGTTGGTTGGGGCGTTGGGTTCGCTGGACCGGTTGTTGTCGGGTTTGGTCATGGCTGTTCTTTCCTGTATCCATTCAGTCTGCAAGGAATATTTTTTCTTAGAATAGGCCGATTCCACTCACAAATCAACCGTTACCATCCCTTGCGAGTGACGACCCGCTGGTGTGGCCTCATAAAAAAAAGGCTTACGGTTGCCCGTAAGCCTTTTTTCGTCTGAAACTGGCTGAGGGACTAGGATTCGAACCTAGGTTAACGGGGCCAGAACCCGTCGTCCTGCCGCTAGACGATCCCTCAGAAGTCTATCCTAAATAGCCGACCGGATTGATTCAGTCAAGAGAGAATTGGGCGCCCAAATACCATTTACTTTCTCTCTATGTACGCGATGGCCCTCTGCAGGCGTCGGAGGGTCTTCTCCTTGCCGATGATGGCGGTGATCTCGAAGATGCCCGGACTGGCCGCCCGGCCGCTCAGGGCGACCCTCACCGGCTGGGCGATTTTCCCGAGCTTCAAGCCGGTTTCGGCCATCACGGCCTTGAAGGCGTCTTCGAGCGCCGGTTCGGTATAATCTTCCAGTACATCGAGCTTCGCCGTCAGGGTTTTGAGTACGGGGAGGGCCTCTGCGGTTAGAAATTTGCGAGCCGCCTCAGGATCGTAGGTGACTTCATCCTGGTAGTAGAAGAGGGCCTGATCGGCCATCTCCACCAGTGTCTTGCTGCGAGGCGCCAGCGAGGCGACCACTTTATCGTTCGCGAAGCGTTCGCTCAGTTCCACGCCGCGGGCCTTCATGAAAGGCCGCAGTCTGTCAACCAGCTTCGCCGGCGGGATGGCTTTCATGTGGTCGCCGTTGAGTGCGGAGAGTTTTTCCGAGTCGAAAACGCCGGCCGCGCGGCCGATGTTTTCCAGGTTGAAGATCTCGACCAGTTCCTCCCGGGAGAAGAACTCCTGATCACCGTGGGACCAACCCAGGCGCACAAGATAGTTCAGCATGGCCTCGGGCAGGAACCCCATCTCCCGGTAGGCGGTGACCGAGGTGGCGCCGTGACGCTTGCTCAGACGCGTGCGGTCCTTGCCGAGAACCATCGGCACGTGGCCGAAGACGGGCAGCGGGCACCCCAAGGCTTTGTAGAGCTGGATCTGCTTGGGGGTGTTCATGACATGGTCATCGCCGCGGATGATGGTGTTGATGCCCATGGTGATGTCGTCCACCACCACCGCGAAATTGTAAGTGGGCGTGCCGTCGCTGCGGCAGATGATGAAATCGTCCAACTCCTCGTTCTGGAAGACGATGCCGCCCTTGACCACGTCGTCCAGCACGGTCGTGCCGGCCAGCGGTGCCTTGAAGCGCACCGCCGCACCTGGCCCAGCCGACCGTCCCAGGTTCCGGCAGGTGCCGTCGTATTTGGGCTTGCCGCCGGTGGCCATGGCTTTCTGGCGCATGGCATCCAGACGCTCCGGCGGACAGGTGCAGTAGTAGGCGTTTCCGGAGTCGAGCAGCTTCTGGATATATTCTCGGTAGACGGGGAAGCGCCGGGTTTGGAAATAGGGCCCTTCGTCCCAGTCGATGCCGAGCCATTCGAGAGACTCCAAGATGGCGTCCACATATTCCTGCGAGGAGCGCTCGATGTCCGTGTCCTCAAAGCGCAGTACGAAACGCCCCTTCATGCGGCGGGCGTAAAGCCAGTTGAAAATCGCTGTGCGGGCGCCGCCGAGATGCAGATACCCAGTGGGGCTGGGCGGGAAACGCGTGATGACTCCAGACATAACACTCTCCTCGGAAGACTCCATGTCAGCTTCGCGGACGGGGCCCAACCACCCCGGTTCCGATGGTTTTATCTAGATGGCCGTGGCAGTTCACTTTCATGCTATTTTAAAACTAACCAATTAAAACTAATAGTGAATATGATTTTTCTATATCTAATCTATTATCTAAGATCGCCAAGTAATTCGGCGGGGCCACCCGGCCCAGGCGTTGGGTGCCAACCGGCTACCGCGATGAACGGGTCTGGGAATCCGGCGAACGCCGAATTCCCGCAGCCGTGGACCCGGAGCTGGTTATTTTATAAATAAAGAACAATATAAATAGGTTAAAAAAAATCATCCAGCGCTGCACGGGATGCGAATTCATACCATAGATCGCAACCCTTCTCAAGAGGTCCTTCATCGGGCGCTTTTTTTGAAAAAAGCTTGACATGCCGATGGAATTAAATTACTTAGCGCAAGACTTGAAATTAGATAGTCGGTAAGTATTTATTCAATTTAACTCAATTAGTTAGGAGAATGCTCATGGGCCTGCCTAAGCGAAAAGTGTCCAAATCCCGGAGGGACAAGCGCCGGACCGGAAAGCGCCTGACGGCGCCGTCTATTTCCACCTGCCCGGATTGCGGAGAGCCCGTTCTTCCCCATCATGTCTGCCCCAGCTGCGGCTCCTACAAGGGCCGTAAAGTGGTCAAAACCAAAGAAGACGAATAAGGAACGACCGTATGGTATTCCAGGATAGAGCGCAGGACCGGTCCCTGGCGGGGCTGGACCCTGAATCCAGGCAAATGGTCCTGGATACGGTGGCCCAGTTGAAAAAGCGGCTGCTGACCAAGGAGCGGATTCTCGAGTTCGACCGCAAGGAGGTCTTCCCCGAGGATGTGATCCGGGAGATGCTGGGGCCTGAGGTCGGCCTGCAACTGCTGATGATTCCGGAGGCATACGGCGGCCTGGGCGGCGGGGCGCGGGACAGTTGCGCGATCACCCGCGAAATGGCCAAGATCTGTCTGGGCATCACCACGGCCTTCTTCGCCATCCAGCTGGGGGCCGACCCGATCATCGTCGGTGCCACCGAGGAGCAGAAACGCAAATGGCTCGGTAAAATCGCCGCAGGAGAGGCCCTTGTGGCCTACGCGGTCACCGAGCCGGATGCCGGGAGCAACGTCGCCGCTCTGAAAACCAAGGCCGATCCCGTGGCGGACGCTTCCGGCCGCATCACGGGCTACCGCATCAACGGCAACAAGCAGTTCATCTCCACGGGCGGCTATGCGGACTTCATCACCGTGCTGGCCGACGCGCCGGAAGGTCCGACCTTTTTCATCATGGAGAAGGACACGGCCGGTTACCAGCGCGGCAAGGGTGAGGAGAAGCACGGGATCCGGGCCTCCAACACTTCTCCGCTGACTTTCAACGACGCCTTCGTCCCGCTGGAAAACCTGATCGGGGGAGTTCCCGGGCAGGGCTTGAAGCAGGCCAATGCCGTCTTCGGCTACACTCGATTGATGGTGGCTTCCATGGCGCTGGGTGCGGGCGAGGCGGCGCTTGAAATTGCCGTCCCCTACGCCAAGGAGCGCATCCAGTTCAAGACGCCGCTTTGCGAGAAGCAGGGGTACACCCATAAGCTGATCGTTCCCAACGTAGTACGCCTAGCGGCAGCCGAAGCCTATATCGACGAGGTGGCTGAGCGGCTCGACGCCGGCGAGAGCGACCTCGATGTGGAAGGCTCGATTGCCAAGTGGTTTGCCACCGAGGCCGGCAACCGCGCGGCGGAGGACTGCATCCAGGCTCTGGGCGGCTACGGCTACATTACCGAGTACGGGGTGGAGAAGATCAAGCGCGACGTCCGCATCACCACCATCTACGAGGGTACGAGCGAAATCCAGCAGAACATTATCAGCACGTTCCGCTGGAAGAAGAGCCGCAAGACCAAGGGCGGTTTCTACGGATCCATGGCGGCCGAGATGGAGCAGCTGGAGAAAGCCTGTCCGGGCTGTGGCGGCGGCTTCTATGCCCTGGCCGCGCGGGCGCTGAACCACCTGATCGTGGTCGCCGATACCAGCCGGCTCACCCGGCAGCAGATTCTCATGTTCGACCTGGCGGACCTGATGGCCCACGTCGAGGTCGGGGTGGCGGTTGCGCGCAGGGCGGCGGCCCTGGCGGCCGACGGGGACTCCCTTGCCGGCCGCGCGGCGCTGGTGGCGCGGATCTTCGCCTGGGAGGTCTGCCAGCTCTTCGAACGCAACAGCCTGCGGATTCTCACCGGCACCGGCGAGATCGACGCGGCGGCCGTGGTCGGCTCTCTATCCGAGATGCGTTTCAGCGAATTCGCCGGCAGCTGCCGCAATGTGGTCAAGGATATGGACCGCCTGGCGGACCTCGTCTTCGGGCGCTGATGAGTTGGCCGGTTTCTGGATTTCAGTCGACTTTACTGAAGGAGAACATGATGCGCTTCAAGGACAAAGTGGTGATGGTCACCGGAGGGGCGGCCGGGATCGGACGGGTGACGGCCGAAGCCTTTGCTCGCGAGGGGGCCAAGCTGGCCATTTGCGACCTGAACCCCGAAGCCGGGATAGAGGCCCTGAAGTCATTGGGACCGGAGGCTTCCTTCGAGAAGGTTAATGTGGCTGACGAAGCGGACGTGTCCAAGTGGACCGAACAGGTGGCCCAGCGTTACGGCCGCATTGACATCTTAGTCAACAATGCCGGGATCACACGCGACGCCCTGCTGCTGCGTATGAAGGAGTCGGATTGGGATCTGGTTCTGAGCGTCAACCTGAAGGGTTCGTTTTTGTGCACCAAAGCGGTGGTGCGCCACATGGCCCAGCAGCGCTCGGGTCGGATCATTAACGTGGCCTCGGTGGTCGGGGTGGTCGGCAACGCCGGCCAGGCCAACTATGTCGCCTCCAAGGCCGGTCTCATCGGCCTGACCAAAACCGTCGCCCGAGAGTTCGCCGGCCGCGGCATCACGGTGAATGCGGTCGCACCCGGGTTCATCGAAACCCAGATGACTGCGGTTTTGGGTGACAAGATCAAGGAGGGTTTCTTGGCCCAGATCCCGATGGGGCGGGCCGGGTCGCCCGAGGACGTGGCCGGCGCGGTGACGTTTCTCGCCTCCGACCAGGCGGCCTACTTGACCGGCCAGGTGCTGCACGTGAGCGGCGGGATGTATATGTAGATACGGTATACAAAACACCAAACTATCGACTCATCGAACTTTACGGAGGGAATCAAGATGTCCAACAAAGAAATTCAAGAAAAAGTCAAGAAGATCATTGCCGAAAAGCTGAGCGTGGATATTGCGGAAGTCAAGCCCGAAGCTTCCTTCGTCGATGACTTGGGAGCCGACTCCCTGGATCTCGTCGAGCTGATCATGTCCATGGAAGAGGAATTCGGAGTCGATATTTCCGACGAGGACGCGGAGAAGATCGTGACTGTCAAGGATGCGATGGATTACGTCGCCAATAAGCAGTAATTCCAAACGAGCGATGAACGATCGAGGAGGTCTTTTGGCGAAGCGGGTGGTTGTCACGGGTGTGGGGCTGGTCTGCCCGGTGGGAATCGGAGTCGAGGAGAGCTGGAAAGCCATATGCGCCGGGCAATCCGGCGTGACGCGGATCACCCGGTTTGATCCAGCGCTTTACGAAACCCAAATTGCGGCTGAAGTCAAAGGATTCAGGGCGGAAGACTTCATGAGCAAGAAAGAGGCCAGGCGGTTCGAGCTGTTCATCTCCTATGCGGTGGCGGCCACCCGCATGGCGGTCGATGATTCCAGGCTGCAGATCACGGAAGAAAACGGCGACCGCGTGGGCGTCATCACGGGATGCGGCCTGGGCGGGTTGCGCTTCATGGAAGACACCATCCTGAGTATCCATAGCAGCGGCCCCAAACGCGTCAGCCCCTTTTTCATTCCGATGATGATCGGAAACATGGCACCGGGCATGATCTCGATTCTTTTCGGGGCAAAAGGGCCCAACCTGTCTTTGGCGACGGCCTGCGCTGCCGGGGCTCACGCCGTGGGAGACTCATTCAAGATCATCCAGGAGGGCCGCGCCACCGCCATGATTACCGGCGGGACCGAGGCCGTGATTTCGCCTTCCTGCGTCGCCGGTTTCAACGCCATGAAGGCATTGTCCACGCGCAACGCGGAGCCTGAGCGGGCGTCACGGCCGTTTGAACGCGATCGCGACGGGTTCGTGCCCGGCGAGGGCTCGGGTATCCTGGTGCTCGAAGAGCTTGAGCATGCCCGCCGCCGGGGTGCCGACATTTATGCGGAGGTGGTGGGCTACGGCCTTACCGGCGACGGGTTTCACATGACCGCGCCGCCGCCCGACGGAAACGGCGCCAGCCGCTGCATGCAAATGGCGTTGGACGATGCCGGCCTGCGCCCGGAGGAGGTGGACTACATCAACGCCCACGGCACGTCGACGGAGCTGAACGATCTCTACGAGACCCGCGCCATCAAGGCGGTCTTCAGACAACATGCCCGCAAAGTGGCGGTCAGCTCCACCAAGTCCATGACCGGGCACCTTCTCGGGGGCGCCGGCGGTGTTGAAGCCGTTTTCTCGGTATTGGCCATCCGCGACGGGATTATGCCGCCCACCATCAATTACGACAACCCGGCTGAGGAATTGGATCTGGACTATGTGCCCAACGTAGCCCGCAGAGCCAAGGTGAACGTGGTTATGTCCAACTCGTTCGGATTCGGCGGGACGAATGCGTCGCTGGTTTTCAGGAAGTACAACCCGAACCAAGTGTAGCGGCCGGGTGGTTCCTATCGTCATCGGCAGGGCAATAGCCGGCAGCGCGAGAGCATAGATGAAAACGCACGGAGACCACCGTGGGTTGGCGACTATGCTCTTTGTTTTTTTTGGGGGGGCGCCGGACGTCCAATACCGGCATTGTGATTCGGGCTATTGATAGATACAATATTCTGTTATAACTAAAATCGCCATCAAGCGCCGATTCGGCGTGAGGCATCCTAACCCGTTCATCCGGATCGTTTATGAAAAGCCCTGACCGGCCATCCTGGGAAACTTATTTCATGGACATCACCGCGCTGGTCGCCAGGCGGTCCACCTGCCTGCGGCGTGCGGTGGGCGCGGTGATCGTCAAGGACAAACGCATTCTGTCCACCGGATACAATGGAGCTCCCTCCGGAATTCGTCATTGCGCCGAAGTGGGCTGCCTGCGGGAGCAGCTCAAGGTCGAATCCGGCATGCGCCATGAGTTGTGCCGGGGCATTCACGCCGAACAGAACGCCATCATCCAGGCGGCCTATCACGGGGTTTCCGTCAAGGGCGCCAGCCTGTTCTGCACCAACCAACCCTGTTCGATCTGTGCCAAGATGATCGTCAATGCCGGCATTGTCGCCATTTACTACCGATCCGGTTATGCCGACGAACTGGCACGGGACATGCTGTCGGAAGCCGGAATTCCAATGATTCAGGTCGCTGAATCTGAAGTGCAGCCGCACCCGGAACCCTAACGGGCCTACCCTGTTGCCAAAAGGAGAGCGGGCATGAAATGTCCATACTGCAGCGAGATCGAGAACAAGGTCATCGACTCCAGATTGAGCAAGGACGCCAGTGTGATCCGAAGGCGTCGCGAGTGTCTGACCTGTAGCCGGCGTTTCACGACGTACGAGCATATCGAAGAAATTCCGATCATGATCATCAAGAAGGACGGCCGGCGCGAGCTTTTCAACCGTGATAAAGTGCGTTCGGGCATGCTCAAGGCCTGCGAGAAGCGCAACATCAGCATGAACAGTATTGAAGAGTTCATTGACGACATGGAGCGTGACCTGCGCGAGGCGGAAGAGAAAGAGATCCCCGCAGCCGTCATCGGCGAGAAGATCATGGCCAAGCTGCACGAACTGGACGACGTGGCGTATGTGCGCTTCGCCTCCGTTTACCGGGAGTTTAAGGACGTGAACGATTTCGTTTCCGAGCTCAAAAAGCTGTTGAGCACCGATACCCCGTGAACGATGAACATTTCATGCAGATGGCCTTCGAAGCGGCAGAGCAGGGCCGTGGCTATACGTCTCCCAACCCGTTGGTGGGGGCCGTGGTGGTCAAGAACGGGGTCGTGGTCGGCCGGGGGTTCCATCCATTCGCCGGCGGAGCGCATGCCGAGGTGCACGCCATTGACGCGGCCGGCGATGCCGCGCGCGGTGCCACGCTTTACGTCAACCTGGAGCCCTGCAACCATACCGGTCGAACGCCTCCCTGCACGCACAAGATCCTATCGGCCGGGCTTCGGCGGGTGGTCATCGCCATGCGCGACCCCAATCCACAGGTCGCGGGCGGCGGGGCCGAGTTCTTGGAGGCTCGAGGGGTCGAGATTGTCTGCGGCGTCTGCGAAGAGCAGGCTCAGAGGCAGAACGAGGTTTTTACCAAATATATCCGTGCGGGCCGTCCGTTCGTGACGGCTAAGTGCGCCGCCACCCTCGATGGCCGCATGGCGACCCGCACCGGGGATTCCAAGTGGGTCACCGGCGAGGAAGCCCGGGCATTCGTACACGAGTTGCGCCATGCGGTGGATGCGATTATGGTAGGAGTCGGGACCGTTGCAGCGGACGATCCCCTGCTGACCACGCGCTTGAAAGGCCGGCCTTCCAAGGATCCGATCCGGGTCATTCTGGATACCCGGCTGCGAATCGCTCCGACGGCCCGGGTGCTCAACCACTGCTCCGAAGCGGAAACGATTCTGGTGGTGGGAAAGGAGGCGCCGGCGTCGGCGCGGCTGCGGATGCCGACGAAAGGTGTACGGGTGATCGACGCTGAGATCCGTGATGGCCGCCTCGATCTGGATCGGCTGATGGATCAGCTGGGGCGGATGGGCGTAACCAGTATTCTGATCGAAGGGGGTGGCCGGACGCTGGGATCGGCCTTCCGGTCGGGTATCGTGGACAAGGTCTGTTTTTTTTATGCCCCCCTGCTTTCGGGCGGCGACGACGGGGTGCCGATCTGCAGCGGCGCCGGAGCGGAAACCATGCGGGACTGCATTCGCCTGGATCGCATTCGTACCCGGCGCTTCGGCGACGATGTAATGATCGAGGGGTATGTCATCCGAACTTAACAACTGAAGGGCGGGGCTTGCGCTCGGTGCGGCGCGGATTCTTATGTTTACGGGCATCATAGAAGGATTGGGCGCGATTACTGCGGTTCGTCCGGTAGGCTCCGGGAAACGGCTGGCCGTTGCGGCGGACTTCGACTTTTCCGGAACCAGGGTCGGCGACAGCATTTCGGTCAGCGGCGCCTGCCTGACTGCGGTCGCCATCGCCGGGCGGCAGTTTGAAGTCGACGTGTCGCCGGAGACCCTTGCCCGGACGACGCTCGGATCCGTCCGGGTCGGTGAGCGCGTGAACCTCGAAAGGGCATTGCGCCTTTCGGACCGGATCGACGGCCATTTGGTGTCCGGCCATACGGACGGCACCGGCACCATCGACACCCGCGAAGCCACGGGCAATGCCGTCATCGTGACCGTTGCCGTGGCGGAAGCCCTCACCCGGTACATGATCGTCAAAGGGTCGGTCGCCGTCGACGGAGTCAGCTTGACCATCAATCGTCTCGATCCCGACCGTTTCTCCGCCAGCATCATCCCCCACACCGCTGCGCTGACCACCATCAGTTTGAAGCAGACGGGCGAACGGGTCAACATTGAAGTCGATCTGATCGGCAAGTACGTGGAAAAATTTTTGACCAACCAGCCGGGTCGGCCGCCGCGCCCGCCTGCAGGCGTTAGCATGGAATTGCTCGCCAAGGCGGGGTATGTAAAATAGGTTTAAGGTCAAAAGTTTAGAGTTTAAAGGGGGAAAGCCAGGGACTATATTCTTTGAACCTTAAACCTTAACCCTTAAACTTTAAACGGTTTTTGGAGCCTTTTATGCCCCATATTTCCATCGAACAGGCCATCGAAGACATTCGCGCCGGCAGAATGGTGATTCTGGCCGACGGGAACGACCCGGAAAGCGAGGGAGATTTCTGCCTGGCGGCCGAGAAAGTCACACCGCAGAGCATCAACTTCATGGCCAAGTACGGGCGCGGCCTCATCTGCCTGTCGCTTACGGACCAGAAGGCTCGGGTACTGGACCTGCCGCCCATGGTGGACAACAACACCTCGCGCTACGGCACTGGATTTACCGTTTCGATCGACGCTCTTCAGGGAGTGACCAGCGGGGTATCCGCCGCCGACCGGGCCACGACGATCCTGACGGCCGTGGGGGACACGACGCGGCCGAGCGACCTCGTGCGGCCGGGCCATGTGTTTCCGTTGCGCGCGCGCGAGGGCGGCGTGATCGTTCGAACCGGACAGACCGAAGGGTCGGTCGACCTATCACGCCTGGCGGGCCTGAGGCCGGCCGGCGTCATCTGCGGGATCATGGACGAAGACGGGGCCATGGCCAACGTCGCTGCCCTGGAGACGATCAGCGTGGCGCACGGGATCGGGATCTGCACGATCCCCGATCTGATCGAATACCGTATGCGCACGGAGTCCTTCGTCCACCGGGCCGCTGAGGCCGTCATCCCCACCGTCGTTGCCGGGGAATTCAAGGCCATCGTTTACGAAAACGACGTCGACGACCTGCTGCACTTCGCCATGGTCAAGGGGACCATCGAGCCCGATAAACCGGTCCTGGTGCGCGTGCATTCCGAATGCCTCACCGGCGACATCTTCGGATCGATGCGCTGTGACTGCGGGCCGCAGCTGCACCGGGCGATGGCCATGATGGAAGCGGAAGGCTGCGGCGTGTTGTTGTACATCCGCCAGGAGGGCCGGGGCATCGGCCTGGTGAACAAGATCAAGGCGTATGCGCTCCAGGAAAAAGGGCTGGACACGGTTCAGGCCAACGTGGAGCTGGGATTTCAGCCGGACATGCGCAATTACGGCATCGGCGCTCAGATCCTGGCGGACCTCGGGGTGCGCAAGATGCGGCTGATGACCAACAACCCCAAGAAAATGGTCGGCCTTCAGGGGTACGGTTTAAGCATTGTCGACCAGGTTCCGATCGAAATCGAAGCCAATGAGTTCAACAAGTGCTACCTCGAATGCAAAAAGATCAAGATGGGGCATCTGCTGTCGTTGGAGAAGACCCCGTAGGGAAAAAAAGCGTCAACCATTATGAGAAGAGGAGTCGGAATGCCGAAGATCGTCGAGGGAAAATTAAACGCGGAAGGCCGGAAGTTCGCCATCGTGGCGAGCCGCTATAACGATTTCATTACGGAGAAGCTCGTGGCTGGAGCGCTGGATGGCTTGAACCGCTGCGGCGCCAAGGATAAGGACGTCGAGGTGTTCAAGGTTCCGGGCGCTTTCGAGATTCCGCTGGTGGCCAAGCGGGTGGCCATGACCCAGCGCTTCGACGCCATCATCTGCCTGGGGGCCGTGATCCGCGGGGCGACGCCGCACTTCGACTTCGTGGCAGCCGAGGCCTCCAAAGGCATCGCCCATGTGATGATGGAGACAGGACTGCCGGTGATCTTCGGGGTGATCACGGTGGACACCATTGAACAGGCCATCGAGCGCGCCGGCACCAAACTGGACAACAAAGGCTTCTCCGCGGCCATGGCGGCCGTGGAAATGGTCAGTCTCTTCCGGGCGGTGTGATAGGCGTATGGGCGCCAGGCGCAAGGCGCGCGAGACGGCCATGCAGGCCCTTTTTTTTATGGACGAACGCCGGGACTTCTCGGATGAGATGTTCGAACGGTTCTGTGCGAATTTCGCTCCCAAACCGGACGTGCGCCCCTACTTCCTGCGTCTGGTGCAGGGCGTGCTGAAATGCAGGGCCGACCTGGATGCGCTGATCGAGCGTTTCTCCGAGAACTGGAGCTTGAGCCGTATGTCGGGCATCGACCGTAACCTGATGCGCATCGCCGTATTCGAAATAGTGTGTTGCCGGGACATCCCGGCCAAGGTGAGCATCAACGAGGCGGTGGACATCGGCAAGAAATTCGGGAGCGAGGATTCCGGAGCGTTCATCAACGGGATCGTGGACAGCATCCGGGCGGCGCTTGAAAAAGGGGACATCCAGCCTTTCATTTCCGCGACGGAGGAGCCTGATTCTAAAACCTAAACACCCAAATACCCAGATAACAACTACCGAGGTTCATTATGATCATCAAGAAACTGGCGGTGGGGCCGATCATGGCCAACTGCTTTATCGTCGGATGCAAGCAGACACGCGAAGCGGCGGTGATCGACCCGGGCGACGAGGCGGATCGGATCCTCCTTGCCCTGGCCGAGTTGAAGCTGACCGTCAAGCAGATCATCAACACTCACGGGCACTTCGACCATGTCGGGGCGAACAAGCGCATGAGGGCGGCGACCGGAGCGCCGATTCTGATTCATGCCCTGGATGCGCCGATGCTAAGCACGCTCGCCCGCAGTGCGGCGGCCTGGGGAATGTCGGCCGAGAACTCTCCAGCCCCGGACCGTTTTCTCGAAGAAGGTGATACTATCGAATTCGGCTCGATCCGGTTCAGGATCATCCACACCCCCGGGCACACCCCCGGGGGCGTTTCCCTGTTTGCGGACGGTCGCCTTTTCGCGGGCGATACGCTGTTCGCGGGTTCGGTGGGCCGGACGGACTTTCCGGGCGGTGACTTCGAGGTTCTGAAATCCAGCATTCAGAAAAAGCTCTTCATCTTGGGCGATGAAGTGCAAGTCTTCACCGGCCACGGGCCGGAGACCACCATCGGCGAGGAAAAACGGCACAATCCATTTGTCGGATTGGGCGGGAGGGGCTGAAAAGCAATAGGTCCTATGGGTCCTATAGGACCTATTTTCCGCTCGCCTCAATCGACAACGGTTTCGCCGCCGGGCCCAGAAGCCATCTTTGCCAGGACGGTGTCCAGCTCCTGACGCTTGAGGATGTCATAGTAGATCATGATGTGTTTGACATAAGCGACGGTGATATCCCCGCGGCAAAACCCGTGTTCGGCTTCCTGATAGTACTTGCGAAAGCGCAGCAGGGGCAGGCTCTTGGCCAGTGACTCCCAACGGCTGGGGTCAAGTCCCATTTTCGAAGCGAGCCGCCGGGCATCCTGGATGTGCCCCGGGCCGGCATTGTAGGCCGCCAGCGAGGTCAACAGCCGATCATCCTCATCCATCCCCTCGAACTGGTCATAGATCCATTTCAGGTATTGGACCCCGGCTTTGATATTTGCGACCGGATCGAGCAGATCGGTGGCTTTTAGGCTGCGTCCGGTGGCCGGCAGCACCTGCAGCAGGCCCTGGGCATCGTTGGCGCCGCGTGCCAGGGGGTCCAGATGGGACTCCCGGTAGGCCTGGGCAGCGATCAAGCACCAGTCGAATCCGTTCCGTAAGGCCGCATCCTTGATGAAAGGCCGGTAGCGAGGTAGGCGCGTGCGCATACGTTCATGAAACATCTTCAAGTCGATGTAATCAAAGTCGCCGATATTCCAATGGTATTTTTCGTAAATATCTTCCAGGCGGCCGGTTTGGCGCATGACCTGGAAAAACCCGTTGATTCTTTCAAGCAGCCGCCGGGCATCGTGGCGCACGGCCCAGCCGAGCGGGATGGTATCGCGGCTGAGGGGCCGGACGGCCGCCGACGGATAATACCGCCGGATCATCAGGGCGACGTTGCTGTTGGCGACGGTGAAATCGGCTTCGCCCCGCACCACCTGCTGGATCAACTGGTCCTCGACCAGGTTGTCATGGACGCGGATGGCGACATCGATGCCCTGGCTCCTCAGTTCCTCCAGCCGCTCGTGATGCGCCGAGCCGCGACCGACATCGACTGTCTTGCCGGCAAGATCCTGGAGCGCGGTGATGGGCGCCAGACGGCGGTGTGAAATGAGGTGCGGCTGCACCTCGCGGTAGCCATCAGAAAATGCGACCCGGCGGGCACGGGCCCGCGTGATCTCAACCCCTGCGGCAATCACATCCCCCTGTCCGCGGTCCAGCGCCGTCAGCATCTCCTCCCACGTACGGCATGGCACGACCCGCAGCCGAACGCCGATGCGGTCGGCGAACTCCCTGGCCAGCTCGTAATCGAAGCCTCGGGACTCGTTGCGATAGACATAGTAGCTATGCGGCGAGCTGCCCATAATAACGCGCAACTCGCCGGCCGCCAGGACCCGATCCAAACTGAAATCCTGAAAACCGTCTGCCGGAAACGAACCGGCGTGAAACGTGGCAACCGCTCCGGCCGCCATTAAAACGGTCGGCACTCCAATCCGTAACACTTTATTTCGTTTAATTATTTTTCGCATCATCGGGTTTCGCTCCTTTGCAGTTGGCACCCCTCGCAATCAACCGATTGCTAAAAGGCACCGAGCTGGCAGGGCTTAATCTTGATACCCAGGGCCTCGCAGGCGGCGCTGACCCCCATGCGTGGCATCTTAAAAGCCTGTGCCAGGTCCCAGGCAGTCCGGCATGGAAGCCGCCCGTTTTCCAACCCGCGCCGGATGGCTTCTTCAAGGCCGGGATCAACCGCCAAGGCGGCTTTGACGATTTTTTTCTCGGGGGTGGAGCCGACAAGCACCATATAACACTTGGCCAAACGGATGGAGAGCAGATCCGCGGCTTCGCCGATGGCAGACGGCGGCTTATGAAGCTCATCGGCGAGCCGGAAAGCCACTGCACAGGCCAGTTCGCCTTTTCCCGCATTTCGCTCTAGGGACTCGCGGATGACCGGATCGATCTGCTCCGGGTTGCGCTGGCTGTGTTTGGAGGCAAAAGGTCTCTTTGCTTTTTCGGTCATGGGCAACTCCTCGCTTGATGTCGGCTAACGTGTCTGATAAATGACGATTTCAGATGCTCAGCTTACTCTTTACACCCAGCTCAGATCGCATTACATAACTGGATCTCAGAAGATGCGACGGGGTGATGACCTATCTGAACCGCTGTGGACCGCTGGAGGAAAACCTTTCCGCGGACCATACCACAGACGGGGAGGGGGTGGCAACCCCGGTCACGAAATCAGAGCGTTCCAGAGCGAAAATGATCACAGG
>Ga0105105_10000692_pt1 | contig 14990 bp, 18 predicted proteins | sample PPLLaktember2015_4_FD_79108 | JGI IMG/M metagenome (GOLD analysis project Ga0105105, IMG submission 79108) | Freshwater sediment microbial communities from Prairie Pothole Lake near Jamestown, North Dakota, USA - PPLs Lake P8 Core (1) Depth... | ecosystem: Environmental > Aquatic > Freshwater >... | reverse complement strand
TGCTCGTTTCATTTCATTGTATGAGTAATTCATTTTCATCTTCGTATCAAATTTAGTTGTTAATAATTCGCACTGCCACAAGCCGAGAATCGTTACACCCCCCAATCCGCTTTTTCAACTTCTGCATCGGATGGATGCCAACTTTCTAGTATCGCCTCAAACCACGCTGAATGATTTTCGCTTGTTTCGGAAACGATGTTATTTCGCCAGTCAATATTTCCGCGCTCATCGTACTTGTACACTTCTGTAATTTCGCCCTCCCCGTGCTTGTCAATTTCCGCGATTACGTGGTGCGGAATCAGGTCGGAATCGAGTAAATCGTCTTGGGAGTAGGTCATTTTTTCGCTGTGTTTGGTTTGGCAAATATAGGTATATTTATTTAACCTGCAAATTTGCAAACAAAAAAGCCGCCCGAATTTCTCCGAGCGGCTTCAAACAATCTAAACCCAAATTCAAACAGGGCGAAGGTAGGTACTTATTGTGAAAAGAACAAATCCGCTTCTGCTTTGCGTCTGCGAACAAGTCCGTTTAACTTCACACCGTTGCCCGTAATGTATTTTGTGGTGAACCAATTATAAATCTTTTCGCGCCCTGCATTTTCATTTATTAACCTGAACAGGGTGTTACTCCCGCCCGTGTTGTAAGTGTGGCTAACAAGCGCATCAAATTGATTTTGGTTGACTTTTACTTTTAGCTTGCCCGAAACTATGCGTTCAAATTTTCTTAGGTTGACTTGTAGCTGCGCATCCGCTTCGGCTTCGTTTTTAAGCGTTCCAATCGCAAAGGCTAAATCTTTGTTTTCAGCCCCTCTAAGAAACTTTCCCTTGTAAGTTATCGCATTACCCCACCCCGAAGTCCAAATTCCACTAGGACACATTTTCGGCTGCAATCCTATCTGTGACAAATCACCATCATGCAGCGATTCAAACCGCTTAATCAATTCGATACCTGCATTCGATGTTCTCATCACGTAACAACAAGTTCGTATTTAATCCCGAATGAAACGCCTGTTAAAAACGTACTGCCTGATAATGCGGCTTCAAGGGTTAATATTATCTGAAGTTTTTTACTGGTCGTTACCGTAGCAATTGCAATTGACTGAACTACTTCCGTCCCTCCATCGTCTGATAAATCAGTAACCATCGCCCCACCTGTTAATTGAAACGCCCCTGTAAAATTTGCAGCGGGTTCGAGTGCCGTGCCTGTTAAGTCCAATTCAACGGACAATGTAGCGTCACCATCCGCAACCTCGTAATCCCTGCAAAAGCCACTTACGTCAACGATGTTACCCGTTATTTGGTACATCAACGTAAAATCGCCTGCCGTGCCATCACCGTCCGTTACAACAGGGGTGATGCTTAGTTTGCCTGCCTGTATAATATCGCTAAACTCCACCGCCTTACTTGTGCCTTGCGAGCTTTCTGAGGTGTCGGAAACGTCCACGACATACATAAGGTCGTCCGCTGCGGGAAACTCCCCCAAAGCGGGTAATACTGTTAATTTTCTTCCTGCCATGATTTTTTATATTTTATGGTTCAATTTGTACAATGATAGTTACCTCCTCCAAAGGTAGTGCTTTAATCCATTCTAGGTTGCAATTCGCCTGTTCTTCGGCGCTGATAAACCATTGCCCGTGAACGTCCTGAATAGGTGCGAATTTCACCCCGTCCCCGCGATTGGTTCCTGCTAATTCCTGCGCCTGCGCCTCTGTTATCTTTACTGCTGTCATGGTATGCCAAGTGCTGTTTTAAAGTTTGTGTACGCTGTCTGAAGGTCGCTCACCTGTGTTGCTGTCCATCCCGCCTGTGCTAAGTAGGCAAAGTTTACACCGTGCTGAGCAAATAAGCTAGCAACCCCGTTGTTATTTAAAGCGTTCAAAAGAAAGTTTAACGAGAAAGGCGTAAATGTAGATGCAGACGTTCCAAGTGATACGCCATCGCGGTAGGATTCATTAAAATTGACTGCCGTTCTGCGGCTTACAAATAATCCTTTTCGAGTGCCTGAAAAAATAATATTCGTAGTGTCTCCAATCTGCATATTAGGAGTTGCTGCATTACCTAAGTTTATAAACACACGCCTGTCAGGGTTATTAAAAGCCCCCATGACTTGCGATACGCCTGTAATGTTATCCGCGCTATCAATAGCAAACGAACCTCTATCAACCGCCATTTTACTTGCGATATTCCAATAGGTGTTTGTCCAACCGTTCACCCCGTTGCCCTTAATTCCGAAGTTTGTAAACGTTATACCACCGTTAAACACCAAGCGATGCCCCCCGTCCGTATCCAAGCGCGAAATAAAATTCCATTTCCGCTGTGCTGCCGCGTTTCCGATAGGCAAATACAGTGCGTCACCTGAAGCGTAAATGCCTGATGTTTTTAGCGCACCGATAAAATCACAAGTGGCTGTTATTACTTGCGCATACGTCTTGCCGATTGTTGCTAACCATGCCGTTAAGCTTGCCTCACTGAAATCAGATAAAGCAAAAAACGCCGTCACATCAGCATCAGCGCAAGATGGCGCAACAACACCCGTGAAATAGTTTATCCTTCTGCTCATTAGTAAGTACCCGTTAATTTAACAGTTCCATTATCAACGTTTGGAATAACTTTTAACGTGTCCGTTGCAACAACCGTGATAGGAAGCGTGGCGGGTGATCCGTTCTTCTCATACGTTGCCGATGCAATAGCACCCGTAAACGTTGCGGAATTATAAGTGCCTGCCGAATCAGCGTCAATTGTCACCTGCAATTCAAGCGGGCTTAAACCCGTTGGAATATTAAATACAGAAACAAGCGTTTGGATAGGATCCGGAATTTCAACCACACCAGATACAATAGTCCCTACAGGAGTGCCATTGACATATTGCACGTCAATATCCAAACTGTCCTCGGCGGCTACAAAATCAAATGCAGTGCCGTTTATACTTATCGCAGAATCATCAATTCTCCAGTATTGCCCTTGCTTACTACCTACCTGTGTCGAACCTGTTTGTTGCCGGACTTCGATGTCAAGCGCACCCCCTGAAAGCACCGTATCAAACGCCGAACCGTTAACCGTAACACTCCCATCGGGGGCGGTTAAATCTTCGCTCACATTCGATGGAATCGCTTCAGTGTCGAGAATGTTTCCGGCCGTGTCTTTTAACACCGCAGTGGCGTCAGGGGCTATGATGTCATCAGTGCCTCCTGAAGGTATATCTGTTGTGCTAATAGTTGTACCGGCTGTGTTCTTTAAAACCGCTTCAGCATCAGCGCAAACAATCGGGTTTGGTATCTCAACAACCCCGCCGTCAATCGTTCCAACCGGTGTTCCGTTCTCATACCTTACAGGCACGTTAATAGTGCCGCCTGAAGCCACCGTATTAAACAGGTTGCCGTTAACGTTCACCGTTGCATCTTCGCACTCAATAGCGCACGCCTCCGTAACAAATGGAACCGTTGGATTGTAAGGCACGCTCACCTCGTTACCGTTGCCATCAATTATAAGCTGTGAAGCAAGCGTAAACGGGTTTGCAGTATCTTGAGTAATCGTGTAAATGGTTAGCCCGTTTGCATTGTTTAGCGTTACACTAAAGTTACAGGTCGGCAGGGGCACATCCTCGCAAAGTTGAGGTATGCAGCTTTTCTTTAACACTACTTGAACCGTGTAATCCAAAAAGAAAGAAGCGTATTTAAGATTCTCAGTCACATCCCGCAGCAAGCCATACCTTATCGGGCGTATCTCCAAAAAGGAAGCGCCCACCGCTTTGCGTAGGATCTTATCCTTGCCGCCAAGCTTATGTAAAAGTTCCTGCGCTATCTGATCCACTGCCGTTGCATTATCACAAGGCAATACAGACTTTTGAACCACACAAACAGCGCGAAGTGGGTAATTGATAGCCACGTAGTTTTCACAGGAAACGTCCTGAAGCAATGCCGGAGCGTCACCTATTGTTACATCGCCAGTCTTAATCCATAAAAGATTGCCCGTGTTTCGGTCGTAATCGGTCACTGGCTTTGCGCTGCCGTTACCCGTGTAATGATGGTATCGTTTTTCTTCGCGTACGTAATCGCACAAGCCGTACATTTTGGTAAACACATTTGATGCTGTGCTTACCTTGTTGTTCATGTATTCTATAATGTACGCAAGTAAATCCATCACGAATTAAGTTTTTTGTTAATTGCCTCAACCACTAAGATTGTAAGCTCCTCCCCTAATAGCTGTTCTTCTTCTTTTGTCAAGTCGAAAATAGTGCCGTAGCGTTTTTCAAGTCCTTGAACCTTTCCTGCTTCAGAGTTCTCAATTGTTATTTCAACGTTTGCACCCGATGATAAAATAGGTGAGTTTGCAAATGAACTTTTAAGTGAACCTTGAAGTTCTAAAGGTGGTCTATCAACTACTTGTTTTAATTGAGCGTAACCTTGTGGGAAATAGGCAGACTTAATCTTCTTGCCTCTCTTACCTACCTGAAATCCGTTTGGTGTATTTGGCAATGACCTAACATCAGCGTAAATAGGTTTTCTTGAATATGGCTTTGTAGGCAATTTACTGCCCGCTGCATTTTCGCCTCCACCGGTTCCGGTTCCAAAAATACGGGCAGTCATTTCGCTACGAATTAAATTCACAGCTTCTGCCAAAGGCTCGAAATCATTCTTCCATTGGTCAACGAGTGACAATAGTTTAGGACCTAATTCACCTGCGGTTATCGTTGCCATTATGGTAAAACAGTTACGTATCGTTGGTTAGGGCGGCACTTAAAGCAGTGCCTGTCACTTGGCACTCTGAAAGACTTTAACGTAATATTCATTTCATCGTTGTACTTTGCTGCATAAATATCACGTGCCTGTGCCAGTTGCTCAGTATTTAGGCTGACAGTGGTGTTAACCCGTTCATTGGGGCTAACTGTCAGCGCATAGTCGTAAATCTCAACAGCCGTGGCGTAAAGCAGTGCAAGGCTCATTGTAGCACCCACCGAACACAAGTAAGCATCCCTGTCGCACTCAACAGCGTAATTAATACTCATGCCATACGTGTTGCCCTTGTTGGCAATGTTACTTATAACGCCTGCCGAATAGTTAAACTCAACACCTATTGCATTGACAAACGGGCAAATAGCCACATCCTTAACACGCCCTGAACAATCCGTGCAGCTTCCGTACTTTGGAACCGTTTTAATCTGCGGCATTGTTACCTGATAAACAAGTGCAATGTCAACCTTTGAGCGCCCGGACTTAAAAGCCTGAGAAATGTATTGTTCAACGCCTCCCGTGCTGTAAGTAATAGTGTCAATTAACTTGCCCGTTTGAAGGTCAAATAAAAGCACAGGTACATTTGTATTTGTAGCTTCGATGTGAAGCAGAATGTTTGAAATAATAACCTTCAGGAACGAGGTTGTTTGCGGCTGAATAATTAGCCTGATGCCGCCATACTTGCCCCCGGTAAGTGCAGCGTTTTGCAATGTGTAATCCTTTGCAATTTGCCCTACCTTCCTGTTATCAATCACCGTATCCCCTGCAATAAATTCTGTCAGGCTTGCTAAGAACTGCGTTTTAATCTTCTGCCATGCCAAGCCTAACTTATCGTCAAAAAGTTCTTTAGGCGTGTCGTACTGGCTTGTGATGAGGTTTGAAAGAAAGCCTTCAGTGATGCCAAGCTGGTCAATGTATAGGTTCGTGACCGATACATCCGCACTGCACCCCTTTAAGCCGACAAGTTTAGATTCGCACATCTTAAAATGTTTTTGTAAAAGTAATAAAAATGCCCCGACATAACCGAGGCATTTTTTTAAAGAATCAATAAATCACCATTTTGCAACAACAAATCATCTCCATCTTGTAGAAGTAGATTCGTGTTGCTCGTTACGGGTTTACAACTCGCAAGCCGTTTAGGTAGTTAACACCTGAATACTTATCGCTTGCCTCGTAAATGTCATTTGGCAAAGTAACAATCTTACCAATGGCAACCATTGTGATTGATAAATTACCGCAGTCATCTTTCATAGTCAAGTCAATAGGCACACCTGCCGGGCTAAACACCAAAGTTTTTGCGTAGTTCGTTCCGATTTGGAAAGGCGTTCCTTCGCTCCAATTAGCAAAGTTAAAGCTTAACCACTGAACCGCTCCGTTAGTCGTTACGATGTTGTAATCCTGCCCACCTAAAGCGGAAGCAAGGCGCTGATCGTAAGCGAAAGAGAAGCCGAACTGACGGGCAACCTCTGACAAGTCCATTCCGTTCTGCGTGCAGCAGCCCGCCTGAATGGTACGTGCGTAACGCTCGAAAGCAGCACCTCCAAACCCAACAACAGGGCCAGGGTAGTTAGCCATACGTGCAGCCTGCTGAACATCATAGAATGAAAGCTCGGCAAGACCGTCGCCAGTGGTTAGCGTTGGAAGGATAAGGTTGTCACCTGTTACAGTGTAAAACCCTTCAACCTCAGTACCCCACTTACCAATCTGTGCAGCGGTTTGAGTTGCTGCGGCAGTTGCTACCTTACGCTCAATGGTGTCCATACCACGCATTACCGATTCAAGGATGTACCTTGAATTTTCTTGACAGTGGCGTGCAATCTCATCGGCGCTGATTAACTGACTCCAAATGTAGTTGTCAGTTGTTTCAAGGGTGTAGGTTTGTGTGCTGTCACCATATACTGATGTAGCAGTGCATGAAAGAGGGTCGCCCCCTTCTTCCACCTCAGTTTCAGGCAGGCGCTGAATCCAGCGTGCCTCAACGGTGCGTAGTTTTCCCCTTCCCGGTGAAACTTGCACGCTAATCATGGAAGTATTTTCGGGTGAAAGGATGTACTCAAGGTAAGGAAGCTGCTCGCGCTGCCCCACCTCAAGAAATAGTTCGCCAAGTGGCGCTTGAATGTTTGGACATTCAGATAGAATTCGTGAAGTTGACATTTTGTGTAATGTGTAAGTTTTTCCCTACTGTTAAAAAGGCTTTCAGGTTGTGCCTACATTACACCTTAAAGGTTAGTGTACACCTACTGTCATTGTGCAGGGCAAATGTACGAATTATTTATTTTTTTGTTGCATGTAAAATTTATTTGCTATTTTTGGCATGCCGGTTTACAATAAAGACTTTTTCATAAAGAACATTACCCCCTCTGTAAACTGGCAAGTAACAGGGGGTTTTGTTTTTTTATGTTGTTTGTAGGCGGAAAAATTAACGCTTGTGCAAACGTAAAAAGCGCTACAAGGGGATGTTATTCAAAGCGCAAAGGTGATGCAAAGGAATGAGCCTTATGGATAACCGGGCTGCCGAAAGGCTCGTAAAATAGATTCCAAGTTGAACCACACGGTGATGAGTTCAATTGCGGTATTCGAAGGATGGCTCCGGGAAGCTATTTCGATTGAAACTGTTAAGCGAAAATGGTAAAAACCATAAAGGATTTATCATGCTTTGCAGTTTCTCAGGATTCACCAATAAGCTATTAATAATACTATGGGTAAATATTACAATAAGTCACAAAAGTATTTTGAAAATGTACTTGACAAAAGGATTGATGAAATTGCAAGCAAAATCTTGCCAGAACGCAATAGAGAGATAAATAGATACTTGGAGAATTTTTATCAAAAAAACTTTCCTAACGTTAAGGATAAATCAATTTTATTGCAATTAACAAAGAAGCATTTTAATAAAGAAAATCTATCAAACAATGATTTTAAAAAATGGCTTTATGAAAAAAATCCTAAAGGAGAAATTGCGCGCATAGATGCTTCTAGTTTTAAGGTCGAGCAATTTTATTCCCCTTTTCTACTTTCTAAGGATTGGATCGAACTAAAAACAAAGGTTCTTAACCATTACGGTCGCAAGTGTATGAAATGCGGAATAAAAAACACAGAATTACATGTGGACCATATTAAACCTCGCTCCAAGTTTCCTGAACTTTCTTTAGTATTTGATAATTTGCAGGTCCTTTGCAAATGTTGTAATCAAATAAAATCAGATAAGGATTTTACAGATTATAGACCTAAATAAAAAAACCCCACCAACTCGTGGCAGGGTCGTAACCAAACTAAATGAATAAACTCCCGTGCAATTATACAGAATAAAAACGAGGATTCAGCTTTTTTAATTTATTATTTGGGTCGTTTGCAGGTGCTTGCCCGCCTTGTGGCGCTCCAACCCTACCCGATGGCTTTCCGGCTCCCGGTGATTTCTGAATAAGTCCAAGCTCGGTTGCCTCTTTTAAAAGCACTTCTTCAAGGCTCATAAATGTGCCAAGCTTCTTCTCATTTTTAATAAGCTCCCCTGATGCCTTGTCTTTAACAATAGGTGCGTCCTTTTCAAGGTCAATAAGGTACTTCTCGGAAATGTGCGCCTTAAAACCTTTCAGCGCAACCGGTGAAGCGGTCGGGTCAATCTTAACCTTCTTTAAGTTTTCTTCAAAAATAGAAGTGATTGTATCCCCTTTACGCTTCTGCTCATATTCTGCCTTTGTGGCTTCAAGTGCTGAAGCTGCTTCTTCGCGTGCTTTGCGCTCTTGTGTTAGCTGCTTTTCAAGCTTGCCGTACTTACCTTCCCACTCCTTTACAATGTCATCATTGGGCGTGCCGGATGCACGGGCTTCAAGTTCTTTAATCTTTGCCTCGTAGCTTTCCTTTGCCTTTTCGGAAGCGGATCGAATCACGTCCTCTACCTTCTTGTCTTTTACGTCCTCATCAGAAAGCGTCACGCCGAATGCTTCAAATGCTTTACGTGCTACGTTTGTAACGCTGCCTGTAATCTTTCCAATCTTTGAGGTGTGTTCAGATGCTGCGATGTAGTTACTTTGGATTTTCTCCTTTGCTTGTTCGAGGCTTTCTGCTTCCTCTAGGTTTAGGAACTTGAGCAGCTCCGCTTGTTCCTCTGGTTTTGGTGTCCACATGTGTTTCTGTATTATTAGTGATTAATTGATTTTCAACTTGTAAAACTCGTCCACCTTGCCTTAAAAGGTAGTTCTTAACTTGCTCGGTGACGTTACGTGTGCGCCCGTTTGGCATCACCACGTCATACCTTAGAACCGCCATGTTAATGCTACTTGATTTGGTGCAATGTGTAGGGATGCTTTCTCGGTGCGCTTTACCTCCCAAGACTTAACGAATAGGGAAGTAAGAAGTAGTGCAGAAGAACCCACCAAAGAAACAGTGCGGACGTTCTTATACCGTGCAAGGTTGTTTTGGTACTGCGTTGCTGTGCTTTGTACCCATTGGGTAGGCATCTTAGGCTCGCCTACTGCATAGTAGATAAGTGAACCGCTAAAGGTTGTGATTCCTGCGCCTAAAAGGACGTTGCCCACCTGCGCCTTACCTGAAAGCGCAATGAACATAATTAGAGTTGTTAGAATTGTTTTCATAGCACAAAGATATAAAAATTAAATTCAATCAATATACCCTTCTGCTCTTGCTCTGTCAACAACTTCGGGAGGAACCCGCCTTTGTGGGTAAGGAACGAGTGAGTGCCTGCAATTCCAGCCTCCTAAATTAGAGAAGATACTTTTTGAATCCGTGCCTTCAATCTGCCCTGCCCATGTGCCTTCTTTGATGTCATTCAATCCTCCTGCGTTCTTTCCGTTGCCCCACGCTTCAATCTCTTTTCGGTGGTAATACTCACCCTCCCTGTGTTCGCAGAACGGGCGGGTAGTCTTTATCTCGCCTCCCACATACCTAAACCACTGCACATTAAGTTCTTCATAGACCGCTGCTGAATAGCTTCGGTCTGCCACTGCCTGTGCTGTGGATGCTGTTGTTTTAACGTTTTCCGCTATGCGCCCGTCCGTTTTATCATCACCTACAATTACCTTTTCAAGTGCCTTGACTGCTTCTCTAAGTGGCGCACGGGCGGCAATGTTAGCGATAAGCTGCTGGGCAAATGGCTGTGATACACGCCCGCGAAGCCCATCACCTATCAAAGCGTTAAGTGCGTTCTGCTTTACAAGCGTAACAAGGCGCTTCTGCGTTTCGGAAGGGGTGAAATTCTTTTCAATATCACGGGCAATCTCATCAGTAATTGTGATGCCCTGGTCGATTGAAGAAAGGAATTGCGTCACCGCTTGCCGGTACTCATCACCTACCAAAAGCTGATTAAGGCTTTGAAGTATGGTTGAAACACGCCGGATGTTATCGTCACTTAATACGATGTTGCCGGAGCTATCTGTTTCTAGTTCGTTAAGCAAAGGTGTAAGCTGCCGCCATAACCTTTCCTGAATACGTGTAGCATCGGTGGCAAGCTGCTCAGGTGCTTGCTCAAATAGCCTAACCTTTCGCGCTGCTAATTCCTCAAGCGTTGCCATTTAAGATAATTCGCTGTGCTTGTGTGAACGGATCGAGTTGCTCAGTCACCTTATTTACTGCCTTATCCCGTAAAAGGTTGATTTGCTCTTGTAGTGGCAAGTCGTATAAAGTAGGTGCTTCATCTGTTGGCACGTATTCACGAATCAACTCCATGATAAGCTGCGGCGCTGAGTTGTGAAGAACGTCCTGCCATTTTTCAACGGTTCCATTTGCAACACGTAAGGCGATGTCTGCACTATTCATTAATAGCAACTCATCAGCGGCAAGTATTAACTCATACATTGCGTTTGATTCTTTGTCGGTGTAGTGTATTGCCTTTAGGTAATTGTACACGTTGGCATAGCTTACTGAAGGTGGAACGTTTGCCTCAATGCCTTGCGATATTACGCCCAAGTAATCCGATGGGGTCATAATGTCAAAGGTGGTTGGATAAATAACCTCAACGCCTCCAAAGAATTCACCGTAACGCATGTCACCAATAGTATTAAGCATGAACTCCCACACCATAAACATTTGGTCTGAAATAGGCTTAATAAAGGCATACAATGAGCGAAGCTTATTAAGGCTGCCCGTTGCCGTCCTTGCCTCGTCACCGCTTACCGCTGCGTCGGATGTGTTAATGTGAATAATACCTCGCGCCTTGTTCATCCCCTCGTCAATCTCTTTACGCAGGAAGTTAAGCGTGTCCATTGGAGGTGATACGAATTTAATATACTCACCACTCAACCCTGTGTCACCTTCGCTTACCGATGTCTTGGGCTTTATAAGAAGCACACCTGAAGGCGAAAAACGGGAACGAACACCCGCACCATTACAAGCAGGGCAAGTGGAATACTTTTCCCCGTTTAATATCTGCCCATCGTTGCAGATTGAACCGTCCTGATTTGTGAAGTTGCACGTTTCACCGAGCGCCACCATGAAAGGAAAGGCACTAGTAGCCTTACTTAAATTTAAATATGAATTATCAAGAACAACTTGGTCAAGAATTGGAACCGATGTGATAAACGGGCTTTGATAAACTACGTTGTTATCAATCAGCAAAGGTGTACCCATTAATTGAGTACATGGCACGTAACCTATTGCGTGGTTATAAAACAGCTCAGGATCACTAAATGTAAAGTCATCCTTTTTACCTGTTTGGTAAACCTTCCAAATGTTTTCGTCATCAAAGAACATCAGCACCTCCCCGGTCATTTCATACTTGGATGAAACCTTTACCTTTGAACGGTACTGGGAAACAACCATGAAATACCTGTCATCTTCTTTGCCAACAATTCGCTTGCAGGAATAGTAGTAAGGCTGTGGCTTAACAAGGTCGTTTGAGAGCGTTTCGCCGTCCTCGGTTACAGGTATCATTTCCGGGTAAAGGGCAATAATGCCGTTTGCGTCTTTAATTTTAAGCGCAGGAACCATTGACTTGACAAACATCTCAATGCTGCCAAAATTATCAATCTGCGTGTTTACGTACTCCTCGAAGCTTTCATCACCAAAGCGTTCATCAACTTCCGGCTTAAAATCAATGCGCCAGTTTTGGTCTGCAAAAGCACGTGTAACCGTTGCTTTGAAGTCCTCATACACCGGCATGGTTGTGGGCTTGTAATTTGCCCGAATCCACTTGGCTTGCTTCTCGTCTTGGTTAGGTGCGCGAACAGAGAACAAGTGTTCAGGAAAGTATTCGTAGGACGTATGCGTTTCAATAGAATCATACATTTTAGCGGCATAGTTGTAGCCCACCCAATATTCAGGGTACTGGCTTACACCTTCCGATTTTTTTTCTATGTTATCGTAAGGGCTTGACTTTTTACGGTTGCGCCATGCCTTTGTCTTTTCAGCGTATTGCTTAACAATCGCGCTGATTTCTTCCTGGGTGTATGCCATTACGCAACAGTTTTAACAGTGGGCTGATCAATGATGCAGCCGCTACATGATTTTTTGTTAAGTAGTGTTTTCATCTTGTAAAAATAGATATTATTTCGTTCGTTTTAAAGTCCAAATAGCTGTGGTCTTTTTTAGCTTGTTCCCAAATAGCATTCTGCTGGATGTCATCATCACCCTGATGCTCACATTCATCACCTTTGTGCGCTATGCAGTAGGTCTTGTAATAATTTGAAAGCGCCCAATGAGCAATCTGTATATCGGCAAAACAATCCTTCTCAAACTGAATTGTACTTATTGGAATAAGGCGCTCATCCCATACCATTAAACCAGCACCAAGCATTATGCAACGTGTATCCTGTAATAGTTCCTTCCATGATTCAATGCTTTGCCAAGTTTTATGATAGTCACCAAAGCCAGCCATGCGATAGCCCCACAGGCTACCAATACAATCAGTATTATCGCTATTAAATGCGATAAGATGCTCAATGTAATGCTTTGAAGGTATGAAGTCATCATCAATGGTTATGTTAATGCCTTTCTTTGAAGCGTGCCTGAACCGGTTTGTAGATCCTTTGTTTGTTTGATTTTTTACAAACAGAATCGGTACTGTTGATTTAACCGATTGATAATATCCCTGATAAATGATAGTAATTGTATCAGGCAATAAGGTGTTATTGTTCAATGCTGTAATGATAGGCTGCAATAGCCTCGCTCTGTGACTTTGCGTTGCTATCAGTACATTTATCATTTATGAACTATTGCCAAACCTCGATTATCGGAGGTCATTAGGTTGCTTACTTTATACCCCCACTTTTGGGCGTAGTCAACCACCGCTTTAACGTCAGGCAGGTGGATTGAATCGTGGAAAAGCATCACACCATTTTCTGCAATCAGGTGTTCGCAAAGCTTAAACTCCTGCATCACGTGGCTGTATTCGTGGTTGCCGTCAATGAAGATTACACCGAAGTGTTTTGCCGGGAATTTCTTTAACTCCTCCAATGAATCACCAATAATCAAATCGGCAACTTTACCTTCCTTTTTGGCGGCGGTAAACACCTTCTTGTTTTCTGCTTTCAGATAGTCTTTAATGTCAACACCAACGTAATAACCTCCATTAGGTAGCGCCTTAATTATTTCCGCTGAAGTGTACCCTTCAAATACACCTATCTCAAGCACAGTGTTTGCGCCTGTCATTTTAATGAGTGCTGCAATAAATTCAGCTACGTCAGTTTCCGAGTTCCAAAAATGCCTTTCCATTATTTCTTAGATGCGTGTTTGTATTTTAAAATGTAGTCAATTTTGTACCACGTGCCAAGCTTGTTCTCAATGATAATCTTGCTTAGCATCCTGTCAATCCATTCAGTGTAAAACCTTGCCGTAAAGCCTGCGCCTCCGTAGTAGCTTTGAAAGTAGAATCTTTCCTTTACCTCTTTTAGTTCAAGGTTGCGCCTCATGGCAAAGTGAATATGACCTACTTCAGCACCATCAAAGCCCACCTTAGTACATGCAGGGTCATGGTTAAGCTTTGCAAAGGCAATGTTCATGTAAAGTTCATCAGGCTGCCCACCACCCCACTTCATGCGAAGCTTTTCCACTGGAATCGGATCGTTATAAAGCGCCTTTGCCGTGTCGTAAATCTTCTTTGCCACCTTGCCCTTTTCAATGTATTGAAGGCTACTGTTTATGGCAGGAAGTACGGCATCTTTTTCAAGCTTGTACTTTTCCCATATAGTATCTGCCCAAGCCCATTGCATACTTTCAATGTGCCGCCCTTTATCAATTGTATGGTAGCCTACCGTGTGCGCCATGTACTGCTTACCTTGCGATTGAAGTTCGGCAAATAAAGGTTCAATGTCCTTTATGCAGATAGCGTCAACATCAAGGTATAGGTTTGTGTCGTATGGCAGCAAGTCGTAAAGGCTTACCTTTAGCTTACCAGGGTCGAACTTGCCGTTATTGTAAAAAAGTTCTTTAGGAATTTCTAAGATATTATCAATGTGGTTTACTATCTCAGGGCAGCGGTGCTTTGCTTCGGCTTCACTTCCAACAAACGCTGTGATGCTTATGTTTTTGTTGAAATGCTTAATGGTTAACGCGAGGTTGTGCATTGCCCAATAGTAGGCGTAATGCCCAAAAGCGAATAACACAACACCCTTTGTTTTTTCCATGATTCAAAAGTAATAAAAAAGCCCCGAACATTCTCAGGGCTTTTTGTTTGTTCTAAGAACTTAATCAAAGATGCCTACGGGCGCATTGTACTGTAAAGGAATATTCTTATCCCTCCAAGCAAATGTACCCTCAAACCTTTGAAGCTCGTTGTTCTGCTCCGGCACAATCTGAGAGATTGAAGCCTGAATAGCCTGTGGTGGGTTTACGTACAAAGCCGTGTCCGAATCGCATAGGTACAAAAGCAACCATGCAATTTTCCTGTTGTTAAGGCTGTTGTAAAACTCCACGTTCGGGTTAAGAACGTTTGCGTCAAAGATTGTGGCAGTCCTGTCCTCGTTAATCCTTAATGTAGTGCCGCAGCCAACAGGTGAGTCAACCGTTACGGGTGAGCCTGCGGGAAGTGACATACGTACATTTTGAATCAGCTTAGCGGTGCCAGCGTTGAGTAGTTCTTGAATTTCTGCTGCATCTGTTGGGTCGGTTAGTGCCGTTCCGCAGTCGCCTATGATAAGCTGAGAGATACCTCCCAGTTTGTACTCATCACATTCGATAAGAGAATGATCTAAAAACCCGTCAGCGCAATATGATATACACGCCATGATTATAAGTGTTATCTGTAATGCTTGCAGTTAATCAGGTCGCACAGCTTACACCTACTTTTGCACAATGACAAAGCAAAGATAAT
>Ga0105105_10000691_pt1 | contig 14993 bp, 17 predicted proteins | sample PPLLaktember2015_4_FD_79108 | JGI IMG/M metagenome (GOLD analysis project Ga0105105, IMG submission 79108) | Freshwater sediment microbial communities from Prairie Pothole Lake near Jamestown, North Dakota, USA - PPLs Lake P8 Core (1) Depth... | ecosystem: Environmental > Aquatic > Freshwater >... | reverse complement strand
GGTTTTTAAACAATAAATTTATGTAGAACCACAGTACTTAATAAGGAGTTGTATATATCGGGATTTGAATTGATATACAGTTTGGGAGGTCAAAATTAATGAAAGATTTAGATGCTCCAAAGTTGAAAGTTGGTACACCATTACTAAAGAAGGGTTTTGCTAAGATGCAGAAAGGCGGCGTCATAATGGATGTTACTACCGCTGAGCAGGCCAGGATTGCTGAGGAAAGCGGTGCTGTTGCTGTCATGGCTCTAGAAAGGGTTCCAGCCGATATCCGCGCACATGGTGGTATAGCACGTATGGCTGACCCAGCCGTTATAAGACAGATAATGGACTCTGTTAGCATACCTGTTATGGCAAAGGTGCGCATAGGCCATTTTGTAGAGGCCCAAGCCCTTGAGGCTCTTGGCGTCGATATGATCGATGAATCAGAGGTCTTGACACCTGCAGATCCTTTTTATCATGTGGATAAACGCAAATTCACTATTCCTTTTGTTTGTGGTTGCAGAAACCTTGGCGAGGCGGTACGTAGGATATGGGAAGGAGCTGCGATGATTAGAACTAAGGGTGAGGCTGGCACAGGAGACATCGTAGAAGCGATCAGACATCAGAGAATGGTCATTGGTATGATTAAAAGACTTGACTGCTTGGATGAGAAAGAGATACATAAGCTCGCAGAAGAATACTCCCAGAGTTATGTTAACTCCATTAAAACAATAACAAACAACGATAACGTAGGAGATGACGCAATAGTTTTTGAGGAATACACCTACGGCAAAGTTAAAAAAGACATTTTCAAAATCGTAAACAGCATAAAAAACGTTCATCATCGTCTCCCTGTTGTGAACTTTGCAGCAGGCGGGATAGCGACCCCTGCTGATGCCGCGATAATGATGCAACTCGGCAGCGACGGGGTTTTCGTAGGATCAGGTATATTCAAATCTGAGAACCCAAAAATCAGAGCAAAAGCCATTGTTGAAGCAGTAGCACATTACAAGGAACCGGAGGTTATAGCAGATATCAGTAAAAACCTTGGAGAAGCGATGCATGGTATAGAGATACAGAAATTGACAAAAGAACAGTTGTTACAGGAAAGAGGATGGTAAAAAAAGTATCAATTGGTGTCCTAGCGGTACAGGGGGCCGTATCTGAACATATTACTGCTATGACAAACACGCTTAGAGAAACAAACACTAGTGGCAATGTATTTTTTGTTAACAACATAGACGACATAAAAAAAACAGATGCACTTATATTACCAGGCGGGGAAAGCACAGCTATATCAAATATTTTGTACAAAAATGGTATGTACGAAGTCATAAAAAAAAGAATAAACGATAACAATCTACCTATAATGGGCACATGTGCTGGTTGTGTGATACTCGCAAAAGAATTAGCAGATGAAGACAATAAAGTTAAGTTGTTACAAGTTATGGACATGCAGGTCGCGCGCAACAGTTTTGGTAGACAACGCGAATCATTTGAAAAAAATATAATGATAGAAGGTTTTTCTGAACCTTATAAAGCTGTTTTTATAAGAGCTCCTACAATAAAACGAGTTTGGGGCGAATGTAAAGTTTTAGCAAAAATAGATAAAGAAATAATTATGGCTAGGCAGGACAAATTCCTAGCCTTATCTTTTCACCCTGAACTAACTGATGATCTTAGAGTCCACAAATATTTTTTAGATATGATAGTTTAAGCTTTCATTATAGCGAGTAGGAATATACCAAGAGCTATCAATGCTCCAACTACTGCGCCTACAACAGCTACTATACCGTTTGTTATAGTTCCTTTAAAATTCATTATATCTGGTACAGTACCTATGTTTAGTATTTCGGCGCCCCATAGGAACAGTATGAAAACAATTATTCCTATGACTATTAGTATAGCTCCAACTGCTCTGCTTTTACCGGATCCGAAATATGCCGTGAACAAACCAGCGATTATACTAGCTATTCCGAATACCAGCACCAACATGCTCAGGAAATATTGTACTAATCCTTCCATTTTTTATTTCACCTCTTTAAAATTTTGTTCCTGTTAATGTTTTTGTATCAATCACACCAGGTATTGATCTAATTTTGTTTACAACTATGTTACCAAGTTTTTCAAAGTCGTCTGCCTCTATCTTAGCGATGAGATCGTATTCACCAAAAAGCGGGTGAAGTTCAACAATCTCAGGTACCTTTGACAGCTTGTTATATACCTCGTGTTCGTGGGCGGGTGCAGCGCTTATAAGCACAAAACCTATAGCCATATTTTATTTCTCCTTTCTTCCCGTTATATTCTCTTGTAATATAAACTTTATCAAAAAATATTAGAAGAGAGCAGTCAAGATACTGGCAGTCATAAGGATAACTGTTGCACTAGCTATAACATATTTTTCCACTGGCTTAAGTACAAGATTTTTACTGATTAGCCTATGTTCTTTTAGGTAAACTATTGGTATAGCGACAAAGGCAATAGCCAAAGTTGTAGATAATAGATGCCAGATCATAGAGGGTATACCACCAATGTAAACCATAGCTAAGCCATCCAGGTTCTGTGGGTAGAAACCTAATTTCGAATACGCTAGCCAGAAACCAAAGTTAGACCATAGATCATAGAAAACGATGCCTAATGCACTTGCTCCTAAAATTTTTGGTATAAACATCTTGTTTATCCCTGATTTTCTTTTCGTTAGGTAACCGGTTAATGCCAAAAATGCGTACCCTGACCAAGTAAACAGGAAAAGCCAAGTTAACCAGCTAGCAGCATTTACTGGGTCAACAAACGCATAGAAAATATCAGTAATGCCAATAATACAAACCGGAACAATTAAAGTATAATATTTGCCAAGAAGAACACCACTTAAAACAGAGACGGTTGCAACAGCAAAGAATACATCCAATGGCACAGGGAACCCATTTGTTGGAATAGGATTAATAATACTATAGAAAAAATCATGCAGAAGTACTCTAGATAAAACACCTATTGCCACCAGTAAACCAGCTAAAATCAATTTATCTTTATTTTCGCTTACGTTCTTCAATAAATTCATACTTTTATTCCTCCTGCATCGTGAATCTTATTCTCCTATTTAAAATTTCACAAAATTTTGCTGTTATAAATGATAAATTCATATAATGTACCCATCCAACTCACTGCATTTAGACAGTATCTTGTCTTTTATCTCAGTATTGCAATCAACAGAGACCGTGATAAAACCATTATACGAAATATCGGAGACACTCGCTTTTTCATATATCCAGGATATAAAAGAATGGGTTTTTTCGTTAATAGGTAATCTTAATTTTATTTTAGACCTACATGGCAACGAATCATGGGTTATACCAAGTAATATTTCAATATTTTCTCTGTTTTTAACAGACATAGTTATAATTTTTTTGTTTTCTAACAAACCAAGTTTCTGCAAATAATTTATTCTGCTCTCTACATCTTCTATAGAAAGCAAATCGATTTTATTAAAAACAATTACAACTGGGGAAACAACACCGATATCAATTAGTTCTTTCAACGACACCTTGAGTTTTTTTTCAATAACTTCTTTGCTCTCACTTGTATCTACAACTAATAAAACAACATCAGCCAACGCCAGTTCCTCAAGTGTAGAATGAAAAGCGTCGATAACCAAAGCTGGCAGATTCTGTATGAAACCAACTGTATCGGTCAATAAAATCGGAAAAAGCTTATCATTCATCTTGCGTGTTGTTGTAGATAATGTGGAAAATAATTTACCATCAACCTTGACCTGTTCCCCAACTAAAAGGTTTAACAAACTGCTTTTACCAGCATTTGTATAACCAGCTAGCGAAACAAGGTAGAAACCGCTTGTATGTCTATGTCTTCTGCGTATCTCTCTTTCATCGCGTATTTTTTCTAAATCTTCTTTTATTTTCTTCGTCTGTTTTTTTATCATTTCATAGTAGTCATCAACCTGGTATTCACCACCAGCCATAAAACCGGGGTGTTCACCCTCCCTAGCACGATGTATAAGTTCCCTCACAAAAGGCCGCTCATATTGTAATTGCGCCAATCTTACCTGTAGTTTCGCCTCTTTTCTATCAGCTCTCTCCTCGAATATAGCCAAAATAAGTCGTATCCTATCATAAACATCTATTTTCAGTTTTTTTTCTAATGTGAACCATTGAGAAGGTTTCAGCTCACCATCGATGATTATCAGATTAACAGAATCTTTTTCTTGTTCTTCTATGAATTTTTTGATTTCTTCTACCTTACCAGGACCAACATAACTATTTGTATCAGGTAATTTTTTATGCTGAATGAACGTTTTAAGTATAGTATATCCAAGTGTATCAGCTAGTTGTATTATCTCTTGTATATCATCATTTAAAGAAACAACTAAAGCGTTTTTTCCACTCATTTTTTAAACCATCTGAGAGTACTATAAAAACGTTGAGCAGCGGTTATGTTTCCCACAACTGCAAAATAAATCAACATCCACGCAAGCAAATAAAAACCATATATCATCTGGTAGTTATAGTGAATTAATATATGTTGTAAAATTGGTATTATCATCAACAATGCAAGCCTGTCAGCACGACCAAGTAAACCTGAGTATTCTCTTTTGTAGCCAACCGCTTGCGATTGTGTGCCCATGTAACTTGTCAATAACATACCAACGATAGCTACGAGACCTATCCTAACATCGCACCATTGACTGATAGCGATACCACCAACCATCATAACATCGGCATATCTATCCAATGCATGATCTAGGAAATCACCTCTCTTTGACGTTTTTTTAGCCAATTTTGCAACCTTTCCATCGATGGCATCAAAAAAACCATTTAAAAAAACAAACAACACAGCAAAAAAAAGATAATAATTTGATAACTCAAGATCAGGGGAAGAGAAATAAAAAAATAATCCTGCTAGAAAAGCAAAAACTAGGGACAACCAAGTTAAAACATTAGGATTTACGCCCACAAAACGCTTAGCCGCTGATGTTAAAATAGGATCTACGTTCTCTCTTTGAGTATCCAGGACCATGTTTTTCCCGTCTCTAATTTTTAAAAGTCTTTTAATATCTCCTCAGACCAATCAATACATCCTATATTATATTTTTTCATATGCTTAAGCTTATTTTCAACAATCTCAAGTATACAAGATACCACTTGATCAACGGTTTTATCGGTTGTGTCTATTTCAAAAACATTTTTTCTTGGATGGATATCTACGCTCTCACATAAAATTACATCAAGTGACTCAGCATCTATGTTTTCTTTTATTTTCTTTTCATTCCATTTTTTTTCGGCTAAACGTTTTTTTAACACGGAAGGATGGCATCTAAGAACTATCACCTTATCTACGTTTTTCAAAAGATGAGAAAGATGGCCTTCGACGAAAACAATATCTTTTTTTGTGTAATTGTTTGTTATATGTTTATTCAACATATTAACATCTATTATATTAGAACCTCTTTTTTCATCAACGCCAATAATAAAACCTTTCTCGATAGATATCTTGTTTAAATCAACTATTTTGAAACCTCGCTGGTTTAAAATTTTTGAAACAGAGGTTTTTCCTGTCCCTGGTGTACCAGAGATTGCGACAAGCATTTTAGACCAACTTTTGGTAATCGTATCCCTTAAAACCTTCTTTGAAGCAGTAATGAAGTTCTTGGAAGTCTCTGCGGAATTCTTTAACGTCCTCCTTGATTTTCTTAGGAGTTTCGTTTTTCAAAAGCGTTCTTTCATAAAACTTAGCAACATCTTCCATATCTTTTTCTTTCATACCAATTCGAGTAAGCTCTGGTGTTCCTAAGCGCAAGCCCGATGGGTTTATAGGGTCTTTATCCCCCGGTATCATGTTCATGTTTGTAACAATACCAGCTTCCTCAAGTTTTTTAGAGGCCTCCTTGCCTTTGCCTGGGCCTATTTCAACAAGAACTTGATGTGACTCGGTGAAACCAAGTTTCTCACCAAACACCTTGAATCCACATTCATGTAGGGATTGTGCTAATCTTTTCGCGTTTTTTATAGTCTGAGCAGCATATGCTTCACCAAACTCCAGGTGTTCAGCGAATGCTATGCCTTTGGCTGCAACATGATGAAGATGATAAGATGATGTGACACCTGGGAAAACACCGAAACCAAGTTTCCTCAAAAATGCTTTATCATCCTCTGTATCCCCTTTGTGATCTGAGAGTATCATACCACCTTGTGGACCAGGTAGCGTCTTGTGTGTGCTACCGTTCATAGCATCAGCACCCTCGCGGAGAGGATCCTGGAATTTTTTTCCTGCAATAAGACCCAAGACATGGGCAGCGTCATATATCACATATGCACCAACCTCATGTGCTGCGTCAGCGATTTGCCTAAGGGGCGTAGGAAACAGAAAAACAGATTGCCCGCATAGAGCCAGTTTTGGTTTAACTTCTCTTATAAGTTTAACAGCGTTATCAACATCTATGTTCATCTCCTCGTTGTTAAACGGGAAAGAAACAAGGTTTATGCCTCTGACACCAGCTGCTCCCCATTTACCAAAGGATATATGCGCACCATTAGCTGTATCAAGCACCACAGCGGTTTCACCTGGTTTAATCAAAGCCTTTAGAACAGCCATATTAGCGATAGTACCAGATGTAGGCCTTACATCAGCGTAAGAACATCTAAAAAGTTTCTTTGCTAAATCCATGGATTTTTCTTCCACTAGATCAAAAAACTTACAACCCTCATAATATCTGTTACCAGGGGTACCCTCGGCGTATCTACCATGGAAATCAGTTATAAGCATCTCTCTGCAAAGCGGTGACAACACATTTTCACTTGCTATCATAGGCAGGGAATTAGCGAAGAACTCGTTGTTTTTCATTGCCTGTTTTCTAATATATTCAGCTTCATCATACCATTTCATAGAAACCACACCAAACTCCATATCCACGAATCTCATAAAAATGTAATGGAAAAAAGATAAAATACTCTTAGATCTCAGAAAAGCCTCTTGGTGTTTTAGTTAAAACCTCTACACCATCTTTTTTTATTAGAATATCATCTTCTATTCTAACACCACCAAAACCAGGTATGTAAACACCTGGCTCGACAGTAAAAACCATGTTTTCTCTGAGAACAATTTTGCTCTCAGGGCTAAAACCACCACCATCATGAACAGACAGGCCAAGGGAATGACCTGTAGAATGAATAAAACGTCCTTTGAACTTTGTTTTCTCTATATAGTTACTTACTGCATTGTGTACCTTATTTGCTTTTACACCAGGTTTTATAGACTCGAAGCCTATTTTTTGTGCCTCTAAAACTGTTTTATACATCTCTCTTTGTTTTTTGTCTGCTTTACCAAAAACAAAAGTCCTGGTTATATCAGAGTTGTATTTATGGTAACGTGAGCCGAAATCAAACAAAGCAAAACTGCCTTTTTTAAGTCTGGTTTCACCATGGCTGTAATGAGGTTCAGCAGTGTTTTTACCAAAAGACGAAATAGTTTCAAAAGCAGGTTTATCGGCACCATTTTTCTGCATAAGATAGTCTATCTCAGCAGCAATCTCGTATTCATACATCCCCTCATGCAACATATCTGGAATAGCTTTCATTACTTTGTCCGCTATCTGACAGGATTTTCGTATTATTTTTATCTCAAGTTCATCTTTAATAAGTCTGGTCCTTGCAAAACTTTCTGATACATCTAAGAAATTTACTTTCTTGCATCTTTCTTTCAATTTAAGAAAATCTCTGTGAGAGATTGCATCAAGGTTCAAACCAACTTTTTTAATTTTTGATAAATTTTTTTTCAAGAACTCATCAAAAGTTTTTTTGTCTTTGTAAACATAAAGATTTGCATCAGATTTTTTTGCAAGTTCAGCCTCAAGCTCAGAAACTAAAAGATCAACCTCGCCAGAAGGGTAAGCAAAGGCTATTGCTTCCTCAAAGATTCCTTTATTCAAACCAGTGACATAAAAAAAGTTATCATCAACACATGGTTCGCCTGGGTTTTTAATTAATATCGCATCAAGTTTTTTTCCCACGTTTTTAAAAATATTTTTTACTCTCTTATTAACCATTTTGATGCCACCAGCGCAAAGACTCTTTTTAACTTAGAGTGAAATTAAATAAAATAGAATGATATTTAGAGATTTTAGATTTTAAAAATTATAATTTTTTGTACTGCTGGACCAAGTTGTTAAGCTGTGATAAATCGTCTTTGATTGTATCAACTTGTTTCATTTTTTCTTGCTCAAACGACTTTAATATCTCTGGCAAGTTTCTGGTAAGCTTGTAAACATGGACGGGTCTACCTTTTCCTTTCTTTTTAACATCTCTTTTCTTAGCCCATCCTCTTCGTCTCATCTCTTGCATTGCAACGCTTACCTCAGGTTGTCTAAGGTCTGCTCCTTGCTCCACATCAGCTGATTTGCATTCCTCAACCTGTGAGATAAACATTAAAGTCTTAGCAAGGTTTTTTGGCATCCCAAGATCCGTAAATAACTGAACGGCTCTATCATCCTTTTCATCCAATACGAAAGACCTCTTATGCTTCATTTTCTCCTCGTTATTTGTAAATCATTCGTCAGTATTTATATTTTTCTCATTTTTTCAATTTTAAGTGGAGTTTCATTTTTAAATTTCTTAATTTTTATGCCACTCTCACTAAGCATTTTTTTAGCGAGATCATCCGGATAATCACCAGAAAAAATAATCTCTTTAACACCTGCGTTTATAAGCATCTTCACACAAACAACACAAGGTGTATTAGTACAATACAGAATGGAATCCTTTATCGACGTACCAAAAACAGCAGCTTGAATTATTACATTCTGCTCGGCATGTAAACCCCTGCAGAGCTCATGACGTTCACCAGACGGCACATTCAGCGTCTCTCTAAGACAACCAATCTCCAAACAATGCTTAAGGCCCTTCGGAGCTCCATTGTAACCAGTACTTAGTATATGTTTATCCTTTACAAGTATGGCCCCTACTTTTCTTCTAAGACAAGTGCTTCTCTTTGAGATGACATGAGCCATTTCCATAAAGTATTCATCATATGATGGTCGTTCTTCCATGAAAATCAAAACATAATAGTTGTGGTGCTTAATAAAATTGTTATGTAGTTGATGTTGATATTATTTGTTTATCTTGTTTAAAACCTGGGGCTATATTCTCCCTCAAAAGTGCTCTGAATGCCGTCGTCAAAACAGAGAACACAAGGATCAATCCAACTAAGTAGATATCAAAAATTGGAGCTGTTGTAAAAATCGTGTTCAACGCAGGAATATAGATAATTGCCAGGATCATCAGGATGGTGAAAACAAAAAAAGACTTCAATAAGAAATTCTTTCTTTTGAATTTCTCTAGTAACGTTCCCTCACGTAAAATAAAAACATAAAGCTGTGGAGAAAGTAAGGTAATTGCAAAGGAAACCGTTCCCGCCATCACCTTTGCATTCTCTTCAGTTGCACCAAGACCTAACATATAATGGAACGTAATGATGTATCCTGCAGCTATTGACAAACCAAAAATAATACCATCAACAATCATCATTATCCGCTGCCGTTTTGTTATAATTGGTTCTGAGAGTTTAGCTGGTTTATGTTTCATTATGCTTTTATCAGCAGAATCTGTACTTATACCAATAGCGGGAAGGCTCTCCATGACAACGTTTGACCATAGAAGCTGCAATGGCAAAAGCGGAGCAGGGTAACCAAACAGAGGCGTAATCAAAATACCAACAACTTTCCCTATATTATTTGTTAAAAGGTACCGGATAAGTTTTTTTAGATTTTGATAAACCTTTCTACCTTCCTCAACAGCTTTTACAATGGTAGAAAAATTATCGTCAGTAAGAATTATGTTTGCTGCTTCCTGAGAAACTTGGGTTCCAGCACGGCCCATAGCGATGCCGACATCAGCTTTTTTCAGAGCAGGGGCATCGTTTACACCATCACCAGTCATAGCAACAATATGTTCTTTTTCTTGCAGTTTATCGACAATTTTTAGTTTATCCAACGGTGCAACGCGTGAATAAACACGGAGATGCTCAACGTGATGACCAAATTCATCGTCGCTCATCTGTTCTAGGTCTCTACCCTCGATAACCTGATCGATATCAGTTGCTATACCTACCTGTTCAGCTATAGAAAAACCGGTTTTCTTGCTATCACCGGTGATCATGACCACGTTTATGTTTGCATCTTTTGTCTCTTGTATCATCTGTTTAACCTCGTCTTTTGGGGGATCATATATTGCTGCTGTAGCAAGGAAAGTAAAATCAGATGGGTTGCTTGTATCAATTTTTTCTATATCGCCGATTTTTTTTGCAAAACCAATCAGCCTGAAACCTTTTTCAGATCTTGTAGCTAGTTCTTTTGATATATGCTGTCTATGATGCTCATCAAGAGGCTGTGTTTTACCGTCAACATAATAAGAATTGCAAAACGATAGTATCTTTCCTGGTGCCCCTTTCATGTATATCTCTCTTTTTCCTTTGCTGTCCTCTGTTGAGATGGCGGAAAACATTAAGTCAGACGAAAAAGGAACACTATCTATTATTTTGAAGGAATCAAATTGATTTGGTTTAAAACCATTCAGAATAGATGCTTTTATTAAAGCAATCTCAGTCGGGTCTCCTATCTCTTTTACAACATTTCCATCTTGCTCTACCACCTGAGCAGTGGAACATTTTACAGAAGTTAAAAAGATGTCATGTAAAACACCTGATTTTCCTTCTGCAACCATTTTAAAAAGATCAGACATTACATGGAATTTGCCTTCGATGAAAAATTCTTTAACAGTCATATCATGTTTTGTGATAGTCCCTGTTTTATCAGTACAAATATAGTCCACGTTTCCAAGTGTTTCCACAGAGGATAGTTTTTTTACGATAACTGAGTTTTTCGCAAGACGCTCCATAGCAAGCGAAAGGGCAATAGTCATTGATGCTGGCAAGCCTTCAGGGAATACAGCAACCATAATACTAATGGCAAGCAAAACAGATGGGCCTATGCCAAAATTTCTAAAAATACCCATCATTAAAACAAGAATTGTTGCAACAAACGCAAGCGCTAGCAATGTTTTTACTTCGCGATTCATCTTTTTTTGTAACGGTGTTTGTTCGTCTTCTGTTTCTTGTATGTTTTTTGCTATTTTGCCAATCTCCGTAATAGCTCCCGTTTTTACAACAATGGCTTTGCCATAACCATTGAGAATTTTGCTTCCACCAAAAACGATATTACCCATCTCATATAACTTCAGGTCTTTCCCATCTAACTTACTTGCATTTTTGCTAACGGGCTCGCTCTCCCCAGTCAAATGAGCTTCATCTACTATTAGATTAGTTGATTCTACAACACGTGCATCAGCTGGAAGAATGTCACCTGACTCAAAAACAATTATATCACCTGGAACCAAGAATTTAGATGCAATGACCTCGATATTGCCCTCTCGAATAACTTTAAACTGAGGAGAAAGGATTTTTTTAAGTTCCTCGGCGGCTTTCTCTGCTTTTCCCTCTTGTATAAGGCTGATAATTGTGTTAATGAATACAACACCAATTATAGCAACCGCTTCAAGTAAGTCATTCAAAATAAAATAAGATAAAACAGAAGCGATAATCAAAATCAGAGACATCGGTTCAACAAGTGCCTCCACTAATTTTCGCAATATCGATTTTTTCTTTTCTTTAGCTATTTCATTCAGTCCGTAAACATTTAGCAGTTCCTCTGCTTTTTTATCAGAGAGGCCATTTATCGATGAATCAAATTTTTTAAACAATTCTTCTGTTGGATAATTGTAGAAATCTGCTGATCGATCATTATCTTTAGTTATCATGTTTTTCGAAAACGGATATCATTAGTTTCTAATTTAATGTTTGTCATAAGTAAGAAGATTAGATAAAATATATATGCAAACATCTGTTTTCATTGTTAAGGATGGATAAAATGAAAATGAACAAAAAGAATCTTATGATTTTATGTTTAGCTGGTGGCATTATGCTATTCTTCATAGGAATGGCAACTTATATAGCAATGGGGCCAAGTACTGAGACATATCTGCTACCTCGTCAGATATCTTCATTAATCAAACTTACTGGAATGGGGCTCGTGTGTATATCAATGATTGTAGGTGGGTTCTTTGTTGAAAAATTAGACAAAGACACAAAAACTTTGTTGCTTATATTTGGGGTTATTCTACTTTTGATGAATATTTTTATATTTTGGCATGGAGCTTGAGGTGAAAAATTATGTTCAATATGAAGAATAAAGATTTAATAATGCTAGGAATCATTGTTGGAATTGCCTTCTTTTTTATAGGTGCAATAATAAGTAACGTATTCCAAAGCAATGAAACAAATCTTCTACCCTACAAAATATCAGCCTCAATTAAGTTAATTGGAATGGGTTTTTTAATAAGTTCAATGGTCATAGGTGGAATTATTGTTGAAGATATTGATAAAAATCTAAGAATGTTGCTACTAATTCTAGGTTTAATTTTGTTAATTATCTATACTATTGGAGCTCAGCAACTTAATTGGAGCGTTTCAGGCATGCTGGGTTCACCTTCAAGTAGCGATGTATATAATAGCAGACCTACGGGCTATGGAATCCCTGGATTTGAGGCGGTTTATGCGATTGCGGCGATAGCTGCTGTTCTTTTGATAAGCAGGATAAAGCATCGCAGATAGGTAACACTTATGGAACTAGAAAGCACTAAGGATTCGCCTTTAGGAATTTTATTAATTGCAACTTTTTGGATATTCGTCGGAGTCTTGTTTCTATCCGTGAATTCTTCTTTTGGCTCACAAAGTATGTTTATGTTAATTTTTATAATCCTAGGGGCTTTTTTTATATTCCTTGGATGGGGACTTATAACTCTGAGAGCTTGGGCTTATTACGCTTCACTTGTTATTGCGCTTCTTGGATTAATTCCGGCAGTTTCTGTTATACCTAGCATCATATATAGTCTAATGAGGGGATATTTCTATGGAATGACTACTTTCATTTTTCTGGCATTTATTCCCATGGCATGGTATCTGTTTAAAAATATGAACAGATTAGTTAAGAAACAAAAAGATAAAACAAATATATTCTGTCCTAAATGCGGACGGGCCATTCCTTTTGATTCGAATTTCTGTCCTTACTGCGAGAAAAAAATTTGAATACGTTATTTCTTCAACTTTATTTCAACTTCTTGGAAATCTCTTGCAACGAAAGAATTTTTGAAAACCTTTTTCGCATCATTTTCTATTATGCGATAATCGTTGTAGCGTGGGCTTATATGTGTCAGAAACAGGTTTTCAACCTTTGCTTGTTTTGCTATCTCTGCTGCCTGATAGGCGGTAGCGTGACCATATTCGCCAGCGATATCCTCTAGCTCCGAGTCAAATGTAGCATCGTGAATAAGTAAATCCGCACCTTTAGAAAACTCTATCAGGTTCTTAGTTGGTTTTGTATCACCAGTTATCACTATCTTTCTACCTTTTCTTGATTTTCCCAAAACCATATCCGGGGTGATTTTCTTGCCATTCTTCAAAGTTACAGACTGACCGTGTTGAAGTCTACTAAAAAGAGGGCCCTCTGGTACGCCTAGCTCCAGCGCCTTCGGTTTGTTAAACTTACCTGGGCGTTCATTTTCTTCTACAGAATATGCTAAAGCCGGGACATTATGATCGACCTCAAGGGCATGTATAGAATATCCATCAAAATCTATTGTATCACCATCTTTTAGTTCATGTGAAAATATTCTATACGCAGGCCTGAAATAACCAAGAGACAACAACTGCGATGTCAAATTATCAATCCCACGCGGTCCGTATATATCAAGTGGATTATCCCTGTCGTTCAGCTGCATGGTTTGAATCAAACCAGGTAAACCCAGGAAATGATCCCCATGAAAATGAGTAATGAAAATCTTTGATATCTGCATGTAGCTAAGATTCGATTTCTGGAACTGACGCTGCGTGCCTTCACCACAATCAAACAAAATAACCTCGCCACTTCTTTTAACAGCTATTGATGAAACGTTTCGTTTCACGGTAGGCCAGCTGCCACTAGTTCCTAGGAATATAACACTCAGTTGAGTCATATTGGAAAAGGTGATGACAATTCTATTGTAAAAGCGTTTTGGTCATTTTTTATAAACAGCAAAATACCGGGTGAGACTACGATGAACCCTGAAATCGTGTTTCTCAACAAGTGAAAAATACTTCTCACCAAGAGAAATCATATCCTTGTTTGATAAACCAATAACGGCCCGTCCATCTTTTTTTAAAAACTCGGAGATACTTCTAAAAGCACGATCATAAAGCTGTTGTATTTTTTCTCCTTTTGTTGTGGTCGATTTTCCATATGGCATATCTGTTACAACAGCATCAACCTCGGTTACATGTTTCTTGATATCCCCTACATCCACGCAAAATAACTCATATTTTCCTATTTTATAGAAATCGAGCGTCTTCCTGCATCCATCTATCATCTTGTTTTCTACGTCACTACCGATAATCTTAGCGCCGATTAAACCAGCTTCTATTAATATTCCACCTGTTCCACAAAAAGGATCTAACAAATTTTCATTTTTTTTGACACAGGATAGATTCACCAAGGCGCGTGCGATTTTAGGATGAAGAGAAATAGGTGAAAAAAATGGTCGATGCTGTACTTTTCTGTTTTCAAACTGGGATCTATCTATCGTTGACATAAGCAAACCGACATATACGGCTTTATCTGTTATTAAAATCCTAATAGTTATGTCTGGATTGACTAGGTTTACTTTCCTGTTTTTTGTATAAACCTCTCCCACTGCATCAAGGATGGGTAGTGAGTCTAGGTTTGATCTGTTTTTGTGTTTTATAGATATAGAACCTTCTTTTTTGATTGGTTTGTTTTTAGAGCAAATTTTTACATCATTGGGATCATGGGCGCAAGAAAAAAGGAGTTCGCTAATGGAAAAAGTGAACGATAATCTATTTTCAAGTTGTTTAATTTTAGAATCAGACGTATCTGTTTCAATAATTAAAACATC
>Ga0105105_10000690_pt1 | contig 15021 bp, 12 predicted proteins | sample PPLLaktember2015_4_FD_79108 | JGI IMG/M metagenome (GOLD analysis project Ga0105105, IMG submission 79108) | Freshwater sediment microbial communities from Prairie Pothole Lake near Jamestown, North Dakota, USA - PPLs Lake P8 Core (1) Depth... | ecosystem: Environmental > Aquatic > Freshwater >... | reverse complement strand
TTCGTCCGGGGGGCGTCGGAACACGACGTTGGCGACGGTCCAGGGCGCGCGTCTCGCCGGCCCGGCGTCCCGAGACAGCTCGGGCACCATCCGGGCGGCGATCGAGAGCGGCGCGGCGAGCACCACGCGGCGGGCGTTCAGCACGATCGGCGTGCCGGGCCCGCCGGCGGGGCTGCCGTCGTGCAGCCAGCCGAACAGCCGCATGCCCGCACCGGCGTGCTCGATCCGCTCGATCGACACCGGCAGGATCCGGCCCGCGGCGTCGGCGGCGGCGCCCAGATGGCGGGCGAGCGGCGCGAGGCCGTCGGGCCAGGTGAAGACCGCGCCCGGTTCGGCGTTGCGGGCGCGTCCGACGCGGCTGGCGAAGTAGTGCACCAGCGCCCAGGCCGAGACCTCGTCGGGCGTCGCGCCGAACTCGTCCCGGGTGCAGTACTCGAGCCATGCGAGGAGCGGCGCCGCGTCGAACCCCTGCGCGCGCAGCCATGACGCGGCGTCGATCCGGTCCAGCGCGGCCGACGGCGCGTTGCGCGAGCGCTCGCTGACCGGCACGACGAAGGCACGACGGCCGTCCGCGCCGCGTTCGCCGGCGAGCTGCTCGACGAGTCCGAGGAAGCGGGCGATCTGCAGGCGCGTCGCGTCGTCGCCGGCCGGCGGGATCGAGCCGGCCTCCCAGCGCCCGGCCACCAGCAGCCGGTGCGACGGCGCATGCACCAGCGCGCGCTCGTCGTACTCGGGCGCCGGCGCCCCCGGCGGACCGCGCAGGATGCCGAGTTCGGCGAGCAGCTCGCGCACGTGGGTCGACTCGAGCGAGGGCAGCGGCAGGTAGTGGCTGCCGGTCGGGCAGCCCAGGCCCGCGAAGGCGCGGGCGGCCGCGTTGCCCAGCGGCTCGGGCCCGCTCAGCACCAGGTGGTCGCGATGGCCCGCACGGTGCAGCCGCCAGGCGCAGCCGAGCCCGGCGACACCGCCGCCGACGATGGCGACGTCGACCGTCCGCGACGTCGCGGCACGCCAGTCGGAGTAGCCGGGCGCGCCGCGCTGCCAGCGCGCGCGCAGCGCGTGGCCGATCTCGCGACCGGGCAGGTCGACCGTGACCGGCGGCAATGCCCAGAACGGGCGCCGGCCGCAGCCGGCCAGGCCCGCACCCAGCATCCCGCCGCCGGCCGCGGCACCCGCGCGCAGCAGGACGCGGCGCTCAGCGCGCCACGCGGGACCAGTCTTCATGGAAGTACTGCACCAGCCGCTGCGTGTTCAGCCAGTTGGGCTCGACCTCGCGCGGACCCATGTCGGGCGGGAAGGAGAACATCAGCGCGGTGGTGTTCGCATCGAGGAAGCGGGTCGGCACGCGATAGGTCGAAGGCGGCCGGAACCCGGGCGACAGCGACGCCGCCACGAAGCCCCATTCGCCGAACGACGGCACGTGCGCGTGATAGGGCGTGGTCGCGTAGCCCGCCTCCTTGAGCGTCGCGACCACCGACCAGTAGGCGTGCGGCGCGTACCACGGCGAGGCGGCCTGGATCGCGACCTGCGAGTGCGGCGTCAGCACCCGGCGCAGCATCGCGTAGAAGGGCACCGAATAGAGCTTGCCCAGGCTGTGGTTCGTCGGGTCGGGCAGGTCGACGATGACGACGTCGTAGGGCACGTCGTCGGTGGCCTCGAGCCAGGTGAACGCATCGCTGTTGAGCACCTTCACGCGCGGATCGCGCAGCGACCCGGCGTTGAGCGCGACCAGGTCGGGCGCGCTCGAGAACAGCCCGGTCATCGCGGCGTCCAGGTCGACCAGCGTGACCTGGGCCACCGACGGATAGCGCAGCGCCTCGCGCGCCGCCAGCCCGTCGCCGCCGCCGAGGATCAGCACGCGGCGCGGCTCCGGGTGGTTCTCCATCGCCGGCAGCACCAGCGCCTCGTGATACCGGTGCTCGTCGCGCGAGGAGAACTGCAGGTTCCCGTTCAGGTACAGGCGCAGCTCGTCCTTCCAGCGGGTGACCACCATGCGCTGGTAGAGCGAGGTCCGCGCATGCACGATCTCGTCGCCGAACAGCCCGCGCTCGGCCCAGCCGATCAGGCGGTCGGAGCCGGTCATGCCGAGGGCGAGCACCGCCATGACCCCGAGTCCCTTGAGCGCCAGCGTGCGTCGCTGGGGCAGTTCCCGACGGAATCGGTGCGTGACCCACAGCGCGACCGCCGCGTTGAGCATGCCGAACAGCAGCGCGGTCCGGGCCAGCCCGAGACGCGGCGCGAGCACCAGCGGGAACAGCACCGAGACGGCGAGCGCGCCCAGGTAGTCGAAGGTCAGCACGCGCGAGACGATGTCGGCGAACGCGGTGCGACGCTGATCGAGCACCCGCATCACCAGCGGGATCTCCATGCCCACCAGCGTGCCGATGATCAGCACGAGCGCGTAGAGCGAGATCCGGAATGGGCTGCCTGCCCACGCGAAGACGATGAAGAGCACCGCCGCCGAGATGCCGCCCACCAGCGCGACCAGCAGCTCGATCTCGACGAACCGGCCGAGCACGTCCTCGTCGCGCACGTAGCGCGACAGGTGCGCGCCGATGCCCATCGCGAACAGGTAGGCGCCGATGATGGTGGAGAACTGCAGCACGGAATCGCCGAGCAGATAGCTGGCGAGCGCGCCGGCGACCAGTTCGTAGGCCAGCCCGCAGGAGGCGACGACGAAGACGGAGAGGATCAGGAGCCGGTCGGGTGTCATGGCGGTCGCGAGGTCCGATCCATTATGATCTGTGCGCGTCGCGCCGGCATCCGGTGCGCGCCTCGCGACCCACGGAGCCCGCCGACATGGACGAAGGCCTGCTGTCCCAGCTCGTGATCAGCTACACGGCCTATCTCCTCACCGGCCTGGCGCTGCTCGCGCTCTTCTTCGTCGTCTACACGCGGCTCACGCCCTACGAGGAGAAGCGCCACGTCCGCGAGGGCAACGTCGCGGTCGCGGTCTTCTTCTCCGGCGCGATGCTCGGGTTCACCGCGACCATCGCCTCCGGCATCCTGACCCACGTGAACTACGCGAGCTTCGTCGGCTGGAGCATCAGCGCGCTCGTCGTGCAGCTGCTGGTCTACGCGGTGATGGACCGCATGTTCCCGAACCTGAAGCACGCCCTCGAGACCGGCAACGTCGCGGTCGGCACCCTCGGCGGCGCGGCCGCCCTGAGCGCCGGCCTGATCAACGCGGCCTGCGTCTTCTGACCTCCGACGCCGCTGCCGCGCGTCTTCCTCCGACGTTCCCCTCGCACTCCAAGACCTCCCTGAGGAGCCCGACATGAGTCTCGGCGATTTCATCAAGAAGCAGTTCATCGACATCCTGCAGTGGACCGACCAGTCCGACGGGGTGCTGATGTGGCGCTATCCGATGGCGGACCAGGAGATCCAGTACGGCGGCTCGCTCACCGTGCGCGAGGCCCAGTCGGCGGTGTTCGTCAACGAGGGGACGGTGGCCGACGTGTTCGGTCCCGGCAAGCACACGCTCGTCACCCAGACGCTGCCGGTGCTCACCTACCTGAAGAACTGGGACAAGCTCTTCGAGTCGCCGTTCAAGTCGGACGTCTACTTCTTCTCGACCCGCCAGCAGATCGGCCGCCGCTGGGGCACGCCGCAGGCGATCTCGGTGCGCGACAAGGACTTCGGCATGGTGCGGATGCGCGCCTTCGGACTCTATGCGTTCCGTGTCGCCGATCCGCGCAAGTTCTACACCGAGATCGCCGGCAACCGCGCGCAGGTCTCGGTCGACGACCTCGACGAGCAGCTCGACGGGACCGTGCTCGCCAGCCTCGCGGCCGCCATCGGCAACTCGGGCGTGCCCTTCCTCGACATGGCCGCCAACCAGACGCTGCTGGCCCAGGCGATCGCCAAGGAGATCTCGCCCGCGTTCGATGCGATCGGCCTGGCACTCGACAGCTTCATGATCCAGTCGATCAGCCTGCCCGAGCCGCTCCAGGAGGCGCTCGACAAGCGGATCGCGATGGGCATGGCGGGCAATCTCGACGCCTACGCGAAGTTCCAGACCGCCAATGCGATCCCCATCGCCGCCGGCAACGAGGGCGGCCTCGGCGGGCTCGGCGCGCAGCTCGGCGCCGGGGCCGCGATCGGCGCCGCGATGGGGCAGGCGCTCGGCGCGGGGCAGGCCGCAGCGGGTGTCGCCGCGGGTGCGGCCGCGGCCTCGACGGCGGCCACCCCCGCCGCGCCGGCGGCCGACTCGCCCGAGGATCGCCTCGGCAAGCTGAAGGGACTGCTCGATCGTGGCCTGATCACGCAGGCCGACTTCGACGCCACCAAGGCCGAGATCCTGAAGAAGCTCGCCGGCTGAGTCGGCGCGCGCGTCGATGTTCACTGCCGAGTGCCCGTCCTGCGGCGCGAAGGTCTCGCTGCGCGCGAGCGCCTCGACCACGGCCGTCTGCGCGTTCTGCAAGAGCACGCTGGTGCGCCGTGCCGATGCCCTCGAGCGCATCGGCGTGCAGGGCGAGCTGCTCGAGGACTACGCCCGCGTGCAGATCGGCACCGGCGGCACCCACGAGGGCCGCGGCTTCTCGGTGGTCGGGCGCATCCAGCTGCGCGACGAGTCGGGTGCGTGGAACGAGTGGTACGTGCTGTTCGAGGACGGATCGACCGGCTGGCTGAGCGAGGCGAGCGGCCAGTACGCGCTGACCTTCGACCGCGGCAAGGCGCCGGGCGTGGCCACCTTCGAGGCGCTCGCGCCGGGGCGACCGGTCACCATCGAAGGCGAGCGCTGGTCGGTCACCGACCGTCGCACCGCGCGGTGCACCGCGGCCGAGGGCGAGCTGCCGTTCCCGGTCGACAGCCGCTGGGAGGCCCGCGTCGCGGACCTGCGGCGCGACGATCGGCTGGTGACGCTCGACTGGTCCGACGGCGATCCGCCGACGCTGTACGTCGGCCGTGCGGTCGCGCTCGAGGCGCTCGCGCCGACCCTGCTGCGTTCGCTTGCCGTCGTCGAGGAGACCGCGGGCGCGCTGGAGGGCGGCCTCCAGAGCCTCGCGTGCCCGTCCTGCGGCGCGCCGGTGCGCTACGTGCCGAAGCTCGCGGCCAACGTCACCTGCCGCCAGTGCAAGAGCGAGCTGAGCGGCCGCAGCGAGGGCCTGGTGCTCGAGGTGGAGCGGGCCGACCGTGCCGAGCGGCCGACGTGGCTCGCGCTCGGCGATGCCGGCGAGCGCGACGGCGAGCGCTGGACGGTGATCGGCATCCTCGCGCGCCGCGCCGCCGAGGATCCGCAGGAATGGACCGAGTACCTGCTGTATTCGCCGAAGGCCGGCTTCCGCTGGATCGTCCACGCCTCGGGCCGCTTCCAGTGGGTGGAGGTGCTCAACGAGGCACCCGAGGTCGCGGGGGCGGGCGCCCGCGTGCGCGGCGAGTCCTACACCCGCAACGATGCCTACGACTCGATCACCACCTGGGTCGCGGGCAGCTTCAACTGGCGGCCCAAGGTCGGCGACCGTGCGCACGTCACCGAGTTCGTCCGTGGCAGCGGCGACGGCCGGCGCACGCTGACGCTCGAGCGCAGCGACACCGAGGCGACCTGGTCGCTGGCCGTCGATGCGCCGGCCGGCCCGCTCGGCGCCGCGTTCGGCAAGGCCGCCGCCCCGAAGGCGACCGCCGCGGTCGCCGCCACCGACGGACCGAAGCGCAGCGTGCGCGACCTGGCGGTCATCTTCACGATCGTGCTGGGGGTGCTGTCGCTGCCGGCCCTCCTCTTCAGCGACGACGACCTGATCGGGCCCGCGATCGTCGCGGTGATCGCGCTGTGGGCGCCGCTGCGCCTCGAGCGCGACGAGGACGACTGAGCGATGTGGCGGGTCCTCTACGTGGTCTATGCGTGCGTCGTGATCGGCGTCTACACCGTGGTGGTGTATTCGGGCGACGGGACCACGCGCGTCGGCGGCAGCGGCTACCGCAGCGGCGGCGGCAGCTGGGGCGGAGGCAGCGGTGGCGGCGGACACAAGTAGCGGTCCGCGCTCGACGCACGTGCTGGCCGACCTCTGGGGGATCGAGCCGGCCGTGCTGCGCGATGCCGGCCGCATCGAGTCGCTGCTGCGCGAGGCCGCCGACGCGGCCCGTGCCCGCGTGCTGGCGGCGCATTTCCATCACTTCGGCGGGGAGGGGGGCGTGACCGGCGTGCTGCTGTTGGCCGAGTCGCACCTGTCGATCCACACCTGGCCCGAGGTCGGGCTCGCGGCGGTCGACGCGTTCATGTGCGGCGAGGCGCGCGCCGAGGTGGCGGTCGAGTGGCTGCGCGCGAGTCTGGGCGGCGAGCTGCGCACGCACACGGTGGTGCGGCGCGGGGGCTGAGCCCCGGGCGACCCGGTCCGGGTCGCCGCGCGCGTCACGCGATCAGTACGCGTCCTCCCACGGCCGGGACAGCCGCATCGCGCACTGGATCAGTCCGACCATGGTGTAGGTCTGCGGGTAGTTGCCCCACAGCTCGCCGGTGGCCGGATCGACGTCCTCCGACAGCAGCCCGAGCGGGCTGCGGATCGCCAGCAGCTTCTCGAAGATCGCGCGCGCGCGATCGGTCTCGCCGAGTGCCGCGAGCGCCAGCACCCACCACTGCGTGCACACCAGGAAGGCGGTCTCCGGATAGCCGAAGTCGTCCTGCTCGTCGTAGCGCAGCAGGAAGTCGCCGCGGCGCAGGCGCTGCTCGATCGCGCGCACCGTGGAGGCGAACCTCGGATCGGTGGCGGGCAGGAACTGCAGCTCGGCGAGCAGCAGCAGGCTGGCGTCGAGGCGGTCGCCGCCGAAGGTCGAGGCGAATGCCTGCAGCTGCGGGTTCCAGGCCCGCTCGCAGATCGTCGCGTGGATGCGCGTCGCGTGACCGCTCCAGTACGCGTGGCGCTCGGCGAGCCCGAGCTGCGCCGCGATCCGGGCCAGCCGGTCGCAGGCCGCCCAGCACATCAGGCTGGAGAAGGTGTGGATCCGCTTGCTGCCGCGCAGCTCCCACAGGCCCGCATCCGGATCCTGGTGGTGCGCGACCGCGCGCTCGCCGAGCTTCTCGAGCTCGGCGAAGATCCGCGTGTCGGCCGTGTGCTCGAGGCGCTGGTCGAAGAACGCGTGCGCGCCCGCCAGCACGGCCTCGCCGTAGACGTCGTGCTGGACCTGGAAGTACGCGGCATTGCCGATGCGTACCGGTCCCATGCCGCGATAGCCCGGCAGCGCGGTCGCGGTCGACTCCTCGAGCACGGCCTCGCCGCTGATGCCGTAGACCGGCTGCAGCGGGCCGGTGCCGGCATCGGCGACGACGTTGAGGATGTAGTTCAGGTAGCGCTGCATCGTGCCGGTGGCGCCGAGCCGGTTCAGCACGTTGACGACGAAATAGGCGTCGCGCAGCCAGCAGTAGCGGTAGTCCCAGTTGCGTCCGCTGGCCGCCGCCTCCGGGATCGAGGTGGTCACGGCCGCGACGATCGCGCCCGAGTCGTCGAAGGCGTTGAGCTTGAGCGTGATGGCGGCGCGGATCACGACGTCCTGCCACTCGAAGGGCACCGCGAGGTTGCGCACCCAGCGCAGCCAGTAGCCGCGCGTCTCCTCGAGGAAGGTCCGACCGACCTCGGCCGGTGCGCCGCCCAGCGTCTCGTCGTTGCCGAACAGCAGGGTCACCGAGCGGTTGACGAAGAACGCGCGTTCCTCGACGACCTGCGTGATCGGCACGTCGGTGGTCAGGCGGATCGCGCTGTCGCGCTGCAGGAACCGGATGTGGTGGGTGCCGACCACGCGCTCGGCACGCCGATCGCCGTAGCCGGCGCCGAGGCGCGCGCGCACGATCACGCGGGGGCGACCCGAGACGCGCCGCACGATGCGGACCAGCATCGACGGATTGAACATCCGGCCGAACTGGTAGAAGCGCGGCGCGAAGTCGATCACCTCGACCGTGCTGCCGTCGGCGTCGGCGAGCGTCGTGCACAGGATCGGCGTGTTGGTGAGGTAGTGCTGCTCGGTCGAGACCTGCCGCTCCAGCCGCACGTCGAAGTAGCCGTGCTCGGGACGCGTCTCGCCGGACAGCAGGGCGCTGCAGACCGGCTCGCCGTCGAGCCGGGGGTGGCACCACCAGACGACGCCGGCCTGCGCGTCGACCAGCGCGCCGGTGCGCGAGTTGCCGATCAGGCCGAGTTCGAGCGAGGAGGCGAGGCGGGGCTGGGTCGTATCGTTCGGTGTCATCGTCACGGGGCGGTTCGGTGGAACGAAGGGGACGAAGGGGACGAAGGGGAAGGAGGAGGCCGGCGCCTCAGCCGCGATAGGCCACGGCCGCGCCGCGCAGCGCGGCGAACGGCGAGGCGAGCACCCCCACGGGAACGGTCTCGAGCCAGCCGGCGAAGCGGCCCTTGGCTTCGAAGCGCGTGCGCAGCCCGTCGAGCGGAAGCACCGCTGCGATCCGCGGCACGATGCCGCCGCCGATGACGATGCCGCCGGTGGCGTCGAACAGCAGGGCGAGGTCGCCGGCGAAGGCGCCGAGCAGCTCGACGAACGCGCGCGCCGCCCGCAGGGCGGGCGCGTCGCCGCGTGTGCAGGCCTCGAGCGCCGCCGCGGCACCGCCCGTCGGCGCGGGTCGGTCGGCCTGCAGGCAGGCCGCCTCGTGCAGCAGCGCGAGGCCGGGTCCCGACAGCAGGCGCTCCCACGAGGCGCGTCCGAAGCGGGCCGTGGCGAGCGCCACCGCCGCCTGCTCGAGTTCGGTCTCGGGGGCCGCGCTCGCATGGCCGCCCTCGGTCGCAAGGGGCTGCCAGCCCTGGGCAGTGCGCAGCAGGGCGGCCACGCCGAGCCCGCTGCCGGGGCCGACCACCACGCGGTGTCCGGACGGGTCCGCGACCGGGGCGGAGCGTCCCGCGCGCGCGGCGCCGCCGCCCGACACCGGCAGCAGCTCGTCGGCGGCGAGCGTGGGCAGCGACCAGGCGAGGGCGCCGAAATCGTTGAGCACCCGCACCCGACGCTCGCGCAGGCCGAGTTCGGCGGCGAGCGCGGCCGGCTCGACCGCCCAGTCGGCATTGGTCATCGCGATGCGGCCGTCCTGCACGCGGCCGGCCGCCGCGATGGCGGCGCCGTCGATCCGCAGGCCGCCGGCGTGCGCGGAGAGGTGTGCGCGGCACGCCGATGCGAGGTCGGGGAAGGCGGCGCGCTCGGCGCGCTGCGGGGTGTCGAGCAGCCGGCCGTTGCGCGCGAGGGCGAAGCGCGCGTACGTGCCGCCGATGTCGCCGACCAGCACGACGTGGTCGCTGCGGTCCTCGGAGCGGGTCTCAGGCATGGGTGCGTGTCCGGAGCACGGCGCCGATGCGCAGCGCGTCGGCGCCGTCATCGAGCGCGTCGCGGACCTCGCGCAGCAGCGCGAGGCTCTCTTCGGGCGCGTCGAGCTGCAGGTCGCCACTTCCGGCGATCCGCGGACCGACTGCGATCGAGGTGCCTTCGTGGCGTCGGATCGCCTCGAACATGTCCAGATCGGTGACGTCGTCGCCGAAGGCGATGGGCATGCTGCCGCGGAACGGCGCCTCGGCCATCAGCGTGTCGACCCCGAGGGCCTTGGTCGCGTCGCCCGGCTTGACCTCGAGCACGCGGCGACCGCGCATCACGACCCAGCGTGGCGCGAGCCGCCCGCAGGCCTCGCGCAGCGCGTGGCGCAGCGCCTGCATGGCGGGAGCGGGGAGGTGGTGGTGGACGGCGATCGCGGCGCCCTTGTCTTCGAGCAGGGTCGCGGAATGCGCTGTCGCGATGCGTCCGATCGCCTCGCGCAGCACCTCGGGCACCGGTTCGGCGAGGGGCCGGCCGCTCGTCTCCTGCGGGTCCCTGCGGACCTCGAGTCCGTGCAGGCCGACGGCGACGCCGCGGAACGGCGCGAACAGACGATCGAGGGAGTCGATCGAGCGGCCGCTCACCAGGGCGAGCGAACCGCCGCTCGCCCGGTGCAGGTCACCGAGCAGCTCGACGAGCGTCGGCCCGACCCAGACCGCGTCGGGGTGCGATGCATAGTCGAGCAGCGTGCCGTCGACGTCTAGGAACAGCGAGATCGGACGGGAGATGGTCGGACTCCGCACGGGTGTCCGACCGATTGTACGTGCGCCCTGCTGTCAGTCGGTGCGCCGACGTGGGCCGCCGGTGGCCGGCCGCCGCGGTGCGTGCCCGCTGCCTTCCTCGCGACGGGGGCCGGCGGCGCCGGCACCGGTGCGCGGCGCGCCGAACGACGAGCCGCGGTTCTGCGGGCGCGAGCCGCCCGGCGCGAAGCGCGGGGGGCCGCGCCGCTCGCTGCCGCCGGGTGCACGCCGCGGGGGGGCGGTGCGCGGCTCGAGGCCGGGGACGATCGCCTCCGGGATGCGGGTCTGCAGCAGCCGCTCGATCGCCGCGAGCTGGCGGCGGTCGCGGGCGGCCACGAGGGTCACCGAGGTGCCCGCGCGCCCGGCGCGTCCGGTGCGGCCGATGCGGTGGATGTAGTCCTCCGGCTTCATCGGCAGGTCGAAATTGACCACGTGGCTGATGGTCGGGACGTCGATGCCGCGGGCCGCGACGTCGGTGGCCACCAGCACGCCGATGCGGCCCTGGCGCAGGTTGCGCACGACGCGGTCGCGGGCGACCTGCGGCATGTCGCCGTGCAGCGCGGCCGCGGACTTGCCGGCCTCGCGCAGGCGCTGGGCGAGCTCGTCGGCGGCGATCTTGGTCGAGGCGAACACGATCGCCTGGGCGACGTCGGTGCCGGCGAGGATCGCGTCGAGCAGCGCGAGCTTGTGGCGCAGGTCGTCGACGTGGTGGACGACCTGGGTCAGGGTGCTCGCGTCGACGTGGACGCCGACCTCGACGCGGCGCGCGTTGCGCGTGACGCGCTGTGCGACGTGCCCGATCTTGCCGTCGAGCGTGGCCGAGAACAGCACGGTCTGGCGGGTCGCGGGCAGGCGCGCGGCGATCGCCTCGATCTCGTCGACGAAGCCCATGTCGAGCATGCGATCGGCCTCGTCCAGGACCAGCAGGCCCACGGCCGAGAGGTCGACGCGGCCACGCTCGAGGTGGTCCGCGAGGCGGCCCGGAGTGGCGACGACGATGTCGACGCCTTCACCCAGCGCGCGCAGCTGCGGGCCGAACGGCGCGCCGCCGATCAGGCAGACGGTGCGCAGGCGCTTCTGCCAGCGGCCGTAGCGGACGGCCGCCTGCTCGACCTGCAGCGCGAGCTCGCGGGTCGGGGCCAGCACCAGCACGCGCGGCGCGCCACGCGGGCCGGTCGAGGCCTGCGCCAGGCGCTCGAGCGCGGGCAGCAGGAAGGCGGCGGTCTTGCCGCTGCCGGTCTGGGCCGAGACCAGCAGGTCGTGGCCTTCCATCAGCACCGGAATGGCGGCTTCCTGGACGGGCGTGGGCTGGTCGTGCCCGAGCTGCGCGAGGGTCTTCAGCGCGGCGGGCGACAGGCCGAGCGCGAGGAAGCGCGACGGCTCGGGCGCGGCTTCGGTCGCCGGGGCGACGTCCGCCACGACGGTCGTGTCGACGGACTCGGGCGTCGCGATGGAGGCGACGGCGGGCATGGAGAGGTCATGGGCGAGAACGGGCTCGCCGATCGGATCACGGAACATGGGCGCAAAAATCCTGATACACCCGAAGCGTTCGGGCGGTTGGCGTACATCGGCGCCAACCGCGACCCTCGCTCAGGGGGGCGCGCCCACCGCGGGCGACCCGGGAGAACCGGGCCGCGGGTTCGCGGCGATGTCGGAGGCGATGGAGTAAACGGGTCGGAAGTCGGAGCCGGGAGGCCCGAAACGACACCGAAGGGCGCAGTTTACCCGAAACCCGGCCGCGCGCATCATTCGGTTCATGCGTATCGAATACGAACCCAAGCTGGACTTCAAGGACGTGCTGCTGCGTCCGAAGCGATCGACGCTCGGCAGCCGGGCCAACGTGGACCTCGTCCGCGAGTACCGATTCCGCCATTCGCCGCTCCGCAGGCCGTCCGTGCCGATCATCGCGGCCAACATGGACACCGTCGGCACCTTCGAGATGGCGCGCGCGCTGGCCCGTCACAAGCTGCATTGTGCGTTGCACAAACACCACGCCCTGGCCGATCTGGTGGCGTATTTCGCGCCGGAGAACCGCGCCGAGAACGCGTACACCTTCTATTCGCTCGGCATCCTCGAATCCGATCTCTCGAAGTTCGAGAAGGTCTGGTCGAAGACCGGCGGTGCGGTCGAGTGGGTCTGCATCGACGTGGCGAACGGCTACACGGAAGCCTTCGTCGACTTCGTCAGGCGGTTCCGCGAGCGGTATCCGTCGGTGGCCCTGATGGCCGGCAACGTCGTCACCTCCGACATGACCGAGGCGCTGATCCTCGCGGGCGTCGACATCGTCAAGGTCGGCATCGGACCGGGCTCGGTGTGCACCACGCGCAAGATGACCGGCGTCGGCTATCCCCAGCTGTCGGCGATCATCGAATGCGCCGACGCGGCCCACGGCCTGGGCGGGCAGATCTGCGGCGACGGCGGCTGCACCGTGCCGGGCGACGTGGTGAAGGCGTTCGGCGGCGGCGCGGACTTCGTGATGCTCGGCGGCATGCTCGCCGCGCACGACGAATCGGGCGGCGAGCTCGAGGAGCGCGACGGCCGGGTCTACCGGCGCTTCTACGGGATGAGCTCGGCCGAAGCCATGGAGAAGTACGCCGGCGGCGTCGCCCGCTACCGCGCATCCGAGGGCAAGTCGGTGGTGCTCGAGGCCCGCGGGCCGGTCGAGGACACCGTCCAGGAGATCCTCGGCGGCCTGCGCTCGGCCTGCACCTACGTGGGCGCCCGCAAGCTCAAGGACCTGTCGCGCTGCACGACCTTCGTGCGCGTGGGCCAGCAGATCAACGAGGTCTACGGCCGGAGCTGAGCGGCTTGGCCCGACCGGGCGGCGCGAGGCCGCGGGCGACGAGGCGGCGCCCTCACGCGGCGTCCGGCGCCCGCTCCTCCAGGGTCGAGCCGGCCTCTCCGGCGACCAGGTGCACGCGGCGCCGATGGAACACGGCGACCGACGCGTCGTGCGCGATGCTCACCACGGCGCTGTCGGGCAGCCGCTCGAGCAGCAGCGCGTACAGCGCGGTGCCGGTGGCTTCGTCGAGCGCGGCGGTCGCCTCGTCGAGGAACAGCCAGCGCGGGGCGTTCAGCAGCGCCCGCGCGAAGGCCAGCCGCTGCTGCTCGCCGGGCGAGAGGCGGCGGTCCCAGGCGGCGTCCTCGTCGAGCCGGTCGGCGAGCTGCGGCAGCCGGGCATCGCGCAGCGCCTGCTGGATCGTCGCGTCGTCGAACGCCCCGGGCGCCGCCGGATAGCTGACGGTCGCACGCAGCGTGCCGATCGGCAGGTAGGGGCGCTGCGGCAGGAACAGCACGCCCGCGGCGGGCTGCTCCACGCGACCCGCCCCGTACGGCCAGATGCCGGCGAGCGCGCGGAACAGCGTGCTCTTGCCGCTGCCCGAGGGACCCGTCACCAGCAGCCGGTCGCCGGGGGCGACCACGAGGGTCGCCCGCGCCACGATCGGCGTGCCGCGCGGGGTGTCGAGCCGGACGTCGTGCAGCGCGGGCGCCTCGCCGCGACTCGCCTGGAGCAGCCGGTCCTGCGAGCCGCGCAGCTCGGCGAGCGCGTCGTCGAAGGTCAGCAGCCGGTCGGTCGTCGCCTTCCAGGTCGCGAGACTCGCGTAGGCCGACACGAACCACGACAGCGCGCCCTGCACCATGCCGAAGGCGTTCGAGATCTGCATCACGTCGCCGAGCTTGAGCGGGCCGTTGAAGTAGCGCGGCGCCGCGACCACGAACGGGAAGATCACCGCCAGCTGGCCGTAGAAGCTCTGGGCCCAGATCAGCCGCTTCTGGGCACGCACCAGCGCCCAGTAGTTGGCCACCACGCGGCCGAACCGGCCGACCACGGTGGCGCGCTCGGCGGTCTCGCCCCGGTACAGCGCGATGCTCTCGGCGTGCTCGCGCACCCGCACCAGGCCATAGCGGAAATCCGCCTCGAAGCGCTGCTGCGCGAAGTTCAGCGGGATCAGCCGGCGGCCGATCAGGTGCGAGATCACGCTGCCGGCCAGGGCGTACAGCAGCGCGACCCACACCATGTAGCCGGGGATCGTGACGGTGCTGTCGCCGAGCGTCAGCGTCAGCGGCCCCGACACCACCCACAGGATCACCACGAACGAGCCGAGCGTCACGACCGAGTTCAGCAGGCCCATCGTGAGCGACACGGTGTACTCGGTGAACAGCCGGATGTCCTCGGCGATCCGCTGGTCCGGGTTGTCGGTCGCGGTCCCGCCGAGTTCCAGCCGATAGTAGGCGCGCGCCGACAGCCAGCCGTCGACGTAGCGCTCGGTGAGCCAGGTGCGCCACCGCAGCTCGAAGAGCTGGGTGAGGTAGAACTTGTAGACCGCGACCACGATGAAGGCGAACGCGAGCCCGGTGAACCGCCACAGCTGCTGCGTGAAGGCCGCGTAGTCCTTGCTCTCGAGCGCGTTGTAGAAGTCGCGCTGGAAGTCGTTGATGAGCACGTCGACGTAGACGGTCACCAGGTTCAGCGCGACGACGGCCGCCAGCAGCCCGATCGCCTGCCAGCGTCGCTCGCTCGTGAAATAAGGCTTCACGAGGCCCCAGGCGCGCGGCGCGAAGCGCCCGCTCGGGCGTTGGGCCGGTGAGACGCCTTCGGCTGAGGCCGCGGCGAGGTCGGTCGTCGTCATCGTGGACTGAGGTCTCGAGCGAGGCGGGACGTGCCTGCGGCAGGGTAACGCATCGCCCGCAGACGTGTTGTCCGCGCGAGGTACTGTCGGTATGCTCGCCCGACTCGAACTAATGCGGGACCGACCGGAACCCGCCAGACAGGAGAACTCCCATGAAACGCCGTCATTTCACCGCCGCAGCGCTGGGTGCGCTCGCCGCGGGCACGCTGCCGATCCACGCTTCGGCCCAGGGCATCGCGACCCTCAAGATGCTCATTCCCGCCAATCCCGGCGGCGGCTGGGACCAGACCGGTCGTGCGCTCGCCGCGGCGATGCAGTCGGCCAAGTCGGTGCAGTCGGTCCAGTTCGACAACAAGGGC
>Ga0105105_10000689_pt1 | contig 15026 bp, 15 predicted proteins | sample PPLLaktember2015_4_FD_79108 | JGI IMG/M metagenome (GOLD analysis project Ga0105105, IMG submission 79108) | Freshwater sediment microbial communities from Prairie Pothole Lake near Jamestown, North Dakota, USA - PPLs Lake P8 Core (1) Depth... | ecosystem: Environmental > Aquatic > Freshwater >... | reverse complement strand
TGTCCTTCGAACTCCACGAGGTCGAGTTCGTCTGGTCCGAGGAACCGGACCTGTCGATGGACCCGACGGGGCTGCTCAAGCTCAGCCTGCGCGACCGGCCCGGCACGCTCGCGGCGATCCGGCTCAGGCGCGGCGAGGCCGAGCGCGTCCGCACGATGCTCGAGACGGGCGGCTCGCGGCCTCACTGACGTCGTCCTCGGCGCGGCTCAGGGCACCGACGCGGCGCAGCCGTCCATCGGGATGATCGCGCCCGACACGTAGCTCGCCGCGTCCGAGGCCAGGAACAGCGCGACGGCCGCGACCTCCTCGGGTTCGCCCATGCGGCCCATCGGGATCCGGGCCAGCTCGTCGGCGAGCGCCTCGTCCCGACTGCGGCCGCTCGCGCGCGCGGTCACCGCGAGGCCCTCCTCGACACGGTCGGTGCGGGTCAGGCCGGGGTTGATGCCGTTCACCCGGACGCCCTGGGCCGCGTAGGCCCGCGCGAAGCCGACGGTGGCGAGCATCAGCGCGGCATTGGCCGAGCCCCCGGGAATGTGCATCGGCGAGGCCATCCGTCCGCCCTGCCCGATCACGTTGACGACCGCGCCGCGGCCGCGCCCGGCCATCGCACGGACCACCGGCTCGAGCACGTGCATGGTGCTGAAGTACTTGGCGTCCATGCCCTGGTGGAACGCCGCCGCGCCGAGCTCGGCCGGCGCGAAGCGCTTGGCGGCGCCGGCCGAGTTGAGCAGCACGTCGACGGGTCCGACCTCGGCCTCGACTCGGGCGACCATCGCCGCGGCCTGCGCGGCGTCGGACAGGTCCGCGGCCATCACGGTGATCGCGATGCCCTCGGCCGCGAGCGCGGTCCGTGCGGCCTCCAGCCGCGCCGCGTCGCGCGCGACGCAGACCACGGTCGCGCCCGCCCGGGCGAACGCCCGCGCGCAGGCCAGCCCGATGCCCTTGCTGGCGCCCGTGACCAGCGCGATGCGCCCCTTCAGCTCGATCTGCACGTTCCGATCTCCTCGTCCGCGTCGTTGCCCGATGCGCGCCCGGTGCGCGCCGGGCCGCAGTGTGACATCCGGGCGCCCGACCCCGCGGGCGTCGCGGTGACCCGGCGGACGGGGATCGGAACGCGGATCGACCGGGATGCGGCCCGGACGGGGACGGGATGTCCCGCCGATCGGTCGTCGCTGGCACAATCGTCCGAGGGGAGGGACACCGTGGCGCCGCTCGAAGGCATCCGCGTGATCGACATGACCGGCATCGTCTTCGGTCCGGTGGCCACGCAGGCGCTGGCCGACTGGGGCGCCGACGTGATCAAGGTCGAGCCGCCCGAGGGCGACACGCTGCGCCACGCGGGCGTGGCCCGCCACCGCGGCATGGGCGCGATCTTCCTGAACCTCAACCGCGGCAAGCGCTCGATCGCGCTCGATCTGGCGCAGCCCGCCGGCCGCGACGCGATGCGGCGCCTGCTGGCCGGTGCGGACCTCTTCGTGCACAACGTGCGGCGCGACCCGATCGCACGGCTCGGCCTGGCCCCGGCCGACGTGCTCGCGATCAATCCGTCGATCGTCTACTGCACCGCGAGCGGCTTCCACGAGGGCTCGCCGCTCGCGCACGCGCCGGCGATCGACGACTCGATCCAGGTCGCGTCGGGCCTGGCGGCGCTCAACGCCGACGCCGACGGCTCGCCACGCTTCGTGCCCTCGCTGATCGCCGACAAGACCGCGGGCCTGGCGCTCGCCGGTGCGATGCTCGCCGCGCTGGTGCGCCGGCTGCGCACCGGCCGGGGGGGCGTCGTCGACGTGCCGATGTACGACACGCTGGCCGGCTTCGTGCTGCTCGAGCACCTGCAGGGGCACACCTTCGAGCCCTCGACCGGGCCCGCCGGCTACCGCCGCGTGACCGCCGAGGGCCGACGCCTGTACCGCGCGGCCGACGGCTGGCTGACCATGACCCCGTACACGCAGCCGCAGTGGAAGGCGTTCTTCGCGGCGGTCGGCGATCCGGCGATGGCCGACGATCCGCGCGTGGTCGACCCGGTCGAGCGCAATCGGCACATCCAGTGGCTGTACGCGCGCGTCGGCGAGGCCGCGGCCACCCGCAGCGTCGACGACTGGCTGGCGCTGTGCCGCGAGCAGGGGATCCCGGCGTTCCGTGTGGCGAGCATCGACGAGGTCGCGGCCGATCCGATGCTCGAGGCGAGCGGCGCGATCGCCCGCGTCGAGCATCCGACCGAGGGTCCGCTGCGGATGCTCGCCTCGCCCGGCTTCCTCGACGGTGCACCGGCCCGCGCCGCGGGTCCCGCGCCGGGGCTCGGCGAGCACACGATCGAGGTGCTGCGCGAGGCGGGGCTCGACGAGACGGCGATCGCGGCACTCGTCGCGAGCGGGGCGGCGGTCGCGCACTCTCCAGGAGACATCCGATGAGCAGCACCGACACCGCCGCGCCGCCGGCCCCCGAACTGCGCCGCGAGCGCCGCGGCCACGCGCTGTGGCTGACCATCGACCGCCCCGCGCGCCGCAACGCGATCTCGCCCGCCGTCCTCGCCGGCCTGTCGGCGGGCCTCGCCGAAGCCGCGGCGGACGACGCGATCCGCGTGGTGGTCATCACCGGCGCGGGCGAGCAGGCGTTCTGCGCCGGCGCCGACCTGTCGAAGCACTCCGGTTCGTTCCAGTTCGACCCCTCGCGCCCGCACCTGGACTACGCCGACCTGCTGCGCCAGGCCTGGGCCTGCCCGGTGCCGATGGTCGCGCGCATCAACGGCCATTGCCTGGCCGGTGGCATGGGCCTGTTCGGGATGTGCGACGTCGCGGTCGCCGCGGACCATGCGAGCTTCGGCCTGCCCGAGGTGAAGATCGGCGTGTTCCCCGCGCAGGTGCTGTCGGTGCTGCAGCACCTGATCGGGCCGCGCTGGCTCGCCGAGCTGTGCCTGACCGGCGAGCCGATCGACGCGCACCGCGCCGAGCGCATCGGGCTGGTCAACCACGTGGTGCCGGCGGCCGAACTCGACGCGAAGACCGAATGGCTGGTGGCGCGCATCGCCGACAAGTCGCCGACCGCGAACCGGCGTGGCAAGGCGATGATGCGCGCCGCCTTCGACATGAGCTTCGAGCAGGCGATCTCGTACCTGGAGTCGCAGATCATGACGCTGGCGCTGACCGAGGATGCCCGCGAAGGCCGCGCGGCATTCGTCGAGAAGCGCGCGCCGAACTGGACCGGCAAGTAGCCATACGGGGAGACGAACCATGCACCGCCGCACCTTCACGCTCGCCGCCCTCGGCGCCGCCGCCCTGCCCGCCCGCGCGCAGGAGGCCTGGCCCTCGCGCCCCGTGAGGATCGTCGTGTCGTTCGCCCCGGGCAGCGGCAACGACATCATCGCGCGCCAGCTCGCACCGAAGCTCGGCGAGGCGCTCGGCCAGTCGTTCATCGTCGAGAACCGCGCCGGCGGCGGCGGACTGATCGGCACCGAGGCGGTGGTGCGCGCCGCCCCCGACGGCTACACGATCGGCCTGGGCACGAGCTCGCAGCTGGTGATGAACCCGGCATTGCTCGCGAAGCTGCCCTTCGACATCGAGCGCGACCTCGCGATGATCGGCCTGGTCTCGCGCACGCAGATGGTGCTGGCCGCGCGCCGCGACGGCCCCGCCGACCTGCGCGCGCTGGTGGCCCGCGCGAAGGCCGCGCCCGGCAAGCTCACCTACGGCTCGGGCGGCAACGGCTCGATCAGCCACATCGTCGGCGAGAGCTTCGCGCGCAGCGCCGGCGTCGAGCTGCTGCACGTGCCGTACAAGGGCAACGGCCCGGCGATGCAGGACCTCGCCGGCGGCCAGATCGACCTGGTGTGGGACGGCTTCTCGAGCGCCGCGCCGATGATGAAGGCCGGACAGATCCGCATCCTCGCGGTCAGCGGCGAGCGCCGCAACCCGCTGTATCCGGACGTGCCGACCTTCGCCGAGGGCGGCGTGCCCGACTACGAGGCCTACACCTGGAACTGCCTGATGGCGCCGCGCGGCGTGCCGCGTCCGATCGTCGAGCGGCTGAACCGCGAACTCAACCGCGCCCTCGAGCACCCCGAGATCCGCCAGCGATTCGACACCTACGGCGCCGAGAACCTGGTCGGCTCGACCCCCGACACGGCCGATGCATTCGGTGCCGCGCAGCGTGCGCGCTGGGTGCCCGCCGTACGTGCGATGGGCATCAAGACCGACTGACGCACGTCGGCGGACCGATCACGAACCACCCGCACGACCCGCACGGGCAGACGCCCGAGGAGCCTCGCCCGCATGGACCCGCAGACCCCCTTCGACGGCCCGGCACTCGCCGCCGAACTCGAGCGCCTGCTCAAGCTGCGCGCGATCCCGATCGCGATGAAGCGCTTCGCGGACGCCGCGACCATGGCGGCGATCCCCAAGATCCGCCGGCCGAAGTCGATCCACACCACCGACCAGATCGTCGCGCAGGCTGCCCGACTGGGCTGGACCGTCGGCATCACCGGCGACGACCTCGTCGGCGCGCAGTGCCGCGCGGTGGTGGGCCTCGGCCCCGCCGACGACGAGTGGAAGTCGGGCAAGTCGATGGTCGGCGTCTGGTACGCCACGCCCGAGGACGCGCACGCGCACCAGTCGGCGATGCACATCCCGGGACGCGCCGCCGCGCTCGCCGTCTCGCCGCTCGCCTCGGGCCGGCTCGACCCGCCGGACATCGCGATGTTCTACGCCACGCCGGGCGCGATGATCTACTTCGTCAACGGCCTGCAGTGGAGCGGCTACAAGCGCTTCGACTGGAGCATCGTCGGCGAGTCCTCCTGCGCCGACTCCTGGGGCCGCGCGCTCGCCACCGGCACGCCGAGCCTGTCGATCCCGTGCTTCGCCGAGCGCCGCTACGGCGGCGTGCTCGACGACGAGATGCTGATGGCGCTGCCGCCGTCCTACCTGCCCAAGGCGATCGCCGGCATGCACGCGCTCGCGAAGAACGGCTTCCGCTATCCGTTCCCGCAGTACGGCATCCAGCAGGACGTTCGCGACGGGATGGCGGCGAGCTATCCTTCGCGAAAGGAGACGACATGACCGAGCACGACCGCTTCCGCGCCGCACGCGACCTGCTGCTCGCGCACCGCACCGACCTCGATGCCGCCCGCGCCGCGTTCGCGTGGCCCGCGCTCGAGCGCTTCAACTGGGCGACCGACTGGTTCGACACGGTGGCCGCCGGCAACGATGCGCCGGCGCTGCACATCGTCGAGGAGTCCGGCACCGAGGCGAAGCTGAGCTACGCCGAGCTGTCGCGGCGCTCGACCCAGGTGGCGAACTTCCTGTCGGGCCTGGGCGCGAAGCCGGGCGACCGGATGCTGCTGATGCTGGGCAACGAGGTCCCGCTGTGGGAGACCATGCTCGCGGCGATCAAGATCGGCGTGGTCGTCATCCCAGCGACGCTGCTGCTGTCCGGACCCGACCTCGCCGACCGCCTCGCGCGCGGCCGCGTGCGCTGGATCCTCACCAACGCGACCGGCGCGGCCCGCGTCGCCGAGACGCCGGGCGAGGCGCTCGCCGGCGTCGGCCGCATCCTCGCCGGCCCCGCGGGCCGCGACGCGGCGGGCAAGCCGCCGGCCGGCTGGATCGACTACCGCGACTCGGAGCAGGCGCCGACCGTGCTGGCCGCCGCCGCGCCGCTCGGCGTCGACGAGCCGCTGCTCGAGTACTTCACCTCGGGCACCACGTCCAAGCCCAAGCTCGTCCGACACTCGCGCCAGAGCTACCCGGCCGGGCACCTGAGCACGATGTACTGGCTCGGCCTGCAGCCGGGCGACGTGCACTGGACGATCAGCTCGCCGGGCTGGGCCAAGCACGCCTGGAGCTGCTTCTTCGCGCCGTTCAACGCGCAGGCCTGCGTGTTCATCTACAACTACGCGCGCTTCAGCGGCCCGGCGGTGCTCGACACCGTGGTGAAGCACGGCGTGAAGACGCTGTGCGCGCCGCCCACCGTCTGGCGCATGCTCATCCAGGAGAAGCTCGGCGACTGGAAGACCTCGCTGCGCGAGGCGATCTCGGCCGGCGAGCCGCTGAACCCCGAGGTCATCGAGCAGGTGAAGGCCGCCTGGGGCCTCGAGATCCGCGACGGCTTCGGGCAGACCGAGACCACCGCGATGGTCGGCAACCCGCCGGGCCTGCCGGTCAAGGCCGGCTCGATGGGCAAGCCGCTGCCCGGCTACCCCGTGGTGCTGCTCGACCCGGACGGCAAGCCCGGCGACGAGGGCGAGATCTGCATCGACCTCTCGAGGCGGCCGGTGTCGCTGATGCAGGGCTACGCCGACGACACCGACAAGACCGCCGAGGCGATGCGCGACGGCTTCTACCACACGGGCGACGTCGGCTCGCGCGACGCCGACGGCTACATCACCTACGTCGGCCGAGCCGACGACGTGTTCAAGGCCTCGGGCTACCGGATCAGCCCCTTCGAGCTCGAGAGCGCGCTGATCGAGCATCCGGCGGTGGCCGAGGCCGCGGTCGTGCCCTCGCCCGATCCGGTGCGCGGCTTCGTGCCCAAGGCCTACGTGATCCTGGCGCCCGGCCATGAGCCGAATGCCGAGACTGCACGCGCGATCTTCGGCTTCCTGCGCGGGCGCGTGTCGGCCTACAAGATGATCCGCCGCATCGAGTTCTCCGACCTGCCCAAGACCATCAGCGGCAAGATCCGCCGCGTCGAGCTGCGCGGCCAGGAGAAGGGGCGACCCGACGCGGGCGCGCGCAACCCGCAGGAGCACCTCGAGGAGCAGTCGCGCTGACCGCGCGCCGCCGACCATGACGACGACCCCGGATTCACCGATCACCGATCCCCGCTTCGACGCGGTCGAGGCCGCGATGCGCCGTCAGGTGGACGGCGGGCTGCTCGCCGGCGCCTCGTGGGCGATCCTGCGCGGGCGCGAGGTGGTCGACACGCGCTGCATCGGCATGGCCGACATCGAGGCGGGCATCCCGCTGCGCCGCGACCACCTGTTCCGCGTGTTCTCGAACACCAAGCTGTTCACGTCGTGCGCGGTGCTGGCGCTGGTCGAGGACGGCCGGATCGGCCTCGACGACCCGATCGGCACGCACATCCCCGAGCTCGCGTCGCTGCAGGTGCTGCGACCCGGCGCGACGCGGCTCGACGACACCGAGCCCGCGCGCCGGCCGATCACGGTGCGCCACCTGCTGTCGCATTCGTCGGGGCTGTCGTACGGCCTGCTCGACCCCGGCACGCTGCTGTACCGCGCGTACAGCGAGCGCCGCGTGCTCGGCGACGGCCGCTCGCTCGCCGAGCTGGTCAAGACGCTCGCGACGCTGCCGCTCGCCTACCACCCGGGCGAGTCCTGGGAGTACTCGATCGCCATCGACGTGCTCGGACACCTGATCGAGGTGACCACCGGGCAGCGGCTGGGCGAGTTCTTCCGGAGCCGGATCCTCGAACCGCTCGGCCTGCGCGACACCGGCTTCGTGATCCCCGAGTCCGAGCGATCGCGGCTCGCGGCGCTCTACGTCGGCGTCGACCTGCTCGATCCGACGAAGCCCGGGCTGCGCCGCCTGGACGACACGCCCTACCCCGGCGCGTACACCAAGGCCATGCCACGCCAGTCCGGCGGCGGCGGCCTGGTGTCCTCGCTCGGCGACATGACCGCGCTGGTTCAGGCGCTGGTGCCGGGCGGCCCGACGCTGCTGCGGCCCGAGACCCTCGAGGCGATGCGTGCCGACCAGCTCGCCGACGGGGTCTGCGTGAGCTTCCCGATGACCGGCCCGGTGCGCGGCAAGGGACACGGGCTCGCGGGCGCGGTGACGCGCTCGCCCTCGCCGCTCGATCCGCCGGGCTCCACGGGCGCGATCCAGTGGGGCGGCATGGCCGGCACCCACTGGTGGATCTCGCCTGACCAGGGGCTCGCGGCGGTGCTGATGACGCAGCGCCACATGGGCTTCTGGAACCCGTACTGGTTCGAGTTCATGAAGCGGGTGTGCGCCGCGGCCTGAGGCGCGCTCAGCCGCGGTCGCCGCTCACCACGCGACCGCTCGGGAAGTCGATCGTGAAGGCGGTGCCGCTGCCCAGGCATGCGGCCACCGGCAGCAGCGTCGCGGCCGTCTGGCCGAAGGGCGCCACCGTCGCCGCGGCGGCCGCGCGCACCGCGTCCTCGGCGGTGCCGGCGGGCACGTTGGTCACGCAGGCGAGCGGCGCGCCGCCGGTGAGCTGGGCGAGCGCCGGATTCGCCCACGGCACCGCATACCGCAGCGAACCCGCCGCCTCGACGAGGGCGGGCGTCACCGGCGTCGGCGGCGGCCGACCGAAGTCGAGCCCGATCGCCTGCGACCAGGCCGATGCGTTCGAAGCCAGCCCTGAGCCGGGGTTCGCGACGATCACGCGGCGGATGCCGGCGCGAAACGCGACGAGCTCCTCGTGCAGCGTGCCCGCGGCCATCCGGGCGGCGAGTTCGGCGAGCGCGGCGTCGAGCGCGGCGGCGGGCCGGCCTCGCTCGGCCATCCAGCCGCGCACGCCGGCGTTCACCAGCCCGTAGCGCGTCGTCGCGTCGAGCCCCGACACCTGAGGCTGCGTGAGGTCGGCCGGCCGGATGCGCTCGATCCCGGTCACGCCGAAGCTGCGCTCGACCTCGGCCTTCGCCGCGGCCAGCGGCTCGGCGCGCAGCCCGCCGAGGGCCTGCGCGCGCACCACCGCGAGCTCGGTCAGTGCGCTCACCTGCAGGTCCCGACGGCTCTCCGGTCCGTCGAAGGCGAGCGCTCCGCGCAGCCGCGAGAGCGGCACGCGCACCCCGGGATCCGCCTCGTCGGCATAGGCACCCTGTGTGGCCTCGACCAGGAGCAGCGCCGCGCGCCGGGGCATCGTCAGGGCATACGCGCCGTCGGCGCCCGAATCGGTGCAGGTGGTGGTCGCCGCGTCCACCGCGCCGTCGACCAGCCAGCTCGCGCAGACCCGCGCGCCGGACACCGGCCCCTTGGTCACCGCGCCCGCGAAGGTCACCGGCTGGGTGGCGGGGTCGGGGGTGACGTCGACCGAGCCGCCGCCGCAGCCGGCCAGGGCGGTCGCGACGGCGAGCGCGAGCCCCGCGGCGCGCAGGGCACGCAGGGCGCTGGAGTCACGGGCGTCACGGAAGGCATCGGAGGAGGGGAGGCGCGTCATGACCGTAACGGTACCGGTGATCGATGCCCGTCGACTACCGACACGTGCGGGCCGCGACGCAGGACGCGTCGACCCCGGCTTCTACAACGTCGAGGTCAGCATCGTCTTCGACGCGGCGGCCTGGAAGAGGCTCACGCCCGCGCAGCGCGAGTTCCTGGAGACGCAGCGTGTGTGGCTGGAGCGCACGAACCTCGAGAGCGCGGCGCGCGACGTGACCACCGAGCGCGCGCGGCAGCAGGCGGCGGGCATCCAGACGCTGCGCTGCTCGCCGGCCGACGAGCAGCGCTACCTCAAGCTCGCGAACGACGGCGCCTGGGACGCGATCGCCGAGGCGAGCCCGAAGCACGGGCCGAAGCTGCGCGAGCTGTTCGGGCCGAAGTGAGACGGCGCGGCCGTCGACAGCGCCCGGGCCGGACCGGCGCGCGGCCGATCGGCACCGGGCCGGCGGCCGCTCAGGCCACGCGCCGCCCGGCCACCCAGGTCTGCATCACCGCCGCCTGCGCGCCGCGCGGGCGCACGTGGATCAGGTCGGCGCGCCGACCCGGTGCGATCTCCCCGCGGTCGGGCAGCCCGACCGACAGCGCCGGTGCGCGGCTGACCGTCCCGACCGCGGACGGCAGCGACCAGCCATCGGCGCGCAGCCGAAGCACCGACATCAGCAGGCTCGACGGCACGTAGTCCGACGATACGATGTCGAGCAGCCCGAGACGGGCGAGCTCGCCGGCCGACACGTTCCCCGAATGCGAGCCGCCCCGCACGAGATTCGGCCCGCCCATCACGATCGACATGCCGGCCTCGCGCGCCGCGCGCGCCGCCTCGACCGTGGTCGGGAACTCGGACATCACGATGCCTTCGTCGCGGGCCTGCTCGACGTGCCGGACCTCGGTGTCGTCATGGCTCGCGACCGGAACGCCGCGGGCACGCGCCGCCTCGACGACCGCACGCCGGTTGGCGTCGGCGTGGGCCTCGTGCTCGAGGTGCTGCTCGGCGAGCATCGCGCTGAAGCGCTCCTCGGTGTATCGGCCGTTGCGCTCCATGTACTGCCGGTATCTCGCGAGGTCGCGCCACTGCCGCTGGCCCGGGGTGTGGTCCATCACCGAGACCAGCCGCAGGTCCGGCCGGTCGACGTTCAGCATGAACCGCTCGAGCACATCGGCGGTCGCCAGCTCGCAGCGCAGGTGCAGCAGGTGCTCGACCCGCAGCACGCCGTCCTCGCGGCAGCGCTGCAGGCACTCGATCGCGGTGTCCTGCATCAGCGAGCGCCCGCCGCCGAGATCGCGGCTGCCGATCACCACCGCGTCGAGCACGGTCGTGATGCCGGCGCCGGCGCACTGCGCGTCGTGCACGACGGTCGCCGCATACGCGTCCCAGAGTACGCCCGGGCGCGGCAGCATGTGCTTCTCTAGGTTGTCGGTGTGGACCTCGACGAAGCCGGGCAGCAGCCAGTCGCCACCGAGGTCGATCGCGCCGGGCGTCGCGGTCGCGCCCCGGCCGACCGTGCGGATCGTGCCGCCGGCGACGACCACGTGGCCGACGAAGGCCTCGTCAGCGGCGACGATCAGGGCATTGGCGAAGACGGTCTCGTCGCTCATGCCTGGGCTCCGTGGCCGCGGGCCGCGGCGCGGTGCGAGGCCACCTCGAACGCACGGGTGACCAGTGCGGCACGCACCGCCTCGTCGTGGAAGATGCCGACGACCGCCGTCCCGCGTGCGAGCGCCTCGCGGATCAGCGCCACCACCACGTCGCGGTTGGCCGCATCGAGCGAGGCGGTCGGCTCGTCCAGCAGCAGCACCTCGCGCGGGGCGATCAGCCCCCGGGCCACGTTGACCCGCTGCTGCTCGCCCCCTGAGAACGTCGCCGGCGGCAGCCGCCACAGCGCCTCGCCGAGGTTCAGACGGGCCAGCAGCCCGCGCGCCCGGTCGAGCGCTTCGGCCCCGTCGCAGCCCAGCCGGCGCAGCGGTTCGGCGACCAGCGATTCGGCCGGCACGCGCGGGATCACCCGCAGGAACTGCGACACGTAGCCGAGCCGGGTCCGCCGCGCCTCGACGACCTCGCGCGGCGGCGCGGCCACGAGGTCGAGCCAGCCGGCGTCGACGCGCAGCCGGACCGTGCCGGCGGACGGCGCGTAGTTGCCGTACAGGCAGCGCATCAGCGTGCTCTTGCCGCTGCCGGACGGCCCGGCGAGGGCGACGCATTCGCCGGCCCGCAGGTCGAGGTCGACCCCGGCGAAGACCGGCAGCGCCACGCCGCCGCGGTGGTGGAGCACGAAGGTCTTGGCGAGGCCGCGGACACGCAGGCGCAACGCGTCGTCGTCCGGGCGGACGGTCTCGGCGGACGCGGGATCGGGTGCGGACCTCACGGCTGAAGCACCGAGGTGACGAGGAGTTGCGTGTACGGATGCTGCGGATCGTCGAGCACCCGGTCGGTCAGGCCCTGCTCGACCACCGCGCCGTCCTTCATCACCAGCATCCGCTGCGCGAGCAGTCGCGCCACGGCGAGGTCGTGCGTGACGATCACGCAGGACAGTCCCAGATCGTCGACCAGCGAGCGCAGCAGATCGAGCAGGCGCGCCTGCACGGACACGTCCAGCCCCGATGTCGGCTCGTCCATGAACACCAGCCGCGGCCCGGTCACCAGGTTGCGGGCGATCTGGAGGCGCTGCTGCATGCCGCCCGAGAAGCGCTCGGGCGTGTCGTCGACGCGGCCCGGATCGAGCTCGACCCGCGACATCCAGTCGCAGGCGGTGGCACGAAGCCGCCCGTAGTGCGACGCGCCCAGCGCCATCAGCCGCTCGGCGACGTTCGCCCCGGCGGACACGGTCATCCGCAGGCCGTCGCGCGCGTGCTGCTCGACGAAGCCCCAGTCGGTCCGGGCGAGCGTGCGTCGCCGCTGCTCGGAGAGCGTCGCGAGATCCACGGCCGCCGTGCCGCCGGCGTCGTCGCGCAACGCGTAGCGGACCGTGCCGGCGTCCGGCGGCACGCGCTGCGCGAGCAGGTTCAGCAGCGTGGTCTTGCCCGAGCCGGACTCGCCGACCACGGCCAGCACCTCGCCCGGCCACAGGTCGAAGCCGACGTCGCGGCACGCCCAGCGCGCGCCATAGCGCTTGCCCAGCCCACGGGCCGACAGCAGCGGCGGCGGGGACGGCGGCAGTGACGGCGGCGAATGGGTGCCGGCGCTCATGCCGAACCGTCCGAGCCGACGTGGCCGGCCTCGCGCCGCTCGCGGCAGTGGTCGCTGTCCGAGCAGACGTGGCGGCGCGTGCCGGCGTCGTCGACGATCAGCTCGTCGAGGAAGCTGTCCGTCGCCGCGCACAGCGCGCAGGCCTGCGGCCAGCGCTGGACCTCGAACGGATGGTCCTCGAAGGCGAGGCTCTCGACCGTCGTGTACGGCGGGATCGCGTGGATCCGCTTCTCGCGGCCGGCTCCGAAGAGCTGCAGCGCCGGGCTGCGGTGCAGCTTGGGATTGTCGAACTTCGGGATCGGCGAGGGCGACATCAGGTACCGGCCGTCGACCCGGACCGGGTAGTCGTAGGTGGCGGCGATCGCGCCCAGATGCGCGATGTCCTCGTAGAGCCGCACGCTCATCAGCCCGTAGTCGGCGAGCGCGTGCAGTCTGGCGGTCTCGGCGCGACGCGGTTCGAGCCGGAACAGCGGCTCGGGCTGCGGCACCTGGAACACCATGATCTGCCCGTCGCGCAGGGGGCGTTCGGGGATCCGGTGCCGGGTCTGGATCAGGGTCGCGTCGGCGGTGCGCGTGGTGGTCGCCACCCCGGTGGTGCGCGCGAAGAAGCGGCGGATGTTGACCGCGTTCACGGTGTCGTCGGAACCCTGGTCGATCACCTTGAGCACGTCCTCGCGGCCGATGATCGCCGCGGTGACCTGGATGCCGCCGGTGCCCCAGCCGTAGGGCAGCGGCATCTCGCGGCTGCCGAAGGGCACCTGGTGGCCGGGGATCGCCACCGCCTTGAGGATCGCCCGGCGCACGTGACGCTTGGTCTGCTCGTCCAGGAACGCGAAGGTGTAGCCCTCGGCGGTGGGGGCGGCGCTCACGGACGGTCTCCTTCGCGCCCGGCGCGCAGCCGGCGCACCAGCTCGAGCTCGGCCTGGAAGTCGACGTAGTGCGGCAGCTTCAGGTGCTGCACGAAGCCGGACGATTCGAGGCTGTCGCCGTGCGACAGCACGAACTCCTCGTCCTGCGCGGGCGCGGTCACCGGTTCGCCGAGCTCGCGGGCGCGCAGCGCGCGGTCCACCAGCGCCATCGACATCGCCTTGCGTTCGCACTCGCCGAACGCGAGGCCGTAGCCGCGCGTGAACTGCGGCGGCACCTCGTGTCCGCCGTGGAACTGGTTGATCATCTGGCACTCGGTGACCGTGATCTCGCCGAGCTCGACCGCGAACCCCAGTTCGTCCGGCACGAACTCGACCGTGACCTCCCCCATGCGGATCTCGCCGGCGAACGGGTGGCTGCTCGCATAGCCGCGCTGCGTCGAGTAGCCCATCGCCAGCAGCCAGCCCTCGTCGGCGCGGGCGAGCACCTGCAGACGCGCGTCGCGGCCGGCCGGAAAGCCCATCGGCTCGCGGGTCACGTCGAACGGTTCGGGGGCGGGCTCGGGCTCGGCGCCAGGCGCGATGGCCGCCGCGCGCTCGGGCTCGACCAGCCCCTCGCGACCCAGCAGGTCGAGCACACGCGGCATCGTGCGGTCGACCGGAACGTCCTCGGGCGCGACCGGCGCGGGACTGCCTTCCGCGGCGAGCGCGAAGTCGAGCAGCCGCTGCGTGTAGTCGGGCGTGGGGCCGAGCACCTGCCCGCCCGGAAGGTCCTTGAAGGCCGCCGAGATCCGCCGGCGGATCGCCATCGTGCCGGTGTCCAGGGGCCGCGCGGCACCCAGCCGCGGCAGCGTGGTCCGGTAGGCGCGCAGCAGGAACACCGCCTCGTACAGGTCGCCGCTCGCCTGCTTGATCGCGAGCGCGGCGAGGTCGGGGTCGTAGAGCGATCCTTCGGTCATCACCCGGTGCACGCCGAGGCGGAGCTGCTCGCGAATCTGCGCGACGCCGAGCTCGGCCAGCGCCGGGTCGCCACGCCGCGCCGCCGCCAGCAGTCCCCAGGAGTGCTCGATCGCGGTCTCGCCGCCCTTCACCGACACGTACACCGTCAGCCTCCATCCGCGGGCGACACCCGCGTGGTGCGCGGCAGCCCGACGATCGCGTCGCCCGCCACCAGGACCAGGTCGACCCCGCTCGGGAAGCGCGCATGGTTGTCGGCCCACTGCGCCCAGAACCCGTCGGGCAGACCCGCCGGTGCCAGCGTGACCGGCGCCGCGAGCCCGGGTCCGCTCGCACGCATCGGCATGCCGCCTTCGAGCGCGGGAAGCTGCACGATCAGCGTGGCCGAGCGCTCCGGCGCCTCGTCGGTGCCGAGCGCGAAGTCGGCGAGGCGCGCGCCCTCGCGACCGAGTGCTGCCGGCTCGACGACCAGCGCGAACACCGCCGCATCGCGTCGCGCCGCGACCGGTGCGCCGCTGTGGAAGCGCAGCCAGGCAGACGCGTCGGCCCCCCCCTCCCACCAGACCGGCGTCTCGGGATCGGTGAGTGCGAGCAGCAGCGCCGCGGCCGCAGGGGCGAGCCCCGGCACTTCGGGCGCGACCGCGGGGCAGCAGACCGCCGCCGCCGGCCGGGACAGCGCGGTCAGCAGGGCCCGGAACACCGCCTGCGCGCCGCCTTGCGGATCGGCGAGCCCGGGCGGGAGGTCGTCCATCGGCGCCCCTGCGTTCATTCGCCGCGCACCGACGTGAAGAACTCGACCCGGCTCGAACCGGCCCGCGCCGCTGCCGCCTCGCGCTGCCGCGCCTGCACGCCGCGCAGCGGTTCGATCAGGCCCGGCTCGAGCCGATC